>WNFR01000776.1_pt1 | contig 32675 bp, 40 predicted proteins | sample 5400221 | NCBI WGS metagenome assembly WNFR01 (sample SAMN13153357, study PRJNA577476) | soil metagenome | isolation source: 40 cm soil under Madrone tree | place: USA:California | collected 2016-06-14
TGAAGCGTCCGGCCTCCTCCCCGAGAACTCGTGTCATGGGCACCTTCTCGCGCCCCACTACATCAACTTCGATTCCGCGAGCACGCAGCGATGCGGCCACTTCCAGCCCGATGAAGCTCGAGCCGACAACGACCACATGCTGCGCGGTCGCTGCCTTGGCGAGAATCTCCCGGCTGTCGGCGAAGGTGCGCAGATAGCAGACTTGGGAACTCGCGGCGCCGGGGATTTCCATTCTTACCGGCTCGGCTCCCGTCGCGAGCAACAGCGCGCCAAACTCCAACTGCTTGCCGCTTTCGAGTCCCACGAGCTTTCGATTAACGTCGATCGACGAGACGCGCGATTTGAGGATGAGATCGATCTTTTTCTCGGCGTAGAATTCCGGCGTTCGAAGCGGAATCCACTCGGCTGGCGCCGTGCCGGCCAAGAAGTCCTTGGACAAATTAGGCCGATCGCACGGTGGGGAGTCATCGGCGCTGACCATGGTCAGCGCACCCGCGTAGCCGTTACGGCGCAACGAATCCGCAGCGGAGAGGCCTGCAGCGCCGCCTCCGACGATCACCACGGACCGCAGCGCGCCTAGTGCGCTACGAATGCGCCGCGATTCCTTCGATGGCTGGTCGCTACCCGAATTCGCGGCATCCCGTTTCTCTCGAACGAACACGATGGCGCCGATTCTCTCCACACGCCAATTGGCAATCGGATCGAACGCCGGCGCTCGCAACGCCTCTCCCGTGCGGATATTGAAACACGCGTGATGCAAAGGGCAACGCAGAGTGTCGCCGAAGAGGAGTCCTTGCGCCAACGGTCCGTGGTAGTGGGTACAGTTCGCGCCGACGGCAAAGATCTCCTCGCCGCGCCGAATCAGCACGACATCTTCGTCACCGGCGCTGCCGACTATCATCCCTCCGTCAGGTATCTGAGCGAAGGGTATGCCCATTCTCAAATCCGGCTTCGCGGTTTTGTCCATAGGGATTCTGGAATATATGCGCCGATAGCCTACCTGGCAATGCCGTTTGTCGCGACATTGCCAATCGTAGCGGGGCGGCGATGTCCAGCTCGGATTGCTCCCTTCATAGCTGTACCTTCCCAATGCGACAGATCACGTCGCATTCTGTTGGATGGATTGAAATTAGCAACACAGTCAAGGTAACTTGCGCACAGTCGTTACTCCTGTCGGCACAGCACGACGAGGTTTACGACATGCACCAGCACTGCCTCGCCATCCTGGTTCAAGGTGGTCGTTCGGAGCGTGATCAGGCCCTGCTCCTGGCTCGAGCCGAAATTCGGTACACGCCCGGAAACGAGCCAGCCTTACCTCGGCGGATATTGAACGCATACACGAGATGGGATCAATGGGCACCCTCGCCGCCGCTTCACACCGTTCTGGAGTGCAGGCACGGCTTGCGATCACGCGGCACCCGGTTCTTCGCGCTGAGTCGACCACCCTACGCCGCCGTGGCCGAAGCACCGAGGACAGAATGAATCTGCGCGACCACAGCCGCACCCTCGCCGACGGCCGAAGCCACTCGCTTCGTTGAGCCGGACCGGACATCGCCAATGGCGAATACGCGTGGCAGGCTCGTTTGGAGCGGCAAGTGCACCGGCGCGCTTGTGTCGTTCTCACTTCGTCTGCCGGTGAGGACGTAGCCTTTCTCATCCAGCGCTAGGCATCCGTTGAGCCACGCCGTATTCGGCTCCGCACCGATGAACATGAAGACGTGCCGGACTGGGAGGTGCGAAGTCCCCAGCGTCCTTCGATCGCGCACGGTCGCGCCGTGGAGGTGGCCCATCGGCTCGCCATGCAGCTCCGACAACTCCGAGTTAACCAAGACCTCGACGTTCTCGAGCATCCTGATCCGGTCGATCAAGTAGCGGGACATCGTCGCCTCGAGCCCCGCGCCTCTTACGACGATCGTCAGACGTTTCACTTGCGGCGCGAGGAATACGGCTGCCTGGCCGGCCGAGTTGCCGGCTCCCACCAACGCAATGGGCTCACCGGCGCAAAGCTTGGCCTCGACCGCCGAGGCCCAATAATGCACACTGTCGCCCTCGAAGGGTTCCATGTTGACGATTGCCGCCCGCTTGTAGCGAGCGCCCGAAGCCACGACAACCGTACGCGCCCTGACTGGTCCCTGTTCGGACAGCGTTACTTCGACCGTTTCAGCACCGCCGTCGCTGCCTCCATCGCATCGGATCCGTGTCGCTACCAGCGGAATTGCCACTTGGGCGCCAAATTTCTGTGCCTGATTGAGCGCGCGACCGGTCAGCGCTAGACCCGAGATTCCTGTCGGGAAGCCTAGGTAGTTCTCGATCCGCGCGGAAGCGCCCGCCTGGCCGCCCAATACTTCCGCATCGAGTACCAGGACTGATAGACCCTCCGATGCGGCATAGACCGCCGTGGCGAGTCCCGCGGGTCCGGCACCGATCACGGCGACATCGTACAGATCGTCCTTGTTGAGCGTCGGAGTAATGCCCAGCCAAACGCCGGCTTCCTCATTCGAAGGCCGCTTCAGCACGCGGCCGCACGCGCAGACGAGGATCGGCAGTTCGCCGGGGGGAAGCGCCAAATCGCTGATGAGCTGGCGGCCACGTTCGCTCGCGCAATCGAGAGCAAAATGAGGATAGGCGCTGCGGGTCAAGAAGGCCTGCAGCCTCAACAGATCGGCGGAGCCGGCACGGCCGAGCAAAACCGGGCCGACACCTCGCTCCAAGAGACCGACTCGCCTCAGAATGAAGGCACGCATGATGAGCTCGCCAAGCTCCGCGGATCCCACAATGAGCGCGCGCAATCGCTCGGCGTTTAGCGGCAGCGCAACGCACCCGTCCGTGCCCGCGAGCGCGCCCGCGAGCGTCGGGCGGTCCGTTAGCTGATGCAACTCGCCGGTAAATTGACCGCTTTCAATTCTCGGCAGAGATATCTCTTGATCCAGCCCGTCGCGTCCGAAAAGCTCAGCCGACCCCTCGAGCAGAAACCACGCGGGAACCCCCCGCTCGCCGGCCTGGAAAATACTCTCTCGGGGCGCGAATCTCCTGGGTTGGGTGTTGGCGAAGCGCTTGACGACCTCGAGTTGTTCCTCGCGAAGCCGCGGAAAACGTTGGGCGCTCCGATCGGCGAGCGGCACCATGACCTCGATCTTCTCTGGCGTTCTCATTTCGATAGCTCCATACCTCAACGCGATTTGCGGTCCTCGCTGCGATTCTCCGAGCGCACGGACTGCAGGTCAAATGGGAAGGTCTGCCGACTGGCCAATCAAGAACACCTTCGTCAAGATACCATCAAACCACTCCCCTATTCGGGAAGGTCGCACAAGACGCATCTCTGGATAAATTGGGACTTCTTGGTGTGGCGCTCTCTCGAGAATGCGAGTTGGTGTATTGATCGGACGGCATTTCGCATTGTTTCGTGATTCTCGACGCGATCTAGTTGGCGAGACGCTCCGCGAGTGGTCACGGTCGATCGGAGTGACCCAGTGCCCACACATAAGCCGACACTGCCTGCAGATCCGCGGCGGACAACGGCGCGCCACCCATCGGCGGCATGGCACCACCATGTTTTTTTGGTGTTGGAACGCCATCTGCGATTGATTTTTGGATTCCCACCAGGCTGCCGTCGCTCCACAGCCACGTGCCGCTGGTCAGATCCGCGCCGACGGGGCTACCTTTGGCATCTGAGCCGTGACATCCAGAGCACGTACCGCTGCTGATTTCGCCATGGAAAACCCGCGAGCCAAGTGCCACTTGCGCTTTAGTGGCGCCCTCCGGTGTGGGGAGCAAGGAGACGTCCTCGCGTCCCGCGTCCGGGTGTACACCTTCCGGTGGCGATGCCGCGGTAGAGGATTTCGCTTCTCCTCGTGGGGCGGGCGCCGAAGCCAGCGTCGCGTTGGCGCTGCCGTGGTATGTCACACGCCAGATTCTGCCGTGCCAGTCGTCGGCAATGTAAAGCGCACCGTCCGGACCCTCCGCTAGACCGGAGGGTCGAAAAGCGGCACGGCCGGGCTCCTTGATGGCGCCGGCGAATCCGTCCGCGAACACGACGAACTTACCTGCGGCTTCGCCATTTTTCATGGGCTGAAACACGATGTTGTAGCCACCCTGCGGCGCCGGTGCACGATTCCAAGAGCCGTGAAAGGCGACGAATGCTCCGTCCCGATAAACGGCGGGCAGTGCCGCGTTCGATGCAATCAGAAGATCGTTAGGTGCCCAATGTGCAGGAAAAAATGCGACCGGTGCTGTTCGTGTCTCACAGAGGCCGATCTTCTTGCCCCCATCACCCCCATATTCAGGCCCCAGTACTAGTTTCTTCTGATTGCCGTCGAAATAGCACTCGGGCCAGCCGTAATCGTGGCCGCTTTCGAGTCGAACAATTTCTTCGGCCGGAAGAGTCGGTCCACTGGTCGGCAGGTAATACCGCGGCCAATCCTCGGAGAGTTGATCACGGCCGTGCTGTGTGACGAAAAACCGACCCTCAGCGTCGATCGCAAAGCCTTCGCCATTGCGGATACCGGTTGCGTAGCGCGCGGCAGCCGAGAACACCTGATCGGTTTTGTTTGCATTGTAGCGCCACGTGCCGCCCCGAGTTTCTTTCTCCGTGCACGGCTGTCGACCCGGCGAGTTCGGCATGCGATTTTTCTCTTCGCACGCATTCGTGGCGGATCCCACATCAATGTACAATCCGCCTCTCGCGTCGATGATGAAGGGATGCATGGGATGATCGCCGGTGATCGGCAAGCCGGAGACGATCACAACAGCCTTGCCTGTGGGTACGACACTGTTCGGCGATAAGGGGTAGCGCATGATGCGGTCGTTCACCTCGGCGTACAGTGCGCCCTTATACAGTGCGATACCCGTGCCTCCTGCCGCGTCGTCCGCCTTGCTTTCGCCGAATCGCTTCACCACATCCGCCTTACCTGCGTTCTTGGTGTCCTGCAATGCGACGAGGAAACCTCCGTCCGGGATCGGATCCGCGTTGTAATAGACGCCACTCCAGGTGTTGACATAGACGACGCCGGAAGATGAAACAACCAGGTGCCGCGCATGTCCAATGTTGTCGGCAAAGATGGTCGCGCAGAAGCCAGGTGACAACGTAATCCCGGTGTCCACATCCGCACATCCGCTGGCCGAGGGTCCGGGCACAGCGTGTGCCGTCCCGATAAGTAATATCAGCGCAGCCGTCAACCTGCGCCCTGCAGACGATACGCTGGCGTGAATCAGGCGGGGTGAATGAGACATCGTAAAGACTCCTTTGAATTCGAGCCGAAGATTTAAACCAGACCCGCGTACGTTCAATGCACGGGCAACGCCACCGAGTAGACGTGAAACGGCAAGTTCGGAGTCTGGCCTTTCTTGCTTGGGTCGAAGAGATAGGAGAGTTGTCCTTCGCTGACCCAAGCAGTCGTCCCTACCGTAGTAACACCCGTGGGAACGGCGTAGCCGTCCTTGATTGTCTCGATCGTCGCCTCATCTCCGCGCATGAGCACTCGATCCAAGCGGCCGGCGCCCTCGATGATCAGAAATGCCTTGCTGATCGGTCGGATCGCATCAGCGAGCACCATATGCCGGGACAGTTTGAGCTTCGTAACCTTGCCGGCCTTACCGCCGGTCACGTCAACCCGGAACATCTCTCCGGCCGTGTAAGTGTCTACATATAAATTGCCGTCAGCGCCAAAGGCAATGCCGTCCAAGCCGACGCCGCCGCCGGAAGGCGGCGCGAGCAAGGGATCGCGGGCCCATACCTCGAGCTGCGTGGCTCCCGGCGGCAGTCGCAGTATCTGGGGCGCCGAACTGTTGGTCACGTACGCGGAGCCGTCGGGGCCTACCGCGATGTCGTTACAGGCGGTGCGATCACCCGGTAACTTCGCGCTGATCTTTCCTGCACCCGTTTTCAAGTCAAAGCCCTTCAGAGCACTACCGGTCTCGGTTCCGGGAATTACGACGCCGACCAACGATAGATCGTTTGAGCATGCCCACAAGGTATTCGATCCCTCATCAGCCAGAACGCCTAAGATTGATCGACTGCCGAAAGCGCCGGGCTTGATCCACACTTCGGCTTTCGCGGCACCGGCCCTGATACGAATGACTCCGCCCGAGCCTAAACTCCCCACGTAAAGGGTTCCGTCTTTGCCCGATGTGATGTTCTCGGGAAATACTCGGTCCCCGGGTAGGTCGATCGATGCTGGAATAGCCAGAGCGCTCGACCCCATCAGCCAGCCTGCAATGCTCACTGCAGCGACGCGCAGTCCGAATGATGCTCGTTGTTCCACTTCAAACTGCGGAAGTCGATCGCGTTTTCGAGCGCACCGGAAACTCATTATTATTCAACCGTTGAGTTGCGCCAGGTAGTATCCCAGACGATCCAGGTCATGATCTCACCAAATTCCACAACGAATTCTGGACCCATTAGATTTAGCGGTGGGTTGTCGAATGTGACCCGCCAATCCGCGGACGACAATCGGCTGAGTCGGATCAGCGGCATCTTTGTTGTCGGCGTCGTCTTCGCTTTCGGCGTTGTCTTCACTGTCGCGTTCATCGGTGTGCATCCTATAGCAACCACACTGAAGGCTGAAGTTTTAGGCCAGGCACGCAAGATCGCTAGTACACTTTGGTATCACGACACCTTGGTATCGAGTCCAGCGTCTGCGCTATTGGAGTCGCCTGCGGACGACGGTAACCAGACCGCTTCTAGCATTCGGCACGAAAGCGAAAGTCAAGACCAGTAGACGGGTTCCGCGTGAAACAGTCGTCGCAAAAGACGGGAAGGCGTTACCGGATTCGCTCAGGTCTTCCACGGCTCTCAACGCTTTCTTTGCCTCCATGCCGGCAGGATAGCTATCCCGCCGTTACGAACTGACATGTAACAATATCGCTCTAAACCACCACCGAAGCCCTGCGCGTTAGCCCAGCGTCCTGTTCGAACCAATACCATTGTGCAATCGAGCGGCACTGATTCCCGTGATTTGATAGTTGCCATACACCAACACAGGAGCCAGCCCATGACGCGATCAGCCCTGTCTTTGAACCTCGACGACGCACGACCAATCATTGCAGCGGATGAACTCAAAGCGACCGAAATCGGGACCCCCTACAACATCGCTGACGCCGACGCCGGCGGCGGCTTAGTCGCCCACGTACGTATGGCTGGCGGCTGGCTAGGCAGCGTGGATATCGCAATCAATAAAGCTTGGACTGCGCGGGCTTTTGATATGTCGACCGACGACCTCGCGCGTCTGACGCAACATCATAGAGGGGATTGCAATCATGAGGTCGATTGACACTAGGGCGATCACCTTCGCCACCTCTTTGTTGGCCGACAGAAGCATTACATCGAGTTCATTGTCGAGCCAATTCTCAAATGCAGTGGCTGTCGCCAAAAATGTTTGGTTCGTTCTTGTATTCGGTCCAGAGCTGGCTGTGCTAATCCGTCAATCGAGCGGTATCACAGACGAGCACCCCGACGATGCCGTCAGTTAATCGAATTCGTCTACACGCACATGGCACCAGCTAACCGGACGTTCTGCCCGTCGTTTCTGAATTGAGATTGCTGACTACGACCTGGCTAAGTTCGGAGGGGACACGGTGGTTGACGTCATTGATAACTCACGAATGGCTCAGATGCATCGTGACTGACCCACGGTTTGCGAACTCCGCTCTTTCAATACCTAAAGATCGTCTGAGGCGAACAAATGGCATTCAAGATTAAGCGCGCTTACGAACCCGCGAGTTCCTCGGATGGCTCACGCATATTGGTTGATCGATTGTGGCCTCGAGGTGTTAAGAAATCGACGGCTCATCTGTGTTGCTGGATGAATGATATTGCCCCGAGCCCTAAGTTGCGACTTTGGTTCGGCCATCGCCCGCAGCGATTTGTCGAATTTCGCCGCTGTTATGAACGAGAATTATCGCGAAACGTCGTGATGTCGAAGTTGCGCGAGTCTGGTCGCGGCAGAATTAGTCACCCTCGTTTATGGCGCGCGGGATCCTCTCATCAATCATGCCTGCGTTCTTCTAGACGCCCCGCAAGGAGATTCCCCGACTTCCGTAGCCCATCGACCGCGAACTCGCGGGCCAGACGGCAAACGATCGCGAATCAGTCGAGATGTATCACTTTCCAAGAAGTAAGTTCATGCATAAGCTATTCTTGAGTCTCTTTGCTACCGTCTTTGTGTCTATCGTTGCGGTGGCAGCAGAAGGCGACTCCGCCGCGCGCTCCGTTGCGGAGCAGGCTATACCATCAGCTTACGTGTGGCTCAGTGGCGGCTCGGTTGCCATCGGCTATACCTGGGGTCACGGGACGCTTTACTACGGCAAAGACCAAAAACAGTACAAGTTCAAACTGTTGGGCGTTTCGATCGCTGATGTAGGGGGCGCCGGCATTACCGCCGAGGGTGAGGTCTACAATCTGGCGGGCCCGGAGGACCTCAGCGGCAACTATTCGGCAGTCACAGCCGGCGTGACGATTATAGAGGGCGGCTCGGTCGCCTATCTCAAGAGCGAGAAGGGCGTCGTCATCAAGCTGCACTCCCAGACCAGCGGGCTGCGATTTAACCTGTCCGCCAACGGTATGAACATCTCGCTCCAGCAATCGTAAATGACGGGGAGCGTGTGCATATCTGCGATCCGCAACGGCCGACCGTATCCGCTCGGCGGATACGACCGAGCGGATAATATTGATTGCTGATGCGTTTTCTAATTCGGCTTCTGATCTTTGCCCTTGTCACCGGCCTGATGCTGGCCGGTGGAGTCGTTCCTTATCGCCCTGGCTTGGGTAGCGAGGGCGAACCCCGGCGTCTGTTTGTCGGCGCGCTGGAAGCCTTCTGGTGGCTTGGCGCGGCATGGCTTGCGGTCGGATTCTTGCGTGCGTTCGTGGTGCTGGGGCGACAGCCGCGCGAATCGAAACTGATTCAGGACCTATTGGCCGCTCTCATCTACCTCGCGGCCGCTTTCGCAATCGTCGCCGAAGTTTTCGATCTGCCTGTGAGAGGCCTGCTGGCGACCTCCGGCGCTGTGGCGATCATTCTCGGTCTAGCGCTGCAGAGCGCGCTTGGGGATGTTTTCTCCGGTATCGCTCTTAACATTGAGCGACCTTATCGGGTGGGCGACTGGATCATCCTGGACGATACCGTCCAGGGCATCGTAATCGAGACCAATTGGCGCGCGACGCACATCCTGACAGGCAAGCAGGATGTCGCAATCATCCCGAACAGCATCATTGCGAAATCGACGCTGGTGAATTGCAGCACACCAACCAAGATTCACGGTTCCAGCATTCGCGTCAAATTAGAGCCCTCGCTGACACCCGCCGCGGGTTGCGACTTGCTGAAAGAAGTACTGCTCAGCAGCACCCATATCCTGCGCACGCCCGAGCCGAGCGTTAGCATCAAGGATCTCAGCGCGGAGATGATCGATTTCGAGATGTCTTATTCGGTCGCCGACGTGAGCGACGTTGCTCAGGCGCAAAATGAGCTATACGACCGCGTGTATCGTGCGGCGGCAGTGGTCGGAGCCAGATTCTCACCCCGTCTCGCCAGCTCGCCGAGGAATGCCTCTTTCGAGGAGAAAGAGCAGGTGGGGGTGCCTGAACGTCTGCTTGCGGGGATCTCGCTTTTCTCGACCTTGACTGCGCAGGAAAAGGCTGCACTGGCCTCGCAAATGCAACGGAAGGATTATAAGCCGGGCGAGGTGATCGTAGAGGCAGGCACAATCTTGCAAGCACTATGCGTTGTCAGCTACGGTGTTCTGGTCGGCTCAGCGGAGGAGAACAGCCGCGAGATCGAGGTCGTCCGATTGGCGACCGGGGACTATTTCGGCGAGACCGGACTGATGACCGGTGAGCCATTGAATGGCCGAGTCACCGCACTTACCCGCGCCGTGATTTACGAGATATCGAAGGATGCGCTCTCCCCACTCCTCAAGGCTCGGCCCGCCATCGCCGAGGAACTGAGCGAAACCTTGGCGAGCCTGCAGCTGGCTAATCGCACTGTGCTGGACCACCATGACCAAAAGGACCGGCACGAAGGGGGGCTGGCGGATCGCGTAGCAGCTAATATCCGGCGTCTGTTTTCCCTGCTCTAAGGGACCGCCCTGTAATGAGGTGCAGGCACGTGATTGGATATGGCCTGGCGCGAAATCATCAGCGGCGAGCGCCTCGCTAGAACTGAAACGCTCGAGCACGACAATCAGTTGATCAGGGACCGTGCGCAGGAAGCGCTTCTGACCATTGAAACTACCATTGGGATAATCCCGAGCGCCACCGGTACGCAGAATGTCGATGTTGCGTAGGGCTCGAGACCGAACATCTGCCCGGTTTCGATCGCCATGTTGGCGATTCGGCCGTTAGCAAACGTCAACAACACCTTCATGCGCTGACCGCTGCCGATCGGCCCGATCAGTCGGATCAAGCAGCTAAAGGACTCAACGACGGGACGTACTCACTCGAGAGCAGCGACATCTTCGCCAACCATGACAGCGAGCTTTCCGGCTAGCGCGCCCTCGCGGCCGCCGCTCACGGGAGCGTCTAACACTGAATTGCCGCGGGCGGCCGCCATTTCTTCGCACACCTCTGGCGACACGGTGCTATGGATCAGAAGAACGCTATCCCCACTCCATGGCATCGAGTACGTCGTCGAGCAACACCTGCCGGACATCTGCATCGTTGAATACGCATAGTCCCACAACGTCCGCAATCCGGCCGAGGTCCGCCAAGCTTTGGCAATGTGTAAACGAGCCCCACGCGAAAGGCTCGAAGGCAATCTCTCGGCGCGCCCATAGCGCCGTCAGAAAGCCGGCGTCAATAATGCGGCGCGCAATGGCGCTGCCCATGTCGCCTACCCCTTGATGAAGGCCAGGAGGTCGGGATTGATAACGTCGGCATGAACCGAAAGCATGCCGTGCGGGTACCCCGGATAGACCTTCAGAGTCGAATTCTTGATAAGCTTCGCTTGAAGCAAGACGGCGTCCTTGTAAGGTACGATCTGATCGTCATCGCCCTGCATCACCAGGGTCGGAACCTCGATTGCCTTTAAGTCCTCGGTTTGATCCGTCTCCGAGAACGCCTTGATGCCGAGGTAGTGGGCATTGGCGGCACCCATCATGCCCTGTCGCCACCAGTTGTCGACAACGCCCTCGAGGGCCTGCGCGCCGGGGCGGTTGAACCCGTAGAACGGTATCGGCACCTCCCGAAAGAACTGTGCCCGATTCGCCGCGAGCTTTGCGCGAAATCCGTCGAACACCGAGACTGGCGTGCCTTCGGGGTTCTTGGTGGTCTTCAGCATGAGGGGCGGCACCGCGCTCACCAGGACAGCCTTCGCCACCCGGCCTTTGCCATAACGCGCTACATAGCGCGCCACCTCCCCGCCGCCGGTGGAGTGACCTATGTGGATTGCATCCCTTAGGTTCAGGGCGTCGGCGACGGCCGCGGCGTCTTGGGCGTAGGTATCCATGTCATGACCATTGGAGGTCTGGGTCGAGCGGCCATGGCCCCTGCGATCGTGAGCGATCACGCGATAGCCGCGCTCTAGGAAAAACAGCATCTGGGTATCCCAATCGTCCGCCGAGAGAGGCCATCCGTGGTGGAAGACGATCGGCTGGCCGGTGCCCCAATCCTTGTAATAGATCTCTGTTCCGTCTTTGGTGGTGATGTACGACATACTTCTAGCTCCTGTTGACTGAGTGGGCTTGTGGGGTGCAGCTCCGGCTTTCGAGCCGGCGGCGAAGGCGCGCGAGCTCACAGCAGATGCTGCGAGAACTCCCGCTGTGCCGGCCAGCATGTCTCGACGAGACACAGCAGAGTGCGATGCGTTTGAAGTTTCATTCATGTTCATGCTCCAAAAAGTCGAGAATCGGATCCAATTCCTGAAGCAAATGACGGAAACTTGGACCGGCATTCACTCCATCATCTTGGCCAACAGACAACAATGGTGCAGCCAGGAAGGCCCCTTTTCGGAGGGTCACCCCGTCCGCCATTTCCCCGACTACTGAATCCCCCGATGGGTGCGGGCATAGTCCGGCATCGGTCGGACCTGAGCGAGCAGGCCCATGAGGTGCGACACCGGCTGCGTATCCAGCTGGTCCACCGCATCAATCAGCCTGCCACGCAGCTGCTCGTCGGCACATGCCTCACTGAGCCAGTGGAATTTTTCTACCACCTGCTCCCACGTCAAGGGGTTATCTATGCCGCCCTGGTATCCGAGATGCTCCTTCACCAGCACCCGCCCGTCTTTCGTACGCACTGTGACGCGCGCCGCGAGTTCTTTGGGGAATCGAGCGGTCAGCTTCGGATCAGGGAAGATCTCGATGCGGGCGACCATGACCTGCGCGTCCGGCGCCTGGACACGCGCCGTATCGAGCTGAGGGGGGCCGACCTGGCCGTCGAGCAAAGCGGCCGCTATCAGGTACTTGATGTTGTAGTCCCCCTGCTCCTTCGTCCACGGATGGTCCTTTGAGCCGTAGCTGCCACCGCCTGCGAAATCCCACCCTGCTTCGAAAATATCGCAGCGCACATGTTCGACATCGGCAGACAACAGGTTATAGCTGCGTCTCAGATCGAGGACCGCTTCGAGTGCCGGCTGGCCATGAATGAGTGACTCGAACTTCTTCAGAACCGTCTGGGTAATAAACTGGAACGAGGGATCCTCCCAATTCACGGCTATGGTCTGCCCCAGGGCTTGCTCAAGCCCCTTTGGGCCTTCAAATAGACCTCGCGGACCGGTGAACCCACGTTTGGCCAGCGACGCTGCGTAGACAGCGCGCATCCCCGTCATCGCGGGCGAAAAGCCCTTCCATTGGGAGACGGGCTCGACGTGTATGCAGGCGAGCGAGACATTATCAGCAGTCGCAATGGCTATCGCCTGCGCAAGCTGCTCTGCCGACAGACCGAAAAGCTTGCCGCAGGCGGCTGCCGCCGACATTGCCAGCTGCGTCGCATGGTTGAAGCCCTTCGGCATCAGCGACACCGCTGCTGTGAATCGGCACTGGATCTCATACGAGATCGCGAGCGCAAGCATGAATTGCTCGTCCGATGCCTGGGCATACTCGGCGGCAGTGAGCACTGTGCCCGCGTTATCACTTGGATGACACAGCCCACCAGACGCCATGTAGCTGTCCAGCATGTCCACATAGCGAATGAGCGCTGTGTTGAAGAACGCGGCCTGATCCGGCGCGGTCTTACCTCCGGCGATCAGTGTGCAGTTCCCTGGAGCCCGATACTCTGCAACCTGCTCGCGCAGCGCACTAAAAGGCGCCGCCGGGAGAGCGGCAATCGCGCAGCCGAGGCTGTCGAGAATATTTCGCTTGTATAAACGGCGAATCCCGGGCGTCAGATCTTCCGGGCGGGCGGCAAGCGTAAAGGCTGCGATGCGTTCAACCGCGGTGCGGGTCGGTGTAATTTCTGGGGTTGGCACGACCCGTCCTGCGAGCTTAGCCATCGTTTCGTCTCCTCGAGATCGGCGTGAGATCTCAGTTGCATTACAAATAGATTGTTACGTCTCGACGGCTGCGATTACGCCATGAAGACAAGTGCGACGCATTTGGACCATGGTATCGGCGATACCTTGGTGTCAGATCCAATCTTAGGTCTCCACTCTTGATGCGCTCGCTGAATCATTTCTCCTTGCGTTAGATCACTCAGCTCACTCGAAATGCAGCATTTAGCGCCTCAATCAGAGCCGTGTCGCTGAACGGCTTGAACAGGCACTCCACGGCACCCTGTTCGAGCAACCGTTGACGAACGAACTCATCTGCTTGAGCGGTGACGAAGACGATCGGGATCTCTTGCCCGCGAACCGTCAACTCCTGTTGCAGATCGGGTCCGGTCATGCCGGGCATGGCGATGTCGAGGATCAGACACCTGCTCTCACCGACGCAATCGGACGCGAGGAACTCTTCCGCTGACGAGAACGCCCGAACCGAATAGCCTAACGCTCTCAACAGGTCGGGTAGCGACTCGCGCACGGACTCGTCATCATCGACCACCGAGACGAGCGGACGCTTGACTATCACAGTCACAGATTCCTCACATGACGTTCCTGTGCATTCGTCACAGCGGCCGTCCGAACAGCGCCAAGAATGCGGGTGTCGGTCACACCCACCGCCGCATCATGGGGTCCGCAGGGGATGGAAAATGAGAACGTGGCTCCCGGACCATCGTTCGGTGTTGCCCATAGATGGCCCTTGTGACTCTCGATAATGAAGCGACTCACGGAGAGGCCGATCCCCATACCGCTGCTCTTTGTGGTGTAGAACGCATCGAATAGTCTGTCCATCCCTTGAGGCTCGAAACCCACCCCCGTATCTCGCACGCACAGTCGAACACGATTCTCTTCGTCTCGTTCGGTTCTGATCACCAACTGCCTCGGACGATCATCGACACCGCTCATCGCATCTGACGCGTTCAGGAGTAGGTTTAGGATGACCTGCTGCAGCTGAACCCGATCGCCCTGAACTGGAGGTAGTCCGCCGGCAAGCTCCGTCCTCACAGTCACCTTATTTCTCTCAAGTTCACCCAGCGACAGCGCAACCACTTCCCGTGCTGCTTCATTCAGGTCCAGTGATTCGCACGTGGCGCCTTTCTTGCAAAAAAGCGCGCGCAACCGCTTAACTACCTCCGACGCTCGCTCCGCATCGCGAATCGTGCGTCTCGCGGTTTCCCGCGCCCCCTCGACGTCTGGAGGATCTACGGCGAGCATCCGCCGACAGGTGCTGGCGTTCGCAACGATTCCGGCCAGGGGCTGATTGACCTCGTGCGCAATCGCTGCCGTTAGTAGTCCAAGACTCGTAACCCTCGCCGCTCGCGCGAGTTCGGCTCGCAGTTTGGCGAGTGCCTCTTCCGTATGTCGGCGATGGGTCACATCCCGGACCGCACCGATATATTCCAATTGGCCCTCCTGATCGCGAAACCCGTGCGCAACGACGCGCAGGTACTTGACCGAGTTGTCAGCCAGGCGTAGCCGCTGCTCGAACTCAAAGTCGCTCACGCCACTTCGGGCCCGATCGATCATTTCATGGAATGACGGGAGGTCTTCGGAATGGACGCGACCACCGATCAGCTCAGGTGTCACCGGCGCATCTGCCGCTTCAAGCTCGAATAGCTGACCGAGCTCTTTTGACCAACTGATTTCGTCTGTCTCCACGCACCAGGAAAAGCAGCACGTCGAACTGAGTTGTTGCGTTCTTTCGAGAAGTGCGGCGCTTCGCTTGAGCGCTGCGTCGCTTCGCATGCGCTCAATGGCATTGCTCGCGACGTGGGTGAACTGCGCGATGTGTGCGGAGTGACAACTGAGGAGGTCGGGGTTGCTCTCGCGCTGATAGACGGCAAAGATTCCGAGGGGTTCCCCGGTAAGCGATACAATCGGCGAAACCTCATGCAACCTGAAGCTGGGCGCGGCGGCCGCGGCCGTCTCCTGGCCCTCCCGTAGAGTATCGCAGACTGGGTCCAATACCATCACCGGTGTCTTCGCATTGATCGTGGCCCCGCAGGGAGTCTCAATCCAGCTGACCCGCCTGCCCTCAAGCTGCTTCAAGTAACTGGCGGGCAAACCAGGCCCAGTGGCCATTCGCACTCTCGCACCGGTGCGGTCAAGAAGAAGGACACTGCTGGAGTACCCCTTGACGGTGGCGTCGAAGAGCTCACACAGGGTGGTGAGAACGACGGGCAGGGGACGTCCCTGCCGAATCAGTCCGCCGACCACTGCAACGATTTCGGCGATGCCGAGCCCCACCCACGTTGATGCTCGGTCCTCTGCGGCGCCATTTCTGGCGTTCGTTGTGTTCCTGGACATTACCGGTTCTCCATGGATATCCGTCGAGGCCGCCTCCGGAGACAGACAGGAAACGCCTGCCTCCTTCGTTGCAAAGCCTGCCCTTCATCTGCGACTACATCACCACCGACCTAGATGCGCGCCGCCGTCAACGTGCAGCCCCTCGCCGGTGATCTGGCGCGCCTCGGTGAGATAGAACACGGCATCCACGATGTCTTTGCCGTCCGAAATCTGCCCAAGCGGTGACAGTGTGCGCAGGAACTCCTTGGGATTGTTCTTGTGCAGCGGGGTATCCACGACGCCTGGAGCCACCACGTTCACGCGAATGCCCTGCGGCGCGTATTCCATCGCGAGACTCCGGGATATCGCGTCGATACCACCCTTGGTGATCATTGCGACGGACGCGGTCAACGCCGCAAGCGGATGATCGACGATAGAACTCGTGATGCTCACCACACTGCCGCCGCTCTTTTGCGAGAGCATCTGTTTCACGGCCAATTGCGTCGTATGGATAAAGCCATCCAAATTGGTCGACGACAACACTCGGAAGTCCTCGGGCGTGTATTCGGTGAACGGCTTCGCAAAGAAAATCCCCGCGTTGTTCACCAGGGCATCAACCGAGCCGAACCGCTTCACCGCGGTACCAACGATCATCTCGGCCGTCGAGGCCTGACCGATGTCGCCGTCCACCAGGGCCAGCCTGTCCGAGCGCTGCAGCTCGTTTTTCTGACTGATTTTGCGCGAGTTACCCACCACGTTGTAGCCGCGATCGAGGAACAGGTTGGCAACCGCGGCACCGATTCCCTGAGAGGCTCCCGTCACTATGATGGTCTTCTGTTTCGTAGTCATATGATTCTTCCGCCTTCGGCTGTAGCTGTCGGTCCTTAGGTTCTAGTCACTCGTCTGTTGGAACACGTTATTGGGCTGCACATTGCGACTTATTAGATGGCAAACTCAGGAATCTAATTTCCAAAAATGGCAGAGTGATCCCTTGACTGACCTCGACGACGTCCTGACAATCGGGAAAGTGGGTTAGTTCGATCGTCAAATCGGTCCAGAGGACGAGCGGCAGGGCGACGAACTTTCCGATCGCCTTCGGCGCGACCAATCGACGTACGTGGGCAATGCCGAGTACCGGCATTGCCCGAGCTCGCCCGTGACGCTCATGAGGCCGATTTGCGCCGTCATCGGCGATCCTGACCGGTCAGCATTCAGAATCGCCGCGCGCTGTCGAGTGCGACGGCCCGATACGGCAACGATGTCGGCGGCGGCGCTCAGGACGTCGAAAGCGCTGCGCCACAAAGCAACGCGCGCTCGTTCGGGGTGGGGCGATCGGGCCCCTGGAGAGGACGCGCCGCGAGGCTTTCAAATACCCACCCATCCTCGCTGCGCAACGACAGATTACGCGGGGCGTGCGATTCCACGCTTGCCAACTCAGCGTCGCGCCTGCGGCATCCTGTGATTGAGGGTCCGCCGACGCAATCAACCTATATGTGTGCGGCCGAATCCATTAGACGATGGTATTGATGGATCTCCTATCATCCGAAGTATCGATCGACACCATCGGAGAATTGGTTGTGCGCTATGACCTCTTCCGGAACAACTGCTAGCATTTAGGTAAATGGTGTCAAGCCGGTGAGCAGCGAAGCGAGCAAATCGACTCTCTGACATGGCCACTTCGCCTCGTCATTCGACACCGCCGAAGGGCTTGATCGTATTCCGGGCCAGCGGCGGCGCAACTATGCGCGGCGCATGGCTCGCGAAATGCGGTTCAGCCGTCATCCACATTTAGCGAGTGGCGCGGCTGAGATGACCTTGCTTGACTGCCCTTTTCCTTCAAGCGAAGAGGTTGTGCCAAACTACGAGCTGCTCACAATCGACCGTTCCAAGTCAGGACAGTGGACAATTACCTTCAGCAATCCACCGATAAATGCACTCGACCTACAAGCAATCACTGAATTGCAGAGGCTGATGACTGAATCGAGTCAGACCTGTCGGTGATAGAGCAGAGCCATCAAATATTCGACGGCTCGTGGGCTATGACACCAAAAATCTATCGAGTGATTTGCACAATGGCATCGATCGATTAGGGAGGATCAGGCGGAAAGCCAAAACTTAAACTGGAGAAGACTGTTTCAAAATCCGCTTCGTCTGAAGGCGGCAAGGCCTTGGTCCATATTACGTTCAGGAGCCAAGCGCCTGAGGTTGGCATAGTAAAGCTCGCACGCCCATCTTGATCAGTGAGATGCACCTCAAACGGTGTCGCATCATCTTTGAGATTGGTCAGTTTTACCAGCGCTCCCGCTAGCGGACGATTTGCGTAAAACACGCGTACCGGTAAGCTCGCAGATCGCGGCGCGCCGTATGGGTTTGCTTCGGGTACGATTTCCAGCGGTAGGCCGACAGGCTTGCTCACCTGCTCCTGCGAGCCCGCACCCTGTGGCCCGACTTGCACGATAGATTTTGCACATCGGCTATAACGTTCGGAGCCGTCCGCGTCCATCTGATGCAGCCGCGCTCGTTGCTCCAACGCAGGTGTCAGCCCCTCGACCGCTATGTAATCGTTGAATCGGATGGAGGGTAAGTGCGTCTGCGCGTGGTCATCCGTTTGCAAGACGAGAACGTAGGCGCCCGGGGTCCTAATCCGAAAGTCACCGTCTTCTGCGGGCTGGCCTAGTCGAAGCCGCTCATGCAAGTCGATTACCGCTCGCTTGGACCCAATAGCTTGGAATCGCGTGATTCTTCGCGCTGGAATGGGTGAGCGCTGCCGGTACGGTCCGTGACCCACCTGAAGTGTCATCGGAGTGAGGGCATCCGGACTGATCCAGTATTCGCTCGGCTGGAGCCAGAAGTCATGCGCGGTGACCTGCGACGCGCGGGAACACACCAACAGCCCTAACACTAACGCGACGCGGCGATGGTTCAAACCGCTTACTCCAGGTGATCCGGCAGGTAACCGGGAGTCACGGGGAGTAGTTGCAACGTGGCTGCGAGAACAGCGACTGCAATCACCCAACTGGACACCACCTTGACGGGAATTGAGGCGTATCTGCTGACAACCCACGCTGCAGGCAGCAATATCAGCACGCAGGGCAGCGCTTTGAGCAGATCCAGTTTCGATCCTGACAGAGAGATCACGGCACTCGCCCAGACGGCGGCGTTGAGCGACAACGCAACGGCGGCCCACGTCTTAAGTCCGCGGCCGAGATGCACGCACGCCGCCGTTACGATCACACTGACCCAGCAGCCAAAAAAAGCGCCCTCCAGCCACGTCTGAGGCACGCGCACCAAGGCGCCCGCTCCCAGGGCGGCCAAGAGGGCGAGCAAGCTCGGTCCCCAAGCACGGCGGGGGGAGAATGCGAGTGCGAGGCCGAGCGCCAGGAAAAGCAGGGCGGGCGGCACTACCCCTCCCCTCATGTGCCGATCGCCCGATATAGAAACCAAACGCCCATCACCGCGATGATCCCGCCCAGGCTGCGCGTCGCCACAATGCCGCGGGGTAGATCGTTGAGGAGGCCGAGGCAGATCCCGGTTACGTGTAACAGCCCGGTGGCCAGGACGAAACCTACGCTATAGGCGACGGGATCGGCTGCCGAGGGCAGTTCCTTGCCGTGCGCATAGCCATGAAACACTGCAAAGATGGCGACAACGACGCACGCGGCCCACACCGGCGCTCTGACCGACAGCGCGATGCAGCCGCCGAGCATCAGCACCGACAGTGCGATGCCCACTTCCACTGGAGGCAACGGCACCGCGAACATGCCCATGATTGCCCCCGCGACCATCATCGCGGGGAAAATCACGGGCAAGACATAGATTAGCGGTCGACCTAAGAACGCGCCCCAAAGACCCACCGAAACCATCGCCAGCACGTGATCAATTCCACTGAAGGGGTGGATGAAGCCAGACTCGAATCCACCCGGTAGACCGGTGCCCATATGCGCCGCCGCGGGATTGGAAAGGAGCGACCCGACCCCAACCGCGCTAACCAACCAAGCGGCGCGAGATCCACGTGGAGCGAACCAAGCCGGACACAGCGTGTGGATCTCGCCTTCCATGGCCGTTAGTGATTCACGCCCTTCGGGTCCGGCGGTGCAAGGAACGGGAACTCGGTCGCGGACGGCGGGTGCTCATCCTGGTGCAGACCGTCAGTGGTACCAGTGGTCGTGCCGGCGATCAAAAGTGATCTCCAGACGTTTGAATTATCGTACGTGGGCGACCGGCCACCGCAGTCCTCACTCAGCGTCTTTTCGCCTTTTAGGCTCGCGAGTTCAACCGCGAAGAACTGAGTGCAAACGTTAGAGGCGCTGTTGACCCAAAGTCGATCTTCCGCGAACAACTTCGCGAGTGGCCGATAGCGAGCCGGAGTTTCCTCGGAGGCCGCGAGCACTTGGTTGCCGCATTTCCCGTCGAGCGAGTCCTGAAACGCGAGCGTTTTCTCGAGGTCTGGGATTAATTTTGCCGACGTCGTTGGCAGCGCTGCATTGAATTCGTCGCGCCGGACGCCACTTGCATCGTCGGTTGAGAAGGGAGCGACCCCGAGCAAGGTATTTTTCACAAAAGGCTGCGCCATGCGATTGAGCGGCTTACCGGCTACGGAGGTTGTACCCCATACGGCGAGCAGCTTGCCGCCCTTGGAGATGGCGCTTAAGTCCACGGAAATCACAATGGCCGACACGGTCCAGTTGTAGAGAAAGTTTTGCGCGGGCCCGCCGTCGGTGTGACCCATCTGATCCACTATCGCCTGCACGGTCGCCTCATCGAAATGCGCGCATCCTGCCCGGTCCACTTGGGCGCCGTTCTTAATGGCGGTGCTTGCCGTGGTATATGCGCCTACGAGGCCCTTGATGTTATTGTAGAAAGGATCATCCCGCAGAGCGCCGTACACGCGAAATCGGTGATTGCGCCCCTCGAGGCCCGCCGAGTTGGTCGGATCCCCTGATGCAGAGTCCTCCTTGCCGACGTTGCATTTGACCGCGTTCGCCGCGGCAAAACGACACGCAATGGAGGTCGTGGCGGTCGTATGGCCGAAAGCCTTGCCGCTGTCGACATGAAACACGTATTGGACCTTGTCCGAGAACGTGTGGCCTTGGAGTGTCATGATCAAGTTGAGTTGCTTACCTTCGGGCGAGGTCCACGCGTACACATCGGCGATATCGGCCGCGGGATTCGCGAGCGCTGCGGGGGAGTCAAGATGATCGGAGGCAAGTGCCACGTTCGCCAAAGCTGCCAAAGGAAGCAACATGACGATTCCGGAAAGCCATTGGCGCACACTGAGAGAGATTGTTGAAGCAATCGCTTCGACCATAGAGTCGTCCGGTCTGCGCTTGATCTCATTCACGAAAATCGTTTGATTCAACAACAGTTTCATTTTCAACACCTCTATTTTAGGGTTCACGAGAGCGCGCTAGAAATGCTCCTGGGTACACAATGGCGCTGGCGATTCAATTGCCGCCTTTCTGCGGCATACGGTTCTGGCCCCATCGGAATAAAAAGCGCAGTGGACTGGAAACACATTAGTATTCAACGGTTGAGGTGCGCCAGGTAGTATCCCAGACGATCTTCCACGTCTCCCGGCTTATGAAATCCGAGATCCATGAAGGCTTTGATCCTGGCCTGCGTTGCCGGGCGCGCGACGGAGGCCATGCAGGCATCCCAACCAGCTGCCATTTCAACATCCGGCGGTAAGCTAGCGGCGTTCACTAAGCGTTTTGTGTTAGAGATCGCCCATTTGTCGAATGAACTTATGCGCGTTGCCAGCGCGTCGACAAACGCATCAAGTTCGGCGTCTGGTAATGACCTATTGACGTAGCCATAGGCTTCGGCCAGGTCGCCGCGGATGTCGTCGGATCCCATTAGAACTTCCAACGCACGCGACCTACCTATGAGCCGCGGCAGGCGCGTCATGGGCCCACCACCAGCGACCATGCCAACGCCAACCTCCCACTGCGACAGAAGTGCCTTTTCCCGACTGACGAAACACATGTCTGAAGCCAAGGCGAGTTCGCTTCCGTTTCCCGTCGCTCGACCCCGGATTTTCGCGATTGAAACGACAGGGGCGCGGGAGATACGCACGAGTATGTCGGGCCACGCTTCCAGCCCCGTCGGTCCTTGAGGGAGGCTGGTCAGTTCCTCGAGTTTGACTGTGAAGTCGCTATGGTTCAGAAAGAAGCCGTCTACCGCGCTATCGAAAACCACGACCCTGAGGTGCTCGTCGGTCTCAATAGCCGTCACGATCTCGCCAAACTCCACGACGAATTCTGGACCCATCAGGTTCAACGGCGGATTGTCAAATGTAATCCGCCAGTACGTGGGCGACGCTTTACTAAGTCTGATCTGGGGTGACTTCGTTGTCGGTGTTGTCTTCTCTCTCGCCGTTGTCTTCATTGTCGGGTTCATCGGTGCCTCCTGTAGCAACCACTCGTAGAAATGGCCAGAGTCTTAGGCCGGCGTGCCGATATCGCTATTGCACGTTAGTATCACGACACCTTGGTATTGGGTTCATGCCGTGCCGCCGTCACAGCGGTGCCGATGAGCTCCACCGGCCGAGCACCGACAGATTTGCACTCGCGACTGCCAACGCACTGTTTTGACCAATACCATCGTTCAATCGAGCAACACTGATTCCTGTGCTTCCATACCGTTCCTGAAGCTAAACCAGGAGATTTACATGACCAGACCAACCCTGTCCTTGGACCTTGCCGACGCACGACGAATCATCGCAGCGGGTGAACGCACGGCGATCGAAATGGGAATTCCCTATAACATCGCCGTGGCTGACGCCGGTGGAGACCTCGTAGCCCATGTACGTATGGACGGTGCATGGCTCGGCAGTGTAGATATCGCAATCAAGAAGGCCTGGACCGCGCGCGCCTTTGACATGTCGACCGATGACCTATCGCATTTGACACAAAGTGGCCAGCAGGGCTTCGGGCTTAACACGACCAACGACTCCCGAGTAGTAATCTTTGGCGGCGGAATTCCTATCAAGCTCGATGGTGTGGTTATCGGCGCTGTCGGAGCGAGCGGCGGAAGTGTCGAACAAGACGTCGCGGTGGCACGTGCGGCCGTCTCGGGCTTTACTGGACGATGAGAGTCGCCCTCCTCCCAGGTATGCCTCGAGTACCAACGAAGTGATACCAACATGCATTGGATTCGGCGTCCGAATCATCGCTTAATCGCCAACGGCTGGGGGGAGTTTGTCATCGACCGCTGGTACGCGCCGTGGTTCTGCCCTTCATTCCCTCAGCCACAGCGGACTCTTCCAGGCTGCCAGAGCCTCCAGGAAGACGTTTAACCTCAAAGGCAGAAATTTCCGATTCGAGTACACCGCGAAAACGGGAATTTGCGGGGAAGCCCACTTCGGTAACAGCCGTACAAGTGCACCGCTCGCGAGTGCTGCGTCACAGTAGGTTGACGGCAGTAGCCCGATCCCGTGACCCCGGTACACGAAGCTGCTGACCGAATTGAAGTCGCGACCCGATATCGGCCCTGAGACATGGATGCGTGCCTTCTTTCTGCCATAGACCAGCTCCCAGTCGGTCTCGTTGTTCCTGGCGTTGAACATCACACAGTCGTGCAGCTTGAGGTCCGCGGGCTCGACAGGACGCTTTCGGCCTTTCACGTATTCAGGGGCTGCCACGACATAGCGAATGCTCTTACCTATGCGGGTGGCGACCACGCTCGAGTCCTCCAACTCTCCGAAGCGGATCGCGAGATCAATATTTTCCGCAACCAGACCGAGGAAGAGATTCGTGATGAAGAGGTCGATCCGGATCCGCGGCTGAGCTTTCAGAAACCCCGAGAGGAAGTCCAGGAAGGGCTCCTGACTCAAAATGACCGGAACGGACATCCGCAACATACCTTCGGGCGTCTTCTGTCCTAGAGTCAGAACTCGCTCAGCTTCTTCCAGGAGGGTCAGCGGCTCCCTGCACTGATTGAAGTACTCACGTCCCTGCGCAGTCAGGGTCACCCGTCGCGTTGTGCGCCTCAGGAGCGACACGCCGAGCTTCGACTCCAGCCCCGATAACCGCCGGCTCACCGTCGAGATCGGCATACCCAACGAGCGGGCCGCGCGGCTGATGCTCTCGAACTGGGCCACTTTGACGAATATCAGGACGTCGTCGAGGTTCGCCATGGGAGTCACTCTGGGACTTCGTAGTAAAAACTGCGACGACCTAACTCGTTAACAGGCCATCGACTGTGATTACGCCACGGCCGCCACCAGAAAGCATGGAGACGATGGTATCGATGATACCTGGGTATCGGTCGGCGCGACCCGTTATGCTTGAGCCGGCCACTCGCGCCAAGCTATCCCTCCTCATAAGAGCAGCGAGGTTTTTGCGCCAGCTCGCCAACCACCCCGGCGAAATGTCGTTTCCGTGTAGCGTCGAGCGACAGGGCTTCTCCCGTAGCGCGGCATGGTAATGATGACGTGAGCACTAATTGCGCCTCTTTGACTACACTACGCAATCGATGACACGACGCGGGCCACTCGACGAGCAGGCGGCATTAGCTGCTTTAGCACCACAGGGCGCTGCATTGCGCGAATCGCTGTAAATGGACAGGCGATCCTAGGTGATGCATACTTTAGACGCGGATCCTTTAACGAAGGGGACCGAGATGGAGACTGAGCTTCCCGCGTCGTCGAAGTGCTTCGTGCGTTGCTCAGCGCAGCGCACACCGCTGCACGGATCAATCTCATCAATCGATATGCGTTCGAATCTTCTGGCTTTGGGACGAACGTCGCCTATTGCCAAGGCGTCAGACTGTAGTTCACTCACCGCTGTTGCCTGCGCTCCTCGAGCGCTCGCAACTCAATCTTCCTTCTGGCGAGCCACGCCAAATCGAAGCGCGCATGCGCCGTATCCGTTACCCGATCACTCCAGAGCCAGATCGCTTCTGGGTGGGACCCGGGTTACAAATGATCCTGACTGGACTATGCCATGAAGACGCGCATTTCCCTTGCAGGTTTCCAGCTTGGCGAAGCGCGTCATGTGTGTGCGTTCTTCAACAGCGACGACGAAGAATATCGCGTGATGCTTCCATTCATCAAGGAGGGGTTCGAGTGTGGCGACAAGGCCGTTCACGTCGTTAATCCGGATCGGCGGCGCGACCACCTGCGACGGTTAGCCACCGTGGGGATCGACACGACTGCCGCGGAGCAGAGTGGACAATTCGAACTTCGAACGAACACCGCGACATATCTTCGGAACGGCCGGTTCGATCCCGATCGACTGCTTGAGGTGTTCGAGCAGTTCGCTAGCGGCAGCACCAAGGGAGGATTTCCGCTCAGTCGCATTGTTTGCCACATGGACTGGGCGGCCGGTGGCCGATCGCACATCGGAAATCTCGTTGAGTTCGAATCGCGTGTGAATGATGTGTGGCGCAGCCACGACGATGCGGTCGTCTGCGTCTACGACCTGGCTAAGTTTGGAGGGGACACGGTGGTTGACATCATGCGAACGCATCCGATGATCATCATTGGGGGCATTCTCCAACAAAATCCGTTCTTCGTACCGCCGGAGCAGTTCTTGCGTGAGCTCCGCGAACGATCAACGGGGCAGACAACCTCGAGCGCGATGACGGTCTGACTGGAACAGGCCGGACCTCTCCCGACGACATCACAGGACTTCGGATCTGAATCGGTGATCTCGCCAGTTTCCGGTTTGTTTAAGTCGCGAAAATGACGGACCCCTCGACGGAGATTTGATCTTGGAAATGCGTGACCACTCCACCGAGGAAATCAGGCGCCTTCAGCGCTGCATTAACGATCTAGTGGGAGTCCTCGCTCTTCCTGCTATCTGTAGCGGCGGCGACCCTGCTCAGATTGTTCGTACCTTGCTCGACATTCTCTTAAGTATGCTCCGCTTGGATCTCGTTTATGTCCGGTTAAGGGATCCACTGGAGGCGCCTATCGAGATGCTCCGCGTTGCTCAGCCGCAGAGGCTGACGGCTCGGCCGCAAGAGATCGGGGAGGCGCTCAACCACGCCTTGGGGCCTAACCCTGAGACATGGAAATGGGCCCCGCTGCTAGGGAACCCCATTGGCGACGGCGACATGACAATCGTTCCGTTGCGACTCGGGCTACAGGGAGAAATCGGGTTAATTGTCGCAGGGTCTCATCGGGCTGACTTTCCAGGGCAAACTGAGATGCTTGTTCTGAGCGTAGCGGCAAATCAGGCGGCAATCGGGCTACAAGAGGCACGGCTCCTGAGCGAACAGAAGCGTGTCGCCCACGAACTCGATCAACGCGTCGCGGAACGAACCAGGGAGCTTGCCGCCGCCAATGAGGCGCTCAAGAGGGAAATTGCCGAACGCAAGTTGGCGGAGAAGATGCTCCGTCAAGAGGAAAGGGAACTGAAACGCAGCGAGGCACGAAAGGCTGCGATTCTCGACTCGGCGCTCGACTGTGTTGTGACGATCGATCATGAAGGGTGCATTACTGAGTTCAATCCTGCTGCGGAGCGCACCTTTGGCTACCGTCGGAATGACGTCATGGGCCGGTCGTTGGCCGATGTCATGATCCCGCCGTCACTACTGGAGGGGCATCGGCGGGGGTTAGTCCGCTACCTGGCCACGGGCGAGGGGTCTATGATCGGGAAGCGCATCGAGACGATCGCGATCCGTCCCGACGGAAGCGAATTCCCTGTCGAGCTCACCATCACACGAATTCCGTGGGACGGGCCGCCCTCCTTCACCGGTTACCTGCGCGACATCACGGAACGCAAACGGTCGGAGGAGGATCTGCGACGGAGCCAGGCATTTCTCGCCGAAGCCCAACGCCTGAGCTTGATCGGCAGCTTTTCCTGGTTGGTAGATCGGGATCAAATCACGTGGTCAGAGGAGCTCTATCGAATCTTCGGCTTTGAGTGCGATACGCCCGTGACGTTCGAGAGAATTGATACTCGAGTGCACCCGGACGACGTTCCGTTGGTGTGTGACCTGTTTGATTGGGCGCGAAGCGCCGGCAGCGACTTTGAGCACGATCATCGGCTGCTGATGCCAAACCACTCGGTCAAGTACCTGCACATGGTCGCTCACGCGACCCGCGATCGAGATGGCCGATTGGAGTACATCGGCGCAGTTCAGGATGTGACGCAGCGCCGCCTCTCGGAAGAGGCGCTCGCCAACGCTCGCTCGGAACTCGTGCACGCAGCCAGGGTCGCTAGCCTCGGAGCCTTGACAGCATCGATCACGCACGAAGTCAGCCAGCCGCTGTCGGGCATCATCAACAACGCGAACACCTGTCTGCGAATGCTGACCGCAGATCCACCCAACGTCGAGGGAGCGCGCGAAACTGTGCGGCGCACAGTTCGCGACGGCAACCGCGCCTCCGATGTCATCACGCGATTGCGTGCACTCTTTGCCAAGAAGGATCCCAACGCCGAAATGGTGGACCTCAATGAGGCCACACGGGAGGTTATCTCGCTGTCATTGAGCGACTTTCAGAGAAAGCGGGTGATTTTGCGAACGGAACTTGCTGAAAACCTTCCTCCTGTCATCGGGGATCGTGTCCAGCTTCAGCAAGTCATCCTGAATCTCTTCCTAAACGCGTCCGATGCGATGAGCAACGTCGACGATCGTCCAAGGCAGTTGTTGATCAGAACCGAACAAGAGGAAGAGAACCGCGTGCGCCTGAGCGTGCAAGACACCGGAGTAGGTTTTGAGCTTCAAGGTGTGGACCGGCTCTTCGAAGCGTTCTACACCACGAAGAGTCGCGGTATGGGGATCGGCCTGTCCATCAGTCGGTCCATCATCGAAAGTCACCGTGGCCGTTTATGGGCGGTGCCGAATGACGGTCCGGGCGCGACGTTTTCATTTTCCGTTCCGAGTAGATCAGAGTCCGAGATGGGTCGCCGTGGAGCACCTGCCCAAGCTACTCACGGAACTGCTTAATCGAATGCCGGCCTTGAGGTGTAGATGCTAGCATGCGCTGCGCTTTTTTTTCGAGAATCACTTAGAGAGTTTAGCTGCCCGTCGGTGGCAGTTCCGATGCGCCGAAGGTATTCGCTGGTGCTGGCCCGGCTGCGAGACCAACACCAAAGTATTATCGACGTGACAAGACGAGTGGACCATCATCGCGCCGTGGGGAGGGCATCGAGACGGGCTGCAGTGGAGGCAGCCGCTTCACCTGTGCGCTCCCGGATTGGGCAGGCTGATCCACGTGGTAGGTTCGACGCAGGTGAATCTCATCATGCCCCAACTGGCAGACTTGGAGCCGAGCTTGCATCGGTCTGTAATACAGAAGGGCCGTCTGGTCGTGGCATTTCTCGTAAAAGCGGCGTCTGATAATATCATCGGAAGAGTGCCCGGAAGGCATTCTCCATCCCGACCAGCCTTATGGACTCTTGAGCCTGCGGATTTGCCTGGCGCGACGAGGATTCGTCGATGACCACCCGTCCGCTCATATCCGTCGTCGATGATGACGAGTCGGTGCGTGAGTCGCTACCCGACTTGCTTCGGGAATTCGGGTTCACGGTTCGCGCGTTCTCGTCGGCTGAGGGTTTTCTCGATTCTGATTGCTGCGACCAGACTAGATGTTTGATTCTCGATATTGCCATGCCGGGGTTGAGCGGCCCCGATCTCCAGCGGGAACTGAAGCTTTCCCGGCAGGATATTCCGATCATTTTCATCACCGCTCACGGGGATCCGACTATTCGCCAACGAATGATGGAGCAAGGTGCCGTGGAGTGCCTGCTTAAACCATTCAGCGACGCGGCACTGTTTGAGGCGCTCAACGCTGCGCTCGAGTAAGCTGGGAGGTGTATATGGGTTCAACGAACTCCCCTGTCCGTAAGTCGCGGTTAGCGCTCACCTCGCCGGCGACCCCAATGGTGTTCATCGTTGACGACGACGTTTCGGTGCGCGAATCGCTGGAATTGATGATCCGCTTCGCCGGCTGGCAGCCGCAGACATTCTCGTCCGCACAAGAATTTCTTTCTTGCCCACGACTGGTTACTCCGAGTTGCCTGGTATTAGACATTACGCTTCCGGACCTCAATGGTCTCGACCTGCAGAAGCGCATCGCTGCTGACCGACTTGATATGCCGATCATATTCATTACGGCTTACGGTGATGTGCCGAAGACGGTCCAGGCGATGAAGGCCGGCGCCGTGGAGTTCTTGACCAAGCCATTCGGCGACGAGGTATTATTGAGCGCGATCCGCCAAGCCATCGAGCGTAGCCGCGCTGCGTTAGGTCATGAGGCGAAGATACGGTCAATTCGTGACGCGTACGCATCGCTCAGCCATCGCGAACGGCAGGTCATGGCGTTGGTGGTCCGCGGTCTGTTAAATAAGCAGGTGGGCGGCGAGCTCGGCATCAGCGAGATCACAGTGAAGGCACATCGGGGCCGAGTGATGCAGAAAATGAGAGCCAAATCTTTTGCGGACTTGGTGAAGATGGCTGCGACACTGCCTCTTGCTGCTGATCAGAACGGCTGACGTCACCCCAAGTCCTCTCCACCTGTGCTTTCCCCGCCCCTATTGCCGGCGCTTCCATGCAGCGAAAGCCCCAAGGAGCCGTGTCGCGTAGTCAGTCCAGAACTTCGCAAGGACGTGCGGAAGGCGATCCGTTAACTTGATCTCGTGGTACTCCCACTGACGTGGCTCAACTCGCCGTGCACGATGCGCGCGGCCGAGGTCATCGGATGCACCGTTTCATGCTGAGCATCGATAATGTGCACTACCTCGACTTCCGCGCGCGCCTGCATCGCCGAGCACAAAGGCCGAATCGAAGAGCGTGACAGCTAGGTCAGTCGTCCATTGTTCTTTCGAGCGGAGTACGGTCCGGCTCGGTGAGAGACGCCAAAAACTGCCGCTCATGGAGCGCCGCGGACTTCTCGGATGGTACTGTTTTGCTATGCGTTAGGTGCGGCCCTCTGCGCCTTCAGTTCGCCCGATCCGAAGAACGCGTGTCTCAGGCGGAACTCAGTCTTTCGGGCGCATGCCTAACGGGCAAAGAAGAAGTTACCGCGGAGGCGATACCATCGTCTAATAGGTCAGCCTGCATTTATCTGATGTCATATCGCGTGACGCTCTGTGAATCACCTGGCCACGATCCGGTACGTTCGGTTTCGCTAAGGACAGAAGCTTCAGAAGACGAAGGTCAAATCGATGAAATACTCAACCCTCTCAGAGATTGATCCCTGGAGAAATGGGGCACGTTCATGATCACCCTCACAATCAATGGCGAAAGGCGAGAGGTCGACGTCCCTCCTGATATGCCCCTCCTTTGGGTCTTGCGCGACGCCCTGAGCCTGACGGGCACCAAGTTCAGGTGTGGCATCGCGCAGTGCGGCGCCAGTACGATCCATATCGATAACAAGCCCACGCGCTCCTGCCTTCTGCCGGTGGGCGCGATCGGTACGCGAGCGATCACTACCATAGAGGCCGTCGGCCGTGACGCGGCGCGACGCACATCGAGGAGCGCTCCAAGATCTCGCGTCGGCGGGAGGATCTGTTATTTCGACTCATCTCTACCAATTCAGGACACTTCAAATGAAAACCATTCACACGGCATTGACAGGATTTCTCGTTGCTCTCGCCGCGGGTGCTTGGGCGCAAGGGGCTGGTCCCACCGATCCGCAAATCGCGGCTATCGTGGTGACGGCCAACCAGGTGGACATCGACGCCGGCAAGCTCGCGAAATCGAAGTCGCACTCCAAGGACGTGAAACAATTCGCGCAACTCATGATCACCGATCATAGCGGCGTTAACAAATCGGCGACGGAACTGGTGCAAACTCTCCATGTGACGCCGGAAAGCAACGCGACTAGTGAGAGCCTGCAAAAAGGGGGAGATGAGAATTTAGCCGCCCTCAAGACACTTCACAGCCATGCGTTCGACCGTGGGTATATCGACCATGAAGTCGCCTATCACCAAAGCGTCTTGGATGCGCTGGACACTACCTTGATCCCCAACGCGCACAATGTCGAGCTGAAAGAGTTGTTGGTCAAGGTGCGGCCTGCGTTCGTGTCGCATCTGGAGCACGCGAAGCACCTGCAAAGCACCTTGAGCCGGAACGACAAGTAAAATGCGCTCGGCGAGGGCGTTCTGTTCGATCGCCGTAGGCGCATGGGTGATCGGGGGCGTGGTATCGGCAACAAGTGCGACACCCACATCTAGGGTCCACATCGTCACGATTGAAAATATGCAATTCAATCCACCGAAACTCACCGTACGGGTGGGGGATCGGGTGGTGTGGGTCAATAAGGATTTATTCCCGCATACTGCGACTGCGGATGCAAAGGCCTTCGACTCGCACGATATCGCTCCGAACGCGTCTTGGACGTACGTTGCCGATCACGGCGGCGATTATAGCTATGGATGCACCTTTCACCCGACAATGAAGGGGATGTTGACGATTGCGCCATGAATAAGGTTTCTGGGTGCGCTTCGATCAAGCAGCTTCGCGCTACTATCAGCACGGTAATCACAGGCGATCGTCGCAGGAGCCCAAGCGGTGTTGCCGTGACACCGCGCAAATTCGGATTGTTTGTCATGGTTTGCTCCCGTGGGACAACTGATCGGTGGAGTAAGATCTCGAGACTATCTCGACGGATTGTTTAACATTGCCTATGCCAAGCCATCATACGCTTGAATCGCTATTGTCGGCCGTGCGCGCTTGCCGCGTTTGCGAGGCGCATCTACCGTTGGGACCGCGCCCAGTGCTGCAAGCGGCTCCGCCGGCCCGAATTCTAATCGTCGGTCAGGCGCCTGGCGCGCGCGTGCACAGAACAGGTGTTCCCTGGGATGACCCGAGTGGAGAACGTTTACGCGCCTGGATGGGCGTGAGCACGGACATATTCTACGATGACTCGCGGATCGCGATGATCCCGATGGGCTACTGCTATCCGGGCCGAGGAAACGGCGGCGATCTGCCGCCACGCCCTGAATGCGCGCAGTTATGGCTTCAACCATTGTTGAGCAAGCTGCCATTGATCGAATTGACGTTGCTCATCGGTCAGTATGCGCAGCGTCACTTCCTCGGCAAGCGACGCAAGCCATCTTTGGCCAAAACGATGAAGGCGTGGGTGGAGTACAGTCCATGCTACATTCCGCTGCCTCATCCTTCGCCGCGCAATACGCCATGGCTGCAACGTAATTCCGAGTTTGAACAGCACTTAATTCCTGAACTGCGCAGGCGGACCCAGTCGCTTCTCTCCCGCTAGGCCGAGCTCTGTGCAAATGGCTTGCCTTCCGCGGACACATAGCTCAGTCGGCCCTGAACGATACGGGCCGGCGATGTGTAGGGATGCACCACAGCGTGCGTCTCGGCGATGATATGCACCACCTTGATGCCCCGCACACACAACACATCTGCGATTAATGCCCCGGGGACAGCGCCACCAAACTGCCTCAGCACACATTATCGCAGTCCGAAGACGAGCGGCGACATCGAGCAGTTCGCTCAAGCCCTTGGCCAACTCCAGCTGGCGATATAGTCGGCATAGCCGCGAACGAGGCGTTGCGCCACACGGTTGCCGCCGAGAACCTGGAAAAGCGCCACACATCCGCAACGGACTCAACCTGGTAGTGCGCGAGCAGCGCCAGAAATCTCTTCAGCGGCCGCGTCGAATGCCCTTTGGTCCAGACCATCCACTCCATCTTCGTATTGTACGTAAGCGGGCAGGGGGAACTCAGGGGCACCAGCGACGCAATGCACCCTGCCGGTCAGCTCATGCGGACGCAGCATCCGTGACGGCAAGTATCCAGTCCCGCCGTTTAGGAGCAGATTTAAGCGGCCGAGGCGTCGAGCATCAGGCCGTCGATCGGGCTGGCAACCAAAGGAGGCAAGCCAGTTGGTCCCGGGGCGAGGTTCGTTGTGTCCGAGAGAGGCGGGACCAGGTCGTAGTGAGTGAGAAAGAATCCAGGCACCGCGCTATCGAATACCACTACCTTTACCTGTGGATCCGTCTCGAGT
>WNFR01001152.1_pt1 | contig 32652 bp, 22 predicted proteins | sample 5400221 | NCBI WGS metagenome assembly WNFR01 (sample SAMN13153357, study PRJNA577476) | soil metagenome | isolation source: 40 cm soil under Madrone tree | place: USA:California | collected 2016-06-14
GTTTTGGTTCCGGCAAATTTGCCTCTACCCGATGCAGGAAAATCGCCGTCTCAGCCAACAGGCGCTCAGGCGAGTCGGCTTCCTTGATGATTATCGACGTGGCGACCCGCTTCAGATGAAGCTCTTCTTTGCGCGTAAGTTCCTTACCCGTATAGACGATGATGGGAATATCCGATTGGCCGTTGGTTTGCAGCTTCTCGATCAATTCAAAGCCCGTCATGTCGGCCAGTTTGAGATCGAGCACCAGGCAATCAAACTTTTCGTCCTCCAGTTTGCGCAGGGCCTCTGCTCCGGTCGCCACCGCGGTTGTGTTGACGTCGCCATTGCCAATCAATTCAACGACGCTCATGCGCTGAATGTCGTCATCTTCCACTACCAGGAGTTTTCTGGCGGCGCGCTTCGCGAACGCGGCAATCGTGTCAAAGGTAACGGTCAGATCTTCGTTACTGACGGGCTTTTGCACGTGAGCGATCGCGCCTTGCCGTAAGGCACGCCGTCGATGTCCTTCGACCGTGATGATATGGACCGGAATATGCCTGGTCCGGGAGTCGTGCTTCAAACGATCCAACACGATCCAACCGTCACGATCCGGTAAACGGATGTCCAGGGTAATGGCCGCAGGACTGTATTTATGCGCTAACGCCAGCGCCATGTTTCCAGTGGTGGCGACCAGCCCCTTGAATCCTTTCTTGTGGGTCACGTCCAAAAGTATCCTGGCAAACTTTAGATCGTCTTCCACGATCAGCACGACTGGATCGTCCTCTTCGATTTCGTTGCGGTCGTCAAGGATCGCCGGCGAGTCGCTCGACAGCAGAGCCAGTTCGCGATCAAAAGTTTCGGCCGGTGTCCAGGCGGCTTCGACCACTTTGAAGTCATGCCTTGAATTCCTTTTTGTGGGAACGGTCACTGCTCTGGACGCTTCATAGGTGCGCGGCAGATAGAGGGTGAAGGTGCTGCCCTCCCCGGGAACGCTGGTGACGCGAATCTCGCCACCCAGCAGCCGGGCGATTTCACGGCTAATCGACAACCCGAGACCAGTGCCGCCGTATTTGCGATTCGTAGTTCCATCAGCCTGCTGAAAGGCCTCGAAAATAATTCGCTGCTTTTCAATAGGAATGCCGATGCCCGTATCGCTTACCGCAAAGGCTATCACTTCGGCGGCGCGGTTAAGTGATTCGAGTTCGTATTTCTCGCTTTTCGGCGCCGGCGCAACCTTGAGCACAACACTGCCTTGCTCAGTGAACTTGAAAGCATTGGAGAGCAGGTTTATCAGGATTTGCTGCAAGCGCTTGTCGTCGGTAATCACGATAGGATTGAGGTCCTCGCCGCGCTCAATGAAGAATCCGAGGTTTTTGTCCTGAGCCAGTTGATGGAAGCTGCGTTCGAGCTGGACGGTCATGTCGTCGACGGAAACATCCGAGACGTCGATGCCCATCATGCCCGATTCGATCTTTGAGAGATCGAGAATGTCATTGATCAGTGAAAGCAGGTCAGACCCCGAGGAATGAATCGTCTCGGCAAATTGGACTTGTTTGTCGGTAAGATTGTCTTCACCGTTCTCGGCCAACTGGCGCGAAAGAATCAGCATGCTGTTGAGCGGGGTGCGCAATTCGTGCGACATGTTGGCGACAAATTCCGATTTGTACCTGGAGGTCAAAGCCAGTTGCTCGGCCTTCTCTTCCATCTGCCAGCGCGCTTCTTCTACCTCGCGGTTCTTGGCTTCGACTTCTGCCTTCTGCCGCGCCAGGAGCGCCGCCTTGTCCTGCAACTCTTCGTTGGTTTGCTGCAGCTCTTCCTGCTGGCTCTTCAACAACTCTTCGGACTCGCGCAACGACTCGGCCTGTTGCTCGAGTTGTTCGTTCGTTTTCTTCAACTCGTCCTGCTGGCTCTGCAACTCGGCCGCGAGTGATTGTGACTGTTGCAGCAGATCCTCGGTCCGGGTGTTGGCCTCGATCGTGTTGAGGACGATGCCGATACTTTCCGTCAACTGATCGAGGAAGGTTAGGTGCGTATCGCTGAACGTGTGAAAGGTTGAGAGTTCAATCACGGCCTTGGCTTCACCTTCGAACAACACCGGTAGCACGACGATATTGTTGGGCGGTGCTTCACCCAGGCCTGAGCTGACGTGCACATAGTTAGCGGGAACGTTCGTTACCAGAATCCTTTCGCGCTCGAGGGTGCACTGGCCGATGAGACCTTCGCCGGCGTGAAATTCATTTGCCACGTTCTTGCGTTTGCTGTAGGCATATCCGCCCAACAGCTTCATGACCGGCTGACCGTTGTCGCTTTGATTTACGTAGAAGACGCCTTGTTGTGCGTTTACCAAAGGGGCCAGCTCAGACAATACCATCCGGGCCACGGTCTTCATGTCGCGCTGACCTTGCAGCATTCTTGTAAATCGCGCGAGATTGGTTTTGAGCCAATCCTGCTCGGTGTTCTTTTGAGTAGTGTCTTTGAGATTCAGAATCATCTCGTTGATATTGTCTTTCAACGCCGCGACCTCGCCCTGTGCTTCCACGGTAATCGATCGCGTCAGGTCGCCTTTGGTTACCGCCGTGGACACTTCGGCGATGGCGCGTACCTGGTTGGTCAGATTGGCCGCCAGGCCGTTGACGTTGTCGGTCAGGTCGCGCCACGTGCCGGCGGCGCCGGGCACGTTTGCCTGCCCGCCGAGTTTGCCTTCGACGCCCACCTCGCGGGCGACTGAGGTAACCTGGTCGGCAAAGGTTGCCAGGGTGTCGGTCATGTTGTTGATGGTGTCCGCCAGTTCAGCGATTTCACCCTTCGCTTCTACTGTCAGTTTGCGTTTCAGATCGCCGTTGGCCACCGCGGTAACTACGCGAGCAATACCGCGGACCTGATCGGTCAGATTACTGGCCATCGAATTCACGTTGTCCGTGAGGTCTTCCCAGGTTCCGGCGACGCCCCGCACATCGGCCTGGCCGCCAAGTTTTCCTTCAGTACCGACTTCACGGGCCACGCGCGTAACTTCCGACGCGAAAGAGTTCAGTTGATCCACCATCGTGTTGATGGTGTTCTTCAATTCGAGAATCTCACCCTTTACGTCCACCGTGATCTTCTTTGACAAGTCGCCGTTGGCGACTGCGGTGGTTACTTCAGCGATGTTACGTACCTGGCCCGTGAGGTTACTGGCCATTGAATTCACATTATCGGTGAGGTCCTTCCACGTTCCGGCGACACCGCGTACGTCGGCCTGGCCGCCTAACTTTCCTTCGGTACCGACTTCGCGGGCGACGCGCGTTACCTCAGACGCGAACGAGTTCAGTTGATCGACCATCGTGTTGATGGTGTTCTTCAATTCGAGAATCTCGCCCTTCACGTCCACCGTGATCTTCTTTGACAAGTCGCCGTTGGCCACGGCGGTGGTGACTTCCGCGATGTTACGGACCTGGCCGGTCAGATTGCCGGCCATGAAGTTCACGTTGTCGGTCAGATCCTTCCAGGTTCCGGCCACGTCCATCACCTGGGCCTGGCCGCCCAGACGACCTTCGGTTCCTACTTCTCTGGCCACGCGGGTCACTTCCGAAGCGAACGAGCTCAACTGATCGACCATCGTGTTGATGGTGTTCTTCAATTCCAGGATCTCGCCTTTGACGTCCACCGTGATCTTCTTTGAAAGATCTCCGTTGGCCACAGCGGTGGTTACTGCCGCGATGTTGCGGACCTGCGCCGTCAGATTGCCAGCCATTGAATTCACACTATCGGTGAGGTCCTTCCAGGTTCCGGCGACGCCCCTCACATCGGCCTGACCGCCCAGCTCGCCCTCCGTTCCGACCTCGCGCGCCACGCGGGTTACTTCCGAAGCGAAGCCGTTGAGCTGGTCCACCATCGTATTGATGGTGTTCTTTAATTCCAGGATCTCGCCCTTCACGTCTACCGTGATCTTCTTTGAAAGATCGCCGTTGGCCACCGCCGTGGTTACCTCGGCGATGTTGCGCACCTGGCCGGTGAGGTTGCCGGCCATCAGGTTCACGCTGTCAGTCAAGTCTTTCCAGGTTCCGGCGACGCCTTTCACCTCTGCCTGGCCGCCGAGTTTCCCCTCCGAGCCGACTTCGCGCGCCACCCGGGTCACTTCCGAAGCGAAAGCGTTGAGCTGGTCCACCATCGTGTTGATAGTGTCTTTAAGCTCGAGAATTTCGCCCTTCACGTCCACCGTAATTTTCTTTGAAAGGTTGCCGTTGGCCACGGCGGTCGTAACTTCGGCGATGTTGCGGACCTGGCCGGTGAGATTGCCGGCCATGAAATTCACGTTGTCGGTTAAGTCTTTCCACGTTCCAGCCACACCCATCACCTGCGCCTGACCACCAAGCTTTCCTTCGGTGCCGACCTCGCGCGCCACGCGCGTCACTTCCGAAGCGAACGAGTTCAACTGGTCCACCATCGTGTTGATGGTGTTCTTCAATTCCAGAATTTCACCCTTGACGTCCACGGTAATCTTCTTTGAAAGATCGCCGTTGGCCACCGCGGTGGTTACCTCAGCGATGTTGCGCACCTGGCCGGTGAGGTTGCCGGCCATGAAGTTCACATTGTCGGTCAAGTCCTTCCAGGTGCCGGCCACGCCGATAACCTGCGCCTGGCCGCCGAGCTTTCCTTCGGTACCGACTTCGCGGGCCACGCGCGTCACTTCCGATGCGAATGAATTTAATTGGTCGACCATCGTGTTGATGGTGTTCTTCAGTTCGAGGATCTCTCCTTTTACGTCGACCGTAATCTTCTTTGAGAGGTCACCGTTGGCCACGGCTGTGGTTACTTCAGCGATGTTTCGCACCTGGCTCGTCAAATTACTGGCCATTGAGTTGACGCTGTCGGTCAAGTCTTTCCAGGTGCCGGCCACGCCTTTAACCTCAGCTTCGCCGCCGAGCTTTCCTTCGGTACCGACTTCGCGGGCCACGCGCGTCACTTCCGATGCAAACGACCCGAGCTGATCGACCATCGAGTTGACGATCTTTACTGTGCGCAGGAACTCGCCCTTCAGCGGACGGTCCTCCACTTCGAGGGCCATTCGTTCTGACAAATCGCCGTTGGCCACGGCGCCGATCACGCGGGCCATTTCACTGGTGGGGCGCGCCATGTCGTCGATGAGCAAGTTGGTTGAGTCAACCAATCTAAGCCAGGAGCCGGCCGCCTGGGGTACGGCGGCGCGATGCATTATCTTTCCCTCTTTACCCACGACGCGGCTAACGCGTTCCAACTCGCACGCGGTGCGGTCGCTCAACTCGATGATGTCGTTGAAAGTATCGGCAATCTTGCCGGCCTCTCCGGTCCAATCGCTGGGTAACCGAGCCGAAAAGTCGCCCTTCTTAAAAGCCAGTAAAGTTTTCAAAAGTAGTTTTGTATTCAGTGCGTCAGTCTTGACGGTTTGGGTTCGCATTGGTTTCCCTTTCGGAGGTTCAGGTTCATTCGGGAACGGATAACCTTGCGGGACAGTTTAACGCCAGTCAGAAGAGTTTGGGAGACACTCCAGGCAGACGCGGACTGTCCACGAACTGAGAGGGGGACTATCTAGTTATTAGGGGAAGAGAGAAACGCCCGGGGGGACGTTGCTTTCATAGTATTTATACTTAGACCGTGGGAATCTGTAAACCCTTTTTTGAGGGAAAAGATGAAGGCCGTGGAAGCGAGCCTCGACGTTTTGGTGGGAGCTGGGTTGAGGCAGCCGATGCTTTGGTGGCCAGATTCACTGTTTTCTTCAGTATTTTCGACGACAACGGTAGTCTGATCCTGTGTTCGGATGAAATTCTCTGAGCTTTCTGCATAACCAGACCCGAACGTTTCTTCCTAAAGAACATGTGGAAGACCACGGGAACGTGCCAGATCACGCAACAGAGAACGGAGATTATCAGGCGACGATAAAAGCGGCCATCACTTCCTGGCCACGACGTCTATTTCGCTGTAGAAGGTGTTGCCATACTCATCTGCCGTTTCGGTCACGTAGCAATCGAATAGCAGGTAACGGAACTTGCCCAAACTGCCCCGCGCATCTGTAATGCTGACGCCGAACTGGCCGCCATCATCACCCTCTTTCGAACGCGTATCGACAACTGTAATCAGCTTCCATCCGTTCGTGGCGAGATCGATGCTGGCCCTGGGGTCAGGATTGAAGTTGGGAGCAGCGCCGTCACTGGCCCAGAGCCGGTACACTTGTGGTCCGCGAGTGTTCGGATGCCATGAATAAGTATTTACCTGCGCGATCTCGATCAGGCTGCCCAGATCCATTTGCAAACGTCCGCCCCCGGTACCGGCGTTCCAGAAAAAGTTTGCCGCCGGCTGATCTTCTTCACTGGGCAGCGCACCGTCGGTGAGCGCGCTGAGGTCCGCGCCATTCCCATCAGCCTCACCTTCGACCAGCAGCAATTTGGCTTTCGCGGCCGCATCGTCCTTTGCTGGTGAGGGAACCTTCTTGAACTTGAACGCACCGGTAGCGGCGGCGTTTGGATTGTGATCGAAAGTTACTTTGACCTGGGCCTGAGTAGTGAATGTCGCGGCCGACAGTAATACGGTTGCGGTTACGAGATAAAGAAAATTGCGAAACAAGTCAGCTCCTTTGGTTTGGATCGACTTCCTACTGGGAGCGCGGGCGCCCTCGCCCGCACAGCGCGGAAGGCGGTCAGGAGATTGATGTCTCATATTCACGGACGACATGTTCGCGCTTCGCGCTCAATGCGGGCGAGGGCGCCCGGGTTCCCGGTAACACGTCGCCTCTTCAATCAATCACTCCACTTCGCCGGCTGCCGGTCCCAGCGATGCTCCGTGAGTTCAGCCAGCAGATCGTCAGAGAGCCGCCCAACATCACTGGCCGCGATATTGGAATCGACGTGCGAGAGCTTGCGCATGCCGGGGATAATCGTGCTCACCACCGGGTTGCCGAGAATGAAGCGCAGAGCCATCTCAGGCATGCTGATGCCGACTTTCGCCGCAATCGGCTTGAGAGTTTCGGCGCGCTCAACACTTGGAACCAGGTTTTCAGGGACGAAGTAGATGTTGCGCCAGTCGCCTTCCGGCCACTTGCTCTCTTTGGTGAGAGTGCCGGTCAGCGAGCCTTCGTCGAACGGCACTCGGGCGATCACCGCCGTGTCCATCTCGATGCAGGCCGGGAAAAGATCATCCTCCGGATTTTGATCGAAGATGTTGTAGATCACCTGCACCGAATCAATCAAGCCGCTCTTCACTGTGCGCACGCCATTCCAGGGCTCCCACCGATTGATGCTGATGCCGACTGCTTTAACTATTCCAGCACTGCGAAGCTCGTCCACCTTTTTCGCCCAGCGATCGTCTTCGGCCCAGGCATCCTCCCACACATGGAACTGGATCAGATCGAAACTATCCAGGCCGGCGTTCTCCAGGCTGCTATGGACATACTTGTCTATGTGTTCCGGAGGAAAACAGTCGTCAAGAGTTGAGCCACGGCGGCTGGGCCACTGAAGATTCTTAGGCGGGATCTTGGTAGCTGTGTAGATTCGTTTCGCGCTGTTAGCGCGGACGATCTCGCCCAGCAACTTCTCGCTGCGCCCTTCGCCATAGGCCCATGCGGTATCAAAAAAATTGCAACCGAGATCGACGGCGCGCTGTAGGGCCGCGAGCGATTCGTCATCGTCTGAGCCGGTCCAGCCTCCCATGCCCCACATGCCATAGCCTATTTCGCTGACTTTCCAGTTGGTGCGGCCAAATCGTCGATAGTTCATGATTGTGTTTGTCCACTCAAGTTTTCTGTGCGTCTTCTGATTATTCGCCGTAATGCGGTCAGTACCGGGAGCGGTTAGCGACCGGGCCTCAACGCACTAAACAACCCTGCTGCGCGGAAGCCACCCCGTCGCTACCCGGCAGTGGCCGCACTACGGCCCCAAGTAGTTAATTCCGCTCCAGTGTGTCATAAAGCGGATGGGCCGGAGAGACGGTCGCGGGCTCGTTTGCCACTGTAATCGCCAGGATGCGAATCCGGTCATTGTCCGGCAAGACCAGCGCCCGCGCGCCGGGCGGCAGATCTATCGTATAAGCGAACAGATAAGAATAAGCATAGGCTTCGGCGCTGCCATCGGCGGCATTGCGATGCGAAGCAAACCACGCGACGTCAGCCCGTTTAATAAAACCCGGTCGCAGGCCCAACATCTCTCCATAGATGTTCGTACGAGTTCGCGGCGGTTGAATTCCGGCCGGCGGCGACGGTGCGCCGGGACGTTGTGCGATTTGCTCTTCGGTCACTTTCCAGATGCGATCATCCCACTGTCCAATAAAGCCGGTCCAATCCTGGATGTTTAGACTAACCGGCTTGTCACCTACACGAAACGTGGCCTTCTGATCCCCGTTGGCCGCAGCAGCCAACAGATAAACTCGGTTAAATTTACCGGGCGGCAGAATAACTGTCTGACCATGGGCAATGACTGCGTTTGGCTTGCCCACGTCAGCCGGCGGCAACTTGAAACGAATGCCGGCAAAACTTATTTCGCGCGGCAACATTTCTGCGGGTAGGGCCTTTCCCTGTGGCGCGACCTGATTGTTTGGGGCCCAATCAAAGCTGCCGTCAGCAGGGCGATTCCGCCGCGACGCAACCGACAATTCGTAATCCAAAGGCACCGATTGAGATTGAGTCACGGGCGCCTTCGTGGCCGGCGCGGCGATCTTCAAAGCAAAACTCCGTGGCTGATATGCGCCAAGCGACGTTACCAGCGCGCCACTTTCTATCTTTGCCGGTCCGACGGGCTGTTCCTGTCCGTTGACTTCGCGCGCCGCGAATATGGCTGTCGGAAAGCTAAGGCGAACACTTGCAGCCGGCCGGCCATCCATCTCCACCACGCGCACGATGACTTCATTGGTGAGTTCGGCCTTCTTCAATGCCAGCACGCGCACGCGATCGTTATTGATTTTCAAGAGCGAAAAATTCTTGCCCAGGGTTCCTGAATGTTTCGAGCTTTCAAATGCAATCAATGGCTGATTCAGACGATAGGCTTGCCAGTCAGTTCCCGCTGCGCGCCAACTATTTTCGTGACCGGCGAGTCCAAAAACGATTTCATGACGGCCCAGATCCTGAGTTCCCTGATCAGCATACCCGCCACGCGTTCCCGGTGTGCGGACGAGCGTCAGCCGCAGAGTTTTGTCATCAGGCTTGTCAGAACCGTTCTTGCAATCGGTGAGTACCGTGGCGCCGTACGATCCGGACTGGTCCGTCAGGTCGATCCACTGGTGCGACGCGACTTCGAATTGCCGCTCTTCGGCGTTCGGTCTTTGCACCGTGCCGATGTCCCAGTTATAAGTGGCCAGGTTGTTTCTGGCGGCGAGAGGAAAGGTGGCTTTCAGGTTGGCTTCTTTGGTCTTCCAGTCAATGACGTTGCGAAATTCGACGCGATTGCCGGCATCACCGCCTGACAGACTGATCGTCTGCACAAACGTTGAGTCTTCGGTTTCGCGCATGACTTCGACAGCGACACGCGCCGGACCGTTCTCGACGACGCGGATCCTGGCCGGTCCACTGACGAATGCGCGCGGCGGTTTCTGCTCGTCTTCAAAATCCATATTCCACGCCGGCCATTGGCGCGGGTTATCAGTCGATATCGCCAGACGGATCGGCGCGGACAAAAGCTCCCGATTGATCTTCTTGTCAAAGATGCTCGAGACGTCGCCCTTCTTGTCGACGGCAATGCGATAGCGATCGTTCTCGAGTGAAGACTCAGTCACCTTAAGTCTGCTGGATGAATTACCGGCCTCGGCCGGTTGGACGTTGTAAACTGAGAAGCCCACGGACGGCGTCTTCGCGAGGAACAGGACTTTGCCGTTAGACATTTGGGCCGGCACTTCCTGGCCGTCTGGCCCGGTGACGCGGACAGCTTTCGGCGCGGCATCGTTAAGAGAGGTAAGCGACGCTTCCACGATGTCTTCACGTTGAATGTTGAGCGGATTGTAAACGACGATCGCATTTCCTTTGGTGTTGGTGTCGAGCGCGGATGAAACTGCTGAAGCCGCGCTGGTAAGCACTCCGGCAAATTGATTCAACGCGATCACATCGTCGTTCCAGGCGAACTCGAATGCTTTTGGAGTTGCGGTCCCCGGCAGCAGATCGTGAAACTGTCCGCCCATCACCAGAGTCCAGGCATTGTTCAGGCGTTCGAGCGGGTAAGCGCGGCCACTCAGCCAGTCAGCCACGACTGAAGCCTTCTCGGCCGCGTCCGCCAACAGCTCGTTCTTTCGCATCCAACGCTTTTGATACGCCTCTGAAGTTAACGACCCGGCAGAGTGATTGATCAGCTCGAGATCACCCTTGTAGCGCGGCAGGCGATCCGTGGCGCAACAACTCGCGATGTCCCGAAACATCTGGTCGGCTTTGGACCACACGACCTTAACGGGGCCATCGCCAACCTGGACCAACGGACCGGAAGGCGTCGTGCTGGCCGGGCCGAACTGGAACAGCGGAGGCAACGCTGTCTTGCTTTTCGAAGTGATTGCCTCCATCAGACGCACTGAGCTTTCATTGGGCGAGCCGCCCACGTCACCGGTGCCAACGTAATGATAGTCAGCGAAGATTCCCGTCAGGTTCCCGTTTGTTTGAATGCGCCGCGTCCAGTCCTCCTGACCTCTCGATCGTATCTGATTCTGTTGGGCGCTCAAAGCAGGATCAGGTCCGGGCGGAGGTGGAGGAGTCTTGCTGATGTCATAAGTAACCTGGCTGCCATAGCCAAGGGGATTCAACGCGGCAATGATTGTCTTTCCATCGGGACCTTCCCAGAGGCCCACATTGAAGGGAATGCCCGACGGAGTTTTCTCGGGTGAATCCGGACCGCCGACGTGCGGTGCCGGCTGCCATCCCGACGAAAGTTTCTGCGTCGAAAAACCTTTTATACCTGAGTGCGCCAGGATGCTCGGCAGTGATGCCGGGAAGCCGAAACAATCGGGCAGCATGTATTCGTCGCTGGCTGTACCAAATTCCTGGCGAAACCAGTTATTGCCATAGAGTATCTGTCGAATGATCGACTCGGCGTTGGGAGAATTGACATCACCTTCTTCCATCGATGAGCCGGCGGGAAACCAACGCCCGATAGCAACATAATGTTTCAAGCGCTCAAAGTCCGCAGGGTAATACTCTTTCATCAGGCGATATCGATTCGCGCCGGTGAAATTGAAGATGTAGTGCGGATACTTTTCAAAGAGCGCAAAGTTGTTGCGCATCGTCTTGGTGAGATACTCCTGAATCACCTGCGGATACTCCCAGCGCCACTCAGTATCCAGATGGGCGTAGCCCACGACATACAGCGTTGGTTCTTTGGCGAGATTTGGGATGTTGGCGGTGGTGGGTGGTTTCGTTTCTGTCTGCTTGCGCGACGTTGACCGGGTTATGAAGGGCTTTGGCTTCGTTTCAGTGCGAGGTGTCTGCGCACGAGTGGAGTGCGCGAAGCCGATCAGCATCAGCGCGATGATCGCCATCCTGGCGAACGGGACAGTAGTCCGACCGTCAGGGAGGGCTCGTAACGTAGCGAACCAGCAAGATGGACTTATTCGGATGTTCATGAACGGCGCTACTTCTAAACCATCCGCACTGAGAAAGCAATAGTATTTAGCTGATTGGCTTTTTCTTGACACGTCTCATACGCCGGACAAGATGATGAGCCGCCCTGTTCGATTGAGCCCTCCCATACGGTCAGGTTACTGCTCCGATCCGCGTGCGATTGTGGTAGACTTGCGCTCTAAGAAATGGCTCAGCGTTGCAGCTCACATTACTCTCCTGAAGGCAGCGCGCACGGGTGCCTGCCAGGCAGTCAATCAAATTTATCGTTTTGCGGTTGGAGGTTGTCATGAAGAAGTTTTTCTTTCGTTCCCTGCTAGTGGCCGCCCTGTCGGTGGGTGCGAGTCTGTCCGCGTTGGCCGACACGATTCGTCTCAAGGACGGCAGCGTCATTCGGGGTCAAATCGTCAGTTTCAAGAACGAACAATTCACGATTGTGGTGGGCAGCGGCTCGCGCGGGCGCAAGAGTCAGATCACCGTATATATGGAAGACGTTGAGTCGATCGACTTTGACTCGACCGGCAATACGAGCAATTCCAGCGGTCCCAACAATGACACTGCGAACAACAATCAACCGGTCTATCAGCCTCCGGCAGACACGCAGCCGGCAAACAACCAGCCGAACACTTCGCCGACTTCGAACAATCAGTCGGCTCCTCCTACGTTTTTTCAGATCAACGTGAAGGTGCGGGCGGACAACACAAGTAATGGCTGGAGTAACACCGGTCTGGTCGTACGACGTGGCCAGCGGCTGCGCATTACCGCCTCGGGGAGGGTGAATCTGGGCAACAACCGGCTGGCGACTCCTGACGGTCTACCAAATATTCCCGACCGCGACAAGCTGATGCGCAACCAGCCGACCGGTGGCTTAATAGCCGTCATCGGAGATGACAACGACGACTTCATTTTTGTGGGCCGCAGCCGGGACTTTGTGGCGCAGCGCGACGGCGTGCTGTTTCTGGGCGTGAATGAAGGCAACCTGAGCGACAATTCAGGGCTTTTCGAAGTGGTCATCGAGGCTGAGGCCGCGAATTCTCGGTAAGGCTTTTAGTTCGGAGTCGTCTTCAGAGCGGTCTCGTCATGAACAGGAAGAGCCGCCTAAAGGCGGAACTCCGAACTATCCTCTCCAAATCGGCGGGAAACGCCTCCCCACAACCTCGCATCAGAACCGCCAGGCCGTCATCCAACAGCTTGACCGCGCTTCCGCGCGCGCCATATAGTCGCTGCTAGCTGAATTCGGCCCGCCTCGAGTCGGAAAGAAAGTGAAGAGTTCAACCTTCAGTTTGCCCGCATCGATAAACAAGCTAAAGCTTGAACTCTGAACCTCAGTAAAGGATCGTCATTATGAAAAGCATTAGTTTTTGCCGTCGAGTTCTGATCGTTGGTATCGCGTTTTCGTTCAGCGCCGTTCCGAGTGTCTCTGTGCTGGCGCAGGCGCGCCGCCAACCACCGTCATCCGATCAAAAGAAGAATAAACGCCCGCCCGAGGGCGGCCAGACCGAGGAACAGAAGCAAGAGCCACTGCCGCCCGATATCGTCGGCAAACCACAGGAGGCCGAGAAGGTCAGCGTTACTACCAATCTGGTCAATGTTGACGCGGTTATTTACAACAAAAAGACCGGCCAGCCGACGATGAATCTTAAGAAGGACAACTTCGCGATCTTTGTCGACGGGGTCAAGAAAGACATCACCAACTTTGCGACGCCGGAGGCTCCGATAACGCTGACGTTGGTGGTCGAATACAGCAAGCTGGCCGAGGTCCTTGGCTACTACGGAAGTAACGGCATGGAACGCGGGCAGAATGAAGTGATCCGGCCGACGGCCATGTTTCTTTCACAGTTCATCACTCGCCAGGATTACGTCTCGGTGATTGCCTACGACATGCGGCCCACACCGCTGACGAATTTCACCAATGATCCGAACCGGATTCAGCAAGTCATTAGTTTATTGCTGCGCAACACTCCGGCATTCAGCGAAAGTAATCTCTTTGATGCTCTTAAGCTGACCCTGGTCGGCGGTCGTGCGGATTCAGTAGTACTGGAGGATTCAAAGGAAGCCAAGTCAGAGTATGCCGGGATGGTGGCGGTGCCGGGTGGACGCCGTCGCGCAGTATTGCTGGTATCTTCGGGTCTCGATACTTTCAGCAAGATCAATATGGATCAGGCCCGAAAGATCGTCCAGAACGCCGGCATTCCTATCTACATTGTTGGCACCGGGCAAATGTTCGTGAAGAAATTTGGTGACAACATGGACCCGGGCAGGGGTACGAGCATCCGCGGGATACCCATCGACCGCATGACTTTTCTGCAGGCGGACAACACCATGAAGACTTTCGCAAAGGAAAGCGGAGGCGCTTTCTATCCGGTAACTTTCGAAGGCGAGTTGCCCAACGTCTTGGGTTCGATCAATGCCATGCTACGTAGCCAGTACAGCCTGGGATTCAAGCCCGACGACGTGGCGGACGGCAAGTCACACAAGATCGTCGTAAAGGTCGACGTCGATGGAGACGGTCAATACGATGACAAGGCTTATGTCGTGAAGGCGCGCGAAGTTTACAACGCGCCGAAGCCGGCCGCCGCCAGCAGTAAGGCGGCAGGCGGGAAGCAATAGGACGTAGAAGGCAGAAGGCACAAAGCAGTAGGCCGAAAGACAGAGCGGAGTCTCGAACAAACGAGCCTCCGCTCTTGTTGTTAATTGTGACCGCTTTGGTTGGTTCTGCCTACTAAGCATGCTTGCTCTGGCACAGTGGCCACGTGTAAAGTACGTTCGTCATACCCCTACATTCTCCCTGTTTTGCTAACCCTAGTCGGAGGTCAGTAACTGATGCCTAGCGAACGCATAGACCCCGTTGAGGCCGCAAAAGCGATTGAGTATCCGGATCGAATAGGATTCAAACCGGACAATCCATATCTCGCTAACTTTCGACCGTACATACCGGCTGACGTTCGTCTGCGTGAGCTGACGCCCATTCCTCTGATCATGGGGACGATACTGGGCATTATTTTCGGCGCCTCGTCGTTATATTTGGTGCTGAAAGTTGGATTGACCGTCAGCGCATCGATTCCGGTTGCCGTGATTTCGATCACATTGTTCCGTGTGCTCTCGAAGCTGGGCCTGCGCGACGCGACGATTCTTGAGAACAATATCGTTCAGACTGCCGGCTCAGCGGGAGAGTCAATCGCATTCGGGCTGGGAGTCACGATGCCTGCGATTCTGATCCTTGGATTTGATCTCGAAATTGTGCGCGTAATGTTGGTCGCTGTGCTCGGCGGATTGCTCGGCATCTTGATGATGATTCCGCTCAGGCGCGCTTTGATTGTAGCTCAGCATGGTTACTTGAAATACCCGGAGGGGACCGCCTGCGCGGAAGTCTTAAAAGCGGGAGCGTCAGACGAATCGCGCGCGGCCGCGGCCGAGGGCGCAAAGGAAACGGGTTGGGTTGACGAAGCGACAACCGGTGGCAAGACGATCATCGCAGGGTTTGGAATTGGTTTCATTTATTACGCGATCGAACAGATCTGGAAAACCTGGAAAGAATATCCGACGAAGGTATTCGGCAAACCTTTCGAAGCGGGATCAATCTCGATTGAGAACAATCCGGCGCTGCTCGGCGTCGGCTACATCATCGGCCCACGAATTTCTTCGATCATGGTAGGCGGCGGAGTGCTTTCCTATCTTGTGCTGATTCCGGCCATCAAATATTTCGGCAGCGGTTGGACGACGCCGCTTGCTCCCGAGACTGCGCACCTGATCAAAGACATGTCGGTGACGCAAATTCAAAAGGCTTACATTCTTTACATCGGCGCCGGCGCTGTCGCAGCGGGCGGCATCATCAGCCTGGTTCGATCTCTGCCGGTAATTTGGAGCGGGTTAAAAGGAGGTCTGGCTGATCTGCGCCGCACTAAAACCGCCGCGGCTGACGCGCCCCGCACCGACCAGGATCTGTCGATGAAATTTGTGCTGGGCGGCATCATCCTGCTTCTGGTAGCGATCATGCTGGCGCCGCAGTTGAACCTGCGCCTCAATATCCTGGGCGCGCTTCTGATTGTGGCGTTTGGCTTCTTGTTCGTAACCGTTTCATCCCGTCTAACCGGAGAGATCGGTTCCTCGTCGAATCCTATTTCGGGCATGACGGTCGCTACCTTGCTGCTGACCTGTCTGGTCTTTTTGATTATCGGTTGGACCGCGCCGCCATACTTCGTGACTGCGCTTTCTATAGGAGGCATTGTCTGCATCGCGGCCTCGAATGGAGGAACGACGTCCCAGGATTTGAAGACCGGTTTCCTGGTTGGCTCAACACCGAAGTTCCAGCAGGTTGCGATCTTAGTCGGCGCTCTGACATCTGCCCTGGCACTCGGACCGATCCTGCTGGCGATGAATCAGTCGGGCACTCTCTATGTGCCGGTAGCGCAGACCAAGGACTTCACCTTTCCTGCCGGCTTCCATTTCACGCCCGATCAATATGTGAAGTCGGGGGACCAGCCAAAGCGCGAGAAGCTCCAGGGTGGCCAGGCCAGTTCTGACGCCCAGGAGTACAACGTAGTTCACAAGACCACAACGGATTACGGTCCGGCCGGTCGCTACCTCGTCAATGAGCAGGGGGCGCCGATATATCTCGTCGATCCGGGAATTAATGGCGTTTATGACAAACTTCCGAATAGCGCCAACACGGTTCCAAAGTTCACCGCACCCAAGGCGACGCTGATGTCCTACATCATCAAAGGCATTCTAAGCCACCAACTGCCATGGGGCCTGGTGTTATTGGGAGTGATGATTTCGATCGTGCTTGAGCTTGGCGGCATTCCGTCTTTGGCATTTGCCGTAGGGGTCTATTTGCCTATTTCTACTTCGTCTCCAATTTTTGTTGGTGGTGCCGTGCGCTGGGTTGTCGACAAGTACCTGCGCAAGAAACCCGAACATCAAAAGTTGACGGAAGAGCAGATGGCCGCCGAGACCGACAAGAGCCCTGGCGTGCTGATGGCTTCAGGCTACATCGCCGGCGGAACTTTGGCGGGCGTCGTATTTGCCTTCCTGAATCTCAAAGAAGGAATCGTGAACAAGCTCAAGGGTTGGGAAGATTGGGCCGCTAATCACAACCCGTTTTTTGAAGGGCCTCATTCTGATCTGCTCGGGCTGATCCCCTTTGTTATTTTGACTATCGTGCTCTATTTGGTCGGCAGAGAACTGTTCTTGAAACCACATGCCTATGTGCCAAAACAGAAATGAATGGCTCGACTAAATTGAATTGATTATACTTTATCAAGCGCGCCGCTTTTTCGGGGCGCGCTTCGGTTTAATGTTTAGCTCAATGAGAGGATCGTTTGGATGTCATCATCAAGATTATTAGTCCTTCCGCGAATACTCTTAGCAATCTTGCCTCTGGCTTTCCTTGTATCAAGCTTGTCGGCTCAGGCCCAGCGCACGCCCTCAGACACGGTGCGCGAATTCTACAAAGCGATGCACGATCATCGTTTCAGGGAAGCCTGGGAGTTGACGATCTATAAGCCGGCTGTCGACGGCCTTAATGCGGAAGAGATGGAAGATCTGCGCCTTGACTTTGAAGAGAAGGCCGCCGCGATTCCCGAACAGGTAGATATCACAGGTGAACAGATCGAAGGCAAAACCGCCAGGGTCTTCGTTAAGGTTCCGGTCAACGAGAGCACGCCACAGATAACTTCTCAGCCGGTCAACTTAATCAATTCAGGCGGAGTCTGGATCATTGGCACGGAAGCTGATCAGGCGGAGGTCAAAAAAAAGGGACGTAGATTCTTCCTCGATGCGCTGATCACCCAACGTCACAGCGACATCGAAGACCTGCTCAAGCGCGTGATCGCAGTTCAGATCGTTTATGCCCAGCAGCACGGCACCGTTGGGGATTTGGCCGCGCTGATAAATGCCGGTCTAATTCCCAGAGCTGCTGCCGATCCGAAGGAGCTCGGTTACAACTTCCAGGTCACCATTGGTCAAGACGGAAAGACTTATGTAGCCCGAGCCGAGCCCACTCGTTACGGTCATACGGGAAAACTCTCGTACTGGATGGATTCGTCAGGCACTATTAAGAGTGTCGACAACGGCGGCAAGCCGGTTTCCGTGCCGAAGTAATCAGGCAGGCTCCGGGCATTTCAAATGAAATTACAGATTTGAGATTAATCGAGGATCTGAGACTGCCTCGCCAATGGTCGCGAGTGCTTTTTCCAAACTTCTCAAAAGGCTCTTGTTTTGGGAGGTTTTCTAACTTTCCCGCTGAGTTCGGCCGAGCGTCTCGCTGCCATCTGAAATCTGGCTTGATCCTTTTGAGGTTTAACTGCGCCGGCTGAGAATATTCATTGGCCTTATCGTTGCCAAAGCGTTAGAATACAGCCGAACGCCCTTGGCGTTCATTCTTGCCGTTCCCCTCTCGAATCGATTCCAGTCTTCGCCGCGCCTTCCACTCGAAAGAGGTTTGAACCATGCCAGAACTAATCCGTTCAGTAGTTTCCCGGATGCGGGTCTATGTTAAGGATCGACGGCGTTCGCCGCGACTGCGTGTGCGTTTGTTGTTCTCGGTCTCAGTCTGCCGCAAGCCAAACGGCAACGGCTTGCAGCATCGCGGGCGCCCTCTAAAAGGACATACACGTGATATCAGCGTGAATGGGCTGGCTCTGAACATGCCCCAAATACACGTTGACGGCCACCATCTCGCTGCTGGAGGAAGTGAGTTGGAATTGAGACTCGAGTTGCCCGGGGGAGCAGTCTTGATGCGAGTCGTTCCCAAACGCTATGAACGTCTGGAAGACGCGGAACTCGGTTGCGCTTACCTGGTTGGAGTTCGCATCATGCACATCGAAGAGGAACACCGCAAGCGATATTTGAGTTTTATTGAGCAAGGCCTCGAGGGAAAGGTTTGAGTTGTTCGCCTTGGGCGGGGCAGTAGCCCGACCGTTAGTGAGGGCTTGAGCGCGCTCCGCGCGCTCTGATTAGCGGACGTCCGCGCTCCCGGCTACTTGAATACCAGCCAGCCGAAGACCTGGGGAACGTGAAAGTTGGCTTCCTTTGTGCGCGTAGGCTGCCACGCGAGGTAGCCACGCCCAGGATCTAATCCAACACAGCGAAATAGATTAACGCGCCAGCGTTCACCACCTTGCGGCTCGTGAATCCAATGGTTCCAGGGAATGCGCATGCCAATAGTTATTCGATCCCCCTCGACCTGCGCCGCCGTGGCCATGTGTGATTGAAACTCCCAATCCGATTCGCGCTTCTCAGGCGTCCAGTGAATCGCCACGTCCAACCATTCACCCGTCGGGGCCGCTTCAAACTCGAAATATCGTTCGACGACGTTCGGATCAGGGGCAATGAAAATCTCGCACACGTCGCGATCCCAAAGGCCCATAGTTTTCTTCGAGGTTTGTATAGTCGAGTTGATGATTAGCCGCTCGGCCTGATGACCAACGAAGCGGACGTGTAGCGCTTTGCTGGACCAGAGGATTCTGGCCTCGCAATGGCGAGCGGCAGGTGCAGCATCTCCGGACCAGTAGCGGTTGATTGTGACCGGCTGCGCTTTGTTCCATTCAGTGCTTTTAAGATCGCCGACGTCCAAATCGGTTGCCGTGTGCCGGACCTCGATGATTTGCTTCTCGTTTGTCATTTCTGTTGTCTTACCGGGGATGTTGATAGCTCGTTTCGTCCCTGACGCCGACCTAATCTCATTCGCTGAATTGCACCCGCGGCGCCGGCAGCCGATAAGTCAGCCGCTCTTCCTCTTCTTCGTCTTTGGCCGTCGTCACTCGCGCCGGATCTGAATACTGCAACTTGTAAAGCTTCCAGTACAAGCCTTGCAAGCCGAGCAGGTTCTGATGCGTGCCCTGCTCGCGAATCTCACCGTGATGCAGCACGATGATTTTGTCTGCGCGCTGAATCGTCGAAAGGCGGTGCGCGACTACCAGCGACGTGCGATTGCGCATTACCCGATCGATTGCCAGTTGAATAAACTGCTCAGTTTCAGTGTCGATTGAACTGGTTGCCTCATCCAGGATCAGCAACGTCGGATCGAAGGCCAGCGCGCGTGCGAACGAAATCAACTGTTTCTGACCAACTGATAGTCCGGCGCCGCGCTCGCGCACTTCCGACTTATATTCGTGCGGCAAGCGCTGGATGAAATTATTCGCGCACACTTCGGTGGCTGCCCAGCGAATGCGCTCGTCGGAAATATCCTCGCGGCCCAGGCGGATATTGCTTTCCACCGTGCCGGTGAATAGAAAGATATCCTGCAGGACCACGGCGAAGTTTTCTCGCAGCGACTGCAACTCCCAATCGCGTACGTCGACACCATCAAGCAGGATGCGGCCTCTCTGCACGTCATAGAAACGCATTAGCAGATTTGTGATCGTAGTCTTGCCTGAGCCGGTATGGCCAACCAGCGCCACTGATTGACCCGGCGTTACCGTGAACGAGACATCCTTCAATACCCAGTCGTCTTCTTTATACGCAAACCAGACATTTTCAAATTCAATGCGACCTTCGGCGCGACCCGTCTTCAGCGGCCGGGTGGGAGTGGTAATCGCAATCGGCAGATCAAGGGCCTGGAAGATTCGATGTGAAGCCACGACCGCGCTTTGCAGCACGTTGTACTTGTCCGAAATATCCCGGATCGGCTGAAACAAAAATCCGGAGTACTGGATGAATGCGACCAGGGCACCCAGACTCAAGGCGTGTCCCATTACCCGATAACCGCCGTACCAGATAATCAACGCGATGCCCACGGCGCCGATGAAATCGACCAGGGGAAAGAAGACGGCATAGTAAAAAATCGTGTCGATGTTTGCTTTGCGATGCTGGTCGTTGATATCGGCAAAGCGAAGCAGTGACTTCGCTTCCGCATTGAAAATCTGAACGGTCTGGGCGCCTGAGAAATGTTCCTGGAGAAACGCGTAAATGCGGGCCAGACGGGTGCGGACCATGTCATAACCAAGCCGCGCGCCTTTCCGAAACCACGTGGTCGCGGCGAAAAGCATCGGCACGGTTAACAATGTCACGAGCGTTAGCCGTACGTCCATCCAAATCATCACGGCAATGATCCCGGCGATCATTACCAGGTCGCCGAGCAGATCGGTAACGCCGGAAGTAAACAGTTCATTCAAAGCGTCTACGTCGGCTGTCAGCCGGCTCATGATGCGGCCGACCGGATTCCGATCGAAATAAGCCACCTCCTGGTGTTGGAGCTTGTCATAGAGCTCACGCCGCAAATCGAACATCACGTACTGGCCGATGGTGTTTAAGAGCACGACCTGGAAGTAAGAAAAAACAAACCTGCCGAACTGCGCGCCCAGATAAATCAGCGCAAACAGCGCGATGCCCTGTGTCCTGCGCGGCAGGATGTACCAATCGATGGCGTACTGGGTAAACTTTGGCTGAAGGATGCCGAGCAGATTCAGCAGCAAAGTCAGAATCAGTGCGGGGACCAGCAGCCGGGCATACGGTTTCAGATAGCGCATTAGGCGCCGCGCCACCTGCAAATCGTACGTCTTGCCGAGGGCTTCTTCTTCGTGAAATTGTTTGACTGCAGTAGACATTCTTTTGAATCTTAAATCTCAAATTGGAAATTTCAGATCTCAAACTTCAGCTCAGAACCATGACTTCTCTTAACCACAAAGAGGCTCAAAAGTATCAAGACCAAATCGCTTATTCTCTTTGTGCATTCTGTGCCTGTTCATAGCTGCCGGTTTCAACACGGACTAATTCAAAACTGTTTGTATGACACTGCACGCAGATGCTCCTTCTTCGGAAATTGGAGCAGCAGTCCGATTGCTGCGAGAACAAATCCGAACCGGTAATATCCTGATCCGGTCGTGAAGTGATCCACCAACGCGAAGAGGGCCGCCGATTCGCACAGAGCAAAACTAACAATGTAAGCGCTCATGAGAGCCTGGAGCTGCTGCTTTTCTATCGCTTTCTTTAGCATCTGCTGCTTATATACAAACGAAGTCGTAACAGTCACGATCCCAAGGCCCAACAAAGCGATGCTAAGGGTTTGATTCGCCTTGCCCGAACTGGCTATGAACAGTGCCAGTGTAAATAGAATGCCTACGCTGATGAGAATGGCGATCCAGAGAAAGAGAAATACTTGGTAGCGCGCATTAACTTTGGCTTCCACTTCCTGTGGGTTGGTAAACTGCATGCTTCATCCTCCTATGTTGCCGCCAACTCTTCTTCGAGCAACTGTCGCTCGTAAAGGTTCTTGTATTCGCCGCCGCTGGCCAACAGTTCTTCGTGTGTGCCGCGCTCGATGATTTGTCCTTCGTCCAACACACAAATCAGATCCGCATGCCGCACGGTTGAGATGCGGTGCGACACGATCATGCTGGTGCGCGCGCGCATCACGCTGCGAAGCTGGGCCAGAATCTTTTCTTCCGTGTAAGTATCGACCGAAGACAAGGCATCGTCGAGAATCAAAATCTTTGGCTCGCGCAGCACCGCGCGCGCAATTGCCGTACGCTGTTTCTGCCCGCCGGAGAGGGTAATTCCTCGCTCACCGACGAGGGTCTCAAAGCCATCCGGAAAGTCGCGCACATCATCGGTCAGCCCGGCGACGCCGGCCGCGCGCTCGATCTCTTCGTGATTGGCTTGCTCCACGCCAAAGGCAATGTTCCGGTCCAGCGCGTTGCTGAACAGAAATGTCTCCTGGGGCACGTAACCGATGGCCGCGCGCAGTTGGGCCAATGGATAATCAGCCACGGCAACACCGTCGATCAACACGCTGTGGGGCTCGGCTTCCAGGACGCGGGGAATCAAGTTCGCGAGTGTCGATTTGCCGCTGCCGGTGCGACCCACGAAGGCCACCGTCTGGCCCGCCTCGATCGTCAGGTCGATGTTCCGCAAGACCGGTTCGCGGTTCGAATGATAACGGAAAGTCAGTTGGCGGAATTCGATGCGGCCGGTGATCGGTGGTTGCTCTCTGACATTCGGAGCATCGGCAATCGCGGGCTTAATCGACATGATGGTCAGCATCCGGTTCCAACTGGCGGTGCCGCGTTGATAGAGATTGACTACGTAGCCAATCGCGATCAGGGGCCAGATCAAGCGCAGCAAATACATGTTGAATTCAGTGAACTGCCCGACGCTGATTTCGCCGCGCACAGCCAGAGGCACGCCGGCCCAGATGATTAGCACGAAGCCGATCCCAATCAGAAACGCCATCAAGGGCCGCATCATGGCGTCGATGCGTACCAGGCTGAGATTTTTTTGGGCGTACTCCCAGTTCAGGCGATTGAAGGCGGCAATCTCGGCGCCCTCCTGAGCGTAAGCCCGTACTACGCGGACGCCGGTAAAGTTTTCCTGCGCGCGCGCCGTGATCTGAGCGAAGAAATCCTGGATCTTCTCGAACCGGGTATGCACCTGTTGCCCAAATACCTTTACCGTTAGCGAGACCAGGGGCATGGTGACGAACAAAAGGAGCGTCAGCTTCCAATTGAGCTTGAATAGCAGCGGCACCAGCACGAGCACTGTGAATACGGTCTGCAGCGAGTACATGATCATCGGGCCGACGAGTTGCCGTACGGCGGAGAGATCATTTGTCGCGCGCGCCATCAGGTCGCCGGTGCGATGCTCCTGGAAAAAAGACAGCGGCTGATCGACCAGGCGGCCGTAGAAATCCTGGCGCAGATCGTATTCAATATGACGCGAGATGCGATTGATAATGCTGCGTTGCAGAAAAAGAAAGAAACCACCCACAGCGCTGAGAGCCAGGACTTTCAGGGCCGCAATCGTCAGTCTGGTCCAGTCTACATCAGTCCAATTGTTATCAATTGCCCTGCCCACAACCAAAGGAATGCTGAGATTGAAGAGTACATAACCGAGGATGCAGGTGATCGCGATCGCCAGCGAGAACCGGTACGGCCTAAAATAGCGGAGTAATTTTCGCAGATCATTCATGAAGCCAGAAACCGACCTACAGAACCCGAAGCAAGCCTGGAGAACTCGACACGTGAGTTTAGCAGGATTGGTGATGAAGTTCTGAATCCGGAGGATTCGAGGCGAGATTAATCGGCCCGCAAGCGGCTGGAATTTTATCAGGCCGGCTTCACATGTTCGAATCGAGAATATCGAGTAATGGATCGGCGGAAGAAAAGATGGATCTACCATCGCCGCCGGCTGGCTCAAAGATACAAACCTGATTTCGACCGGCGCGTTTCGCAGTGTAGAGTGCGGTGTCTGCGGCGAGGACCATGTCCGCTCGAGATGAGCCATGGGCTGGGAAAGTCGCGATGCCGATCGAGGCGCTGAGCGTTCCAAACCCCGGGATGTGAATCTCTGCGATGCGAGCGCGCAGACGCTCAGCCACGATCTGCGCGCCGTCTGCACTGGCCTGCGGCAGGATCAAAGCAAATTCATCGCCGCCAAACCGAGCTGCCGAATCGACTCCGCGCAGTTCCTGCTTGAAACAGGCGGCCAGCTTTCGCAGAGCTGCGTCGCCGGCATCGTGACCTGCCGAATCGTTTAACTGCTTGAAGCGATCGAGGTCGAGCATGATCAGCGACAAAGCTTGATGCTGCCGTTTGGCCATCAGCATCTCGCGGTCGAACTGCATCTCGAAAGAACGCCGGTTATAGCATCCGGTTAAGGCGTCAGTCAGCGCTTGCTGTTGAAGCTGGGCTAACAAGCTCGCATGATTTACGGCTACGGCCGCCTGATTGGCGACGGTGCGCAGCAAGAGAATTTCGTTTTCGCCCCAGACCCGCTTCTGGTCGGCGGCAGTTACCTGGAAAGCGCCAATTAAGCGCTCGTGGAAGATCAGCGGCACGACGGCGGTGGGAAGCGTTTCCTGGCCAGAGTATGTTTCGTCGTCAGCGTCCTGAATAATAGTCTCCGGATGGTTAACCAAATGCGCGCAATGGATACTAAGATCCTTGATGATCTTCTCCTGCTTCCAGTGTGCGTTTTCTGAGTTGTCGGCAAAATAAAAATAATTCAGGGCTTGCTCTGATGTCTCAGCTTCAACCCGCAAAGCACAGCTTGCGACGTTGAGTGCAGTCCCGACCTCGTCAACCGTCTTTTGCAGAATCACTCCCAGGTCCAACGATTCCCGGATTGCGGTGGCAATTCGATTGACTGCAATTTCCCGGCTGGCCTGCTCTTGTAGCAGGTGCGCGAGCTTCGTGGTAACGCTGACCGTAAGTTGCAGTGAGGCAGCCTTCGGCATTGATGTGCGCACGGCTGATTCAAACTCCGATGCGTGATAAGGATGCTCAGCGCTGACCCGCGCCATTAGATATTCAAGCGCCGAGTAGACAATGTCCGGCTCAAAGGTCCAGAAAACCTCATCCCCGCCTAAACGTCCTGCCTCGGGCCGGCCGCGGATGGTTGCCAGCAAAGCGGAAAAGCGAGCGTCTGCAATGACCAGGAAATGCTCGTTGATCTGAGTGGTTTTGACCTGGGGCAGGATTACCGGAGCCACCACCGATTTGTGTCCCACACCAGTGACGAGTTCGTTGAGGGCGTCGGCCTGGTCAACAAAAAAGAAAGAGCGCCTTCCTCCACCGGCGAGATCGCGCACGCGAGCTTTCTCTCGGCCCAATCGCTTGCTGGAAAGTGGCAGACTCTCAATGACCAGTGCATTGAGACCGTTTTCCAACACCACGTCTTCAAAGTACCGATGCAACTGGACGATCGTGGAATAAGCGCACCGAACCGGCGTCAGTTGCCGCGCGTGTTGGGTTAGAAGTACGTCGTAGAGTGAATGCATCTGGAAAGCCTGCCGGGTGAGCGCGGTCGAAGGGTTTTGAGGAACCGAGCCAAGGCTATTTTTGCATTTTCAACGGTGTCTTGTCTATTGGATTCTTAGGCGATTCCCAGCGATTATGGCGGCTTTCCGGTCTTTCTACCGGAGTTTTATGTAGCTCGTCACCGCAGTTGCCACCAGGACCTGCTGGTTATTGGTGACTTCGACGGACAGAACAAACAAACGTCGCCCGCTCCGCACAATCCGGGCTCTTGCCGTCAGGCGACCCGAGCTCGCGGGTCGCAGGTAATGAATCGTCAGATCGGTGGTCGTTACGCGTTCATTAGTCTCCAGCTGAGTGAGGACGGCGAAGGCGGCAGCCGTATCGATCAGTGAAGCAACGGCGCCACCATGAACCACACCCTGGTTCTGTCTCAGATCGTCGCGGACCTCGAGATGAATGCTGACCGCGCCTCGGTCTACCTCACCAAGTTCGAGACCGAGTAACCTCGCATAGGGCACTGCGGCGAATGCTTCGTGGGCTCGCGCGACGCGGGCCGGATCCAGGTCATTTTCGCTCATGAGCGGTAACCAGAATCTGTCGGCTCCACGATGACCGCTGTGCCGTAAGCGATCACTTCGGTAACGCCGGTCGAGATTTCAGTCGTGTCATATCTCATGCCGATAATCGCATTGGCGCCGATTTCCGAAGCATGCTGGATCATGATCTCGAATGCATCCCGTCTGGTTTCTTCGCACATATTTGTCCAGAGAGTTATATTGCCGCCCACCAAAGTCTGGAACGACGCACCAATCGTGGCAAAGACATTGCGCGAGCGCACCACGATGCCGCGTACCACGCCGAGGTTCTGCGTGACGCGAAAGTTTGGCAGCTCAAATGCCGTCGTCGCCATTTGATGTGAGACTGAGTAGCGTCGCGGACTAACTTCATACGGCGCGCGCTGGGGCTGGGGATCAATATTCATATCTTTGCTTCCTTTGTTTTCCATTCAGGTTTGGAGTCTGCCTGCATGCGGCGAACCTTTACAAGAAGTCAGCAGGGCAGCGGACTACTCTGTGTCAGAAGCCCGACCGTAAGGGAGGGCCTCCAACGAAACGCGCGCTCCCTAACGGTCGGGCTTCTGACACGCTTCCGCCTAAAGGCGGAGACTCTAAACAACTAACGCCGATATAACGCGGAGCGTCCCTTTGCGGTTTCGGCTTTTCCAGTCTTTTTCAGACGGGGACGCCAGAGGAAGATCTCGAGATCACACTTTCCGTCGGTAAATTTTACGCCTTCGGCTTCCAGCATTCGTTGTTGTTTGTCGGCAGGCAGGAGCAAGCCACCCGTCGAGCACCGGCCTTGCGAATTAATGACGCGATGCCAGGGCGTGTGGCTTTCATGCGCGCCATGCATCACGAATCCAACCGTGCGCGGCGTGTAGCCCTGACCCAGAAGGATGGCGATCTGCCCGTAGGTCATTACCCGGCCGCCCGGAATCTGACGCACCAGTTTATAGACGCGCTCGCGATAGTTTGACTGGTTAGTCGTTTCGCGAACCGATTCTCTTCGCTTTGTCAGGCGAGCCACCATAATTGGATCACTAATGAATCTTAATGAAAATCCTTGTTGTATTCTGCTCCTTGAATGCAAACCCGGTATTGCCGAATTTACTACGAAAGTCCTTATATGAGCTGATTTGAGTGAGTGTCCTACCGTCAGCGGAAAGTTCCCACCGCTCTGATGTGTCGGAGATAATCAAATCGCCGGCTATCGGCATAGAGGCTGTTCCCTTCGTGATGAGAATATTACCCTCCCAATATGTCTTAGATTGCACCGTCTCGCTCTGATTAAATGAAGGGTTCGTTTCTCCTCGACGATCGGTGTAATAAATTAGGTCTTGTGTCCGCTGTTTCTTTTTCTTGGCGATCTTGCGGACTATTTCGAGTTTAGGATCGTGGTGTGAAACGGTTAATGTTAAGGAGTCATAAACCAGCCTGCTTTTGGGAGCTTCAAACCTGCTGTTCGTCATGTCGAGTGCCCACGTGCCACTAAAGTCTGGCTTACCTTGGATCTTCAGCTCGTGTTTGCTCTCATGAGAGAGACAAGGAATCATAATCAACAGGCCTAAAGGGGTCGCGAACTTTCTTCGACCCGGCATCGGTTCCTCCTCTTCTCGCGATTTTTAAAGGCAAACAGATCAATTCATAATCGCCTTCTGCGACGCCACTCAGGTTCAATCCTTCAACGATGACTACGTTCTTTGAGAGCAAAGCAATGTGTGTGCGATGATGGCCGGAATGAAATTTTTCAATGGATAGATAGTCAGTGCCCACCAGTTTCACGCCCAGGTTAACCAGTCTCTCCGCAGCCTCCGGCGAAAGATGCGTGAAGTCTTTGCGAAAGCGTTCGCTCCAAAAGTTTGAATTGCGCGTGTGGAACAAAACTCGTTCAACCTGTTCCAGATCGCACCTGGCGAGAAAGTCCGGACCGATTTCTGCAATATCGTCGGGCACGCGAATGACTCGCGCCGGACCAATCAAGGTTTCAAGAGAAAGCGCGTCGATCCTGCGCGCTCCCTGGATAAAATGTGCCGGGGCATCGACGTGTGTGCCGGTGTGGGCGCCGAAATGGAGGAATGAAACATTAGAGGAGTCACCTTTGGCCAGGGCCGTCCAGGCTTTGACCTCCACACCGGGATCGCCTTCGTAAACCGGCATTCCGGATCGAATCGGAACTGTAATATCGTGAATTGGCATAGTGTGGTTAGTGGTCGCCGACAAATATAGACGTAAACTGATGACGGGGAAAGCCGGTACGGAACCGCTTGCGGCAGCAAGTGGGTCTTACAAGCAACGCTACCCACTCGCTACCACGAAAGTTTCGTACCTGTCGCGCCTTCGGTCCTCACTGAGTTTGCGGTAGGATTTATTCGACCCGATGAGCAAGAGTTCTAATGATAGTCTTACTCGAATTGCCGCGTCGAGCTATCTCAACACCGCTCCCTTGATCTGGAGTTTTCTTTACGGCTCAAAACAGGGCGCGGTGGAATTATTCACCCATAAATCCCCGTCGCGCTGCGCAGAGATGCTCCGCAACGGTGAAGTCGACGCCGCATTAGTTCCGGTGATCGAGTATCAACGCCTCACCGACATCGCGATCGTTCCCGACGTTTGTGTCGGCTCGCGAGCTGCCGTGCGCAGCGTCGTGATCATCAGCAAGCAGAATAACCTGAAGAAGATTAAGCGGGTCGCCCTCGATGATTCATCGCGGACTTCGGTTACGCTCGTCAAGATCATTTTTCGCGAATTCCTCGGCTTTGAACCGGAGTGGCAAGTCGCGCCGCCTGACCTCCGAACGATGCTTGAGCACAATGACGCGGCGCTGATCATTGGTGATCCGGCAATGAAGGTTCCGCGCGATAAGTTTCGCGTGTTTGATCTGGCGACGCTGTGGCACGATTTTACCGGACTGGGATTTGTGTTTGCTATGTGGATGGCGCGACGGAGCGCAGCGGACCGGGTGCGGACGATTGATTTCACGGCCGCCCGCGATGAAGGACTCGCACACGTCGATGAGATTGCCGCTAGTTACGAAAAGCAGATTGGTTTATCGCCAGCGGAGATCAGGGAGTACTTAACTCGGAACATCGCGTTTGCGATGGATGACGAGATGAGGAAGGGTTTGGAGCTATACTTTGAACTGGCACATAAGCACAAATTGTGTGACGTCAGAGGAAGAGAGATTAGGAAGCTTTAGAAACTCTATTTGAGGGTAATAACATACTTGACTGACCTAATGAGCTATTCGTGGTTGTGCTTCTCCCATTCTGCTGAAATCTTTGACTTTAAATCCTGAAGGGTCTTGTCTCTGCCTGCTAATTGTGTATGAACCGAGAAGAGATCCTCGTCATCGTCGGCTATCAATTTAACGACACAGTGGAAAGCACCTTTTTCGTCGGGCTGTGACCGCGTCTGTGTCCTGCAAGTGATGCCAAGCTCTCTTAGGGCTTGCCGCGCTAGTGATCTGCAAGTTCTATCTGAGACGGTTTCACCCATCGCTCGCACAATCTCAATTTTCTTTTCAAAAGGAAGGTTGGCCAGACGCTGTCGGCGCGCAGCCTTGGCTTGAAACAAGTCCTCAACCGTCATGTTTTGAAGATCAAGAGTCTCGTCTTTCACTTATTCCTCCAGATCGAATTGTTTCGCAAACTTCTTCCACTTGTCACTCAGGCCATGCCGGCTAATGATATCGCGAAGCACCTTCATGTCAACGCGCTTACCTTCAATTAGCGCGATTACTCGCGCGTGATCCTTTCGACGGCCCGAACGCAGAAGTTCCGCCGCGAGATACTCGGCAGTAAAGATATTCGTTTCCGTTTCTCCATAGGCAACGCGACGCGATTTTACGATCGCTTCTTCCTGCATGGGTTCGAAAGTTGGAATGAACTGCACCAACCAGTCTTCGATTTGCACTCCCTCCTTTGACGGACGATAGCCCAAGCCTTTCAGGTAACCATAGATTGGTTCCAGTGAAATTAGGCCGGCCTCGCCGACTGCAACCGAAGCTACGGGAATGAAGATATCGATATCGTCGGTCAGGTAAGGTTCAAGATAATAGATCGACGCGATTCCCCCGCCGATTGCATAATCACCGATAACGCCGTCCGCCTCCATGCGGTTGATTACCTGAATCACTCGCTCCATTTGATAATCTGCACAAAGCCGGGCTCAGGTCCTACTTCGCCATCAACGTTTCGATCTCCTGCGGATCCTTGGGCACTTTATGTGTCAGCACGCGCGCGCCGTTCTTAGTCACTAATACATCATCCTCGATCCGCACCCCGATGCCGAGATACTTTTCCGGCACGTCCTGGTTGAATCCTTCGGGAATGTTCTTTGTATCAGGAGAAATGTAGAGGCCCGGCTCGATTGTCATGACCATGCCTGCTTCCGCGGCGCGTGATTCGCCGTTGAAGTAGTAGCGGCCCGCATCGTGTACATCGATGCCGAGGTAATGGCCGAGGTTATGCATGTAAAACTGCAGGTACTTCTTTTCTTCAATCAGCTTCGTGGGATCACCCTTCAGCAAACCCAACCGCACCATTCCTTCAGTCAGCATCTCGACTGAGTGAGTCTTCAGGTCCTCGAGCCGCACGCCGGGACGCACCATATCAATGCAGGACATCTGCGTCTCTAACACGAGCTCGTAAATCTCGCGTTGGGCCTGGGTGAACTTGCCGTTGATGGGAAACGTCCGCGTAATGTCTGAAGCGTAACCCTTATATTCAGCGCCGGCATCCACCAGCAGCAGATCGCCTTCCTTAAGCGTGTCCATGTTGGTGATGTAGTGCAGCACCGTGGCGTTCGCGCCTGATCCAACGATCGAATTGTAGGACGGACCGGCCGAGCCGTGGCGGCGAAAGACCGCTTCAATCAGAGCTTCTACTTCGTATTCTTTCATACCGGCCCGCACGGCCTTCATCGCTTCGACGTGGGCCTCGGCCGCAATATCGGCCGCCCGTTGCATGATCTCGACTTCAGCATCGCTCTTGAGCACACGCATCTCGTGAATAATCGTCGTCGGGTCAATGATCTTCGCTGGTGGTTCGAGCGGCTTCCGATTTGTCTCGCGCATCTGGCCCAGCTGCCGGATGACCCTGGTGTCAAGTTCAGGGCTACCGTTGCCAAACGCGTAGTAGAGACTTGCCGGACCATCGAGAATCTCAGCCAGTTTTTCGTCGAACTCGGCCACGGCGAAAGCCTCGTCAGCCTGATAGTCGCGCACTGCGCCTTCGACTCCGGCCCGGTAGCCATCCCATATTTCGCGCTCTGGATCGCGTGGCCGCACAAACAGCGTGAACTTCTTTTCGCTCGACGGGGCGATGACCGCAATCGCGTCCGGCTCTTCAAACCCGGTCAGGTAAAAGAAGTCCGAGTTTTGCCGATAACGATAGTTGGTATCATGCGAGCGCACCGCCTCGCGGGCTGCGGGAATGATGGCGACGGAATTTGGGTCCATGCGGCGCATGAACTCGGTCAACTGCGGTTTGAGCATCGTATCTCCTCGAAGGTGAAAAATTGGCAGTGGTTATTGTAGCTGAGACAAGTGCGCGGGCGGAAACCGGCTTGACTCTGTCTCTACGTCGCAGCGAATACTTCTTTCATTGCCCCTGATTCTGCGCGATAATCGTCGCGATGGCCCAAACCCTGCCAGCTAAATCCGCCGGGGCAGAACTCGTCTCACGCAATCCCGCCACTGGTGAAGAGATCGGCCGTGCGCCACAGACGATGCCGGAAGACGTCGCTCGAGCTGTCGGACGAGCCAGAGGTGCGCAACGCCAATGGTCCGAGCTATCGTTCCGTCAGCGCAGTCGCCTGATCATGAAGGCCCGTAAGATCATTTTGCGGGACATGGAACAGATCGCTTTGCTGATCTCGCGTGAAACCGGCAAGCCTGTGGCTGAAGCCATCTCAATGGAACTCGCTCCGACGCTAGATCTGATGCAGTACTTCGCGCGCAAAGGTGCGAGCATGTTGAGACCGCGACGCATCAGTGTCGGCCAATATGCATTGATGGGCCGTTCGTCTTATGAAATTTACAAGCCGCTCGGCGTCATCGGGATCGTTTCGCCCTGGAACTTTCCCTGGGCTACGCCGCTGGACGAAGTGGTCATGGCTCTGGTGGCCGGAAACACGGTCGTCCTGAAGCCCAGCGAATTGACGCCGCTCACCGGTCTTAAGATTAGGGACGTTTTCAAACGCGCAGGATTGGCTGATGGAGTCTTGCAGATCGTTACCGGCGACGGCTCGACCGGCGCGGCATTGGTGGGTGCGGGCGTAGATAAGATCATGTTCACCGGCAGCGTAGCTACCGGCAAGCGCGTTGCCGAAGCCGCGGCGAAATACTTGACGCCGGTGGTGCTGGAACTGGGCGGCAAAGATCCAATGATTGTGTTGGATGATGCGAACATTCCCAATGCCGCTCGCGGGGCCGTATGGGGCGCCTTTGCAAATTCGGGCCAAGCCTGTGCGTCCGTCGAACGCTGTTATGTTCATGAAAGCATCGCCGAGCGATTTATTGACGAGGTGGTTACGGAAACGAAACGTCTTCGCCAAAGTATCGGCGCCGACCCGACTGCCGATGTGGGATCGATGACCAGCGAGCGTCAATTACTTGCGGTGCAAAAACACGTCGATCAGGCTGTTGATAAGGGGGCAACTGCGCTTACCGGTGGCGATCGGCTCGCCGATCTGGCGGCGCCTTTCTTCGCGCCCACCGTCTTAATCAATGTGAACCATGACATGGACGTGATGCGTGATGAAACCTTCGGTCCGGTGCTGCCCATCATGACCTTCAAGACAGACGAAGAAGCGATCCGGCTGGCGAACGATAGCGTATATGGTTTAACCGCCAGTGTCTGGACCGGCAACATCGCGCGTGGCAGGC
>WNFR01002337.1_pt1 | contig 32648 bp, 38 predicted proteins | sample 5400221 | NCBI WGS metagenome assembly WNFR01 (sample SAMN13153357, study PRJNA577476) | soil metagenome | isolation source: 40 cm soil under Madrone tree | place: USA:California | collected 2016-06-14
CCGATTCGTTCACGCAGAACGAATCGAGCCGAGCAAAACCGGCCATTGGGTTTCTTACAAACCGGTTAATTAACGCACGATCGATGGAGCGCGGGTCGTCTCTCAATTTGAATGCTCGACGGGCAACTCGCCAAATGCCTCCACCCACCGGTGCCGCCTATTCTCCCACACGGAGTACCTCGGAGCCGGAAAATCAGGATCGGCAAACGATCCCACAGTGACAGCGAGCAGCCCGGGAAATAGTTCCGCCTCAAAATAAACGGTCGAGCCGCAAACCGGACAGAACCGGAAGCTCACCGACCTGCCGCTGTCGGCCACGCGCTTGAATTCGGTGGAATTGCCCGTGATTGAAGTCACTTGCCGCCGCTCGAACCAAGCCTGATTGCTCAAGACGGCTCCGGTCCGCCGCTGACACTCAAGACAGTGGCACGCCGAAATCCGCACAGGTTCGCCTTCACACGTGAGGTGCAGTTGGCCACAATTGCATGCAGCGTGACGGATCGTCATCGTTCACCCGGGACTCGTCGATGTGTTGAGGGCATCTGCTTTGTAGGGGCCGTGCTTGTGCGGCTTCACGCGGGCATACCAGATCGTGTACAACGCGACCATCTGGATGTGGCGTGGGGGCTGCTTTAGTTACGCCGCGATCGCGCGCCGACATGTCGAGAGCGATGACGTGAAGCTCTTCGACGACCTAATAATCGCCTGATAGGCTGGCCCGATGTAAACTCGAGCCGAAACTTTATGAAACCGCCCGAGACCCGATATGCCCGCAGCGGCGAGGTGCGGATCGCCTATCAGGTGATCGGCAACGGCCCGATCGATCTCGTCTTTGTGCCGGGGTTTCTTTCCAATCTCGAAGTTCACTGGGAAGACCCTGGCTACAGCCACCTGCTCCAGCGGCTCGGCGCCTTTACACGACTCATCCAGTTCGACAAGCGTGGCACCGGCCTCAGCGACCGGGTCGACAACCGCGATCTGCCGGACCTCGAAACCCGGATGGACGACGTGCGCGCCGTCATGGATGCGGCCGGCAGCGGCCGTGCGGCGTTGCTTGGCGCCTCCGAAGGCGCCCCGATGTCGATTTTGTTTGCCGCAACCTATCCGGAACGGACCCGGGCGCTCGTGCTTTACGGCGGTTACGCCCATTTCTATTCGGCCGTGATGGGGGCAGAGGCCCTCGCGGCGTTCCTCGACAACGCCGAACGGACGTGGGGAACCGGCGCCTCGCTTGCTGCATTCGCGCCCGGGAAGGTCGACGATGCGCGCTTCAAGGCATGGTGGGCCCGCTTCGAACGCCTGTCGGTCAGCCCGTCCGCGGCAATCGCGCTCGCGCGAATGAATGCCCAGATCGATGTGCGCCATGCGCTTGCGAGCATTCGGGTCCCGACCCTCGTCATCCACCGGACCACCGACGCCCGGGTCAAGTTTGCGGCGGGACGCGGGCTTGCGCAAAAAATCGCCGGGGCGCACTTTGTCGAAATGCCCGGTCGGGATCACCCCATCTGGACCGGAGACATCGACGGCGTTGTCGACAAGATCGAGGAATTTCTCACCGGCGAACGTCCCGCCCCCAGCCATGATCATGTGCTCGCCACCCTCGTGGTGGCGAGGCTCGCCGGCGCCGCGCGACCTGTGGCGTTTACCGGCGACCGTTTGTGGAGCGACCGGCTCAGCCGGTTGCGGCAGGCGGCCGCCGACACTATCGCCCGTCACGGCGGCCGTCCGCTCGGTCCGGGCTCCGAATTCAGCGCCCGGTTCGATGGTACAGTGCGCGCCTTGCGCTGCGCGGTGGCGCTGCGGGACCTCGCCGATGCATCCGCATTCAATCTTGCGATCGGCGTGCATACAGGCGAAATCGCCGTTCTGGATGATACGGTCACTGGCCGCGCGCTCAACATTGCCGAGCGTATTGCTACGCTGGCTGCGGCCGGCGAGGTATTGGCATCGGCGATCGTCAAGGATCTTGTTCCGGGTTCTGGACTGCATTTTGCCGAGCGGGGGAACGCGGTCGTCGAGGACGGGGATAGCCGACTGCGCCTCCTTGCGGTCATGGCCGAGCAGCATCTTGAGCCTGAGAGACGCCCTACCCGAACGGCCGGATTGGAAATCCTGAGCGAGCGAGAACGCGAGGTGCTCAAGCTCGTCGCCGACGGGCTCAGCAATGCCGGGATCGCCGAACGACTGCGGCTTAGCGATCATACGGTGAAGCGACACGTCGCCAACATTTTGCTGAAGCTCGATCTGCCGACGCGCGCCGCCGCAGCCGCCTTGATCGGCCGCAACCGCTAGTACCTCTGCACAGAGGTTTTGACGGTTGTCCGATCGGACTGCCTTCTGTCAGCCGGAATGAGACGCCGGGCGTACAGCCGGTTTTGACCCTTAAGAGACATTGGGCTTCAGCGAGCGTGCCCCTCCGCCGGCCGGCTTGCCGGCAGATGGTTTCACGACTTCGCGGACACATGCAAGAAAGCGTTCGACCACCGGGCTCAGGGTTCGGTTCTTGAGTGTGACGATAAAGGCCGGAAACGATACTGCAGGCAAGTCAACGGGTAGCGCCGCGACAGCGCAACGATCGGCAAGTAGCTGCCGCAGTACTGAAGGCCCATAAATTGTGAGGTACGGGCCGGCGGCCAGCAGGCGGGCCCGCAGCGTGATGGAGACCGTGGTCATCCTTGGCTCGGGCGCATTGAGCCCTCGTGCTCGGAATATTTCATCGGCGAAAAATCGGCGCCATGTATCCGGATTACCCGCAATCCATGGCTCGTCGATGAGTTCGGCAAGATCGATCTTGCGACGCCGCGCCCACTTCGTGTGAGCCCCCGCCACGACGAGTGATGTTTCGTCAAAAAGGAATTCATAATTCAAGTGATCCGTCGCTTGCGTATCGACAAGCATCGGCACGCGCTCCAGCATGCAATCATATTTTCGCTCACGCAGGCCCGGGAATTCCCATGCGTGAAGGGTCAAGTCAGCGTGCACCTTGACGCGCGGATATCGCTCCAAAAACCGCCGCATGATCTCGGGCAGGAACGTGTACCAAAGCCCTTCCACGCAAGCGATCCTCAGTTCGCCTGTTGTCGGGTCGGAAAGGAATTCGATATCCCTGATGCTCTGTTTAAGCTCGTCGAACACCGCGACGCTGCGTCTGAGGAGCGCATCACCATAGATGGTCGGCTCGATTCCTTGTGCGCTGCGGTCGACAAGCTGTACTCCCAGCGCGTGTTCCAGATCGGCAATCGCCTCGGAAACGGCGGGCGGCGAAACGCCGAGCTGTTCCGCCGCTTTGGCCATGCTGCCGCACTGGACGACGGTGGAGAACACATGCAGGTTGCGCAATTTGAGGCGGCGGCCGATCTGATTTTCCCAATCAATTTTCTGTACCATTAGGTAAATCCTTGGAGGGATTAAATGGAATAAGGAATTCCCTTTATACCATAAAACAATCTAGATGATCATCGGAAGCACGGACGACGGCGCTGTGCTCGTTGCGGTGCGGCGCAATGCGCTACGCTTATTGCGTCCTACGGGCTACTGGGCCTACGCAACGCAAATGCAGCGAGCAACGCGCTCATCTCGGTGAAGCCCGTAGGGCGCAATAAGCGTAGCGCATCGCGCCGCACCGGCGCGTAAGCCGTATAAGGCCGATCATCTCGGTGAAGGAGGTCCCATGAAAAGGAATTTGAGAAAGCTCACGTTAGCGCTGCTGGCGAGCACGCTCGCAACAGCCGCATCCGCACAGCAGCTCGGCCAAGTATCGTTCAAGACCTCCTGCGCGCCGGCGGCGCAGGAGAAATTCGACCGCGGCCTAGCCATGGTTCATTCGTTCTTCTACCCGTACAGTATTCAAGCGTTCACCGAGGCCGCCGCGGCCGATCCGCAATGCGCCATCGCCTATTGGGGTATCGCTATCAGTCATCGACCCAATCCGCTGATCCTGCCGCTCCCCGCAGCCGCTCTCAAAGCTGGCCTGGAGGCGGTTGAGAAGGGCAACGCGATCGGCGCCAAGACCGAGCGCGAGCGCGACTGGATCGTGGCGATCGAGGTCTACTACAGGGACTACGACAAGGTAGACCAGACGACGCGAGGGCTCGCTTACGAAAGGGCGATGGAACGGCTCGTGCAAAAATACCCGGACGATTTGGAGGCGGCCGTCTTCTACGCGCTGGCATTAAACGAGACTGCGCTTCCGAGCGATAAGACCTATGCCAACCAGCTCAGGGCGGGCGCCATCCTCGAAAAGGTCTTGTCGACGCGTCCGGAGCACCCAGGTGCGCTGCACTACCTCATCCACAGCTACGACTACTCGCCGTTGGCGCAGCGCGGTCTCGGTGCCGCCAACAAATACGCCACGATCGCCACGGCGGCACCCCATGCCCAGCACATGCCTGCGCACACCTATTCAATGCTCGGACTATGGGCGCAGTCGGTCGAATCGAATACGCAATCTCTATCGCTCTACCAAGAGGTGGCAGCCCGACTTTATCCGGGGGCAGCCCATCCGGGCGAGCCGCATTGCCTGGACTTCATGGAATACGCGCTCCTGCAAATGGGCCAGGAGCAACGCGCGAAACGGGTCCGGGACGACAGCAACGCGATCAAGAAACTCGGACTCGAAATCTTGCTAACCGGGCTGGAGGCAGTTCCGGCGCGCTTCGCGCTGGAGCGCCAAGCCTGGAAGGAAGCCGCCGCGCTGGAGCCAAGGGGGAGCCAATTTCCACAAGCCGAGGCGATCACCTATTTCGCCCGCGCCTTCGGCTCGGCTCGCGTTGGAGATGCCGCCACCGCCGAGCGCGAGGTGAGCAAGCTAAGGGAACTTCGCGCCGCTCTGGAAAAGGCAAGCCAGTCGTATTGGGAGCAACAGGTCGAAATCCAGATGCTGGCGGCATCGGCCTGGATTGCGCATGCCAAGGGACAGAAGGATGAGGCAGCGAAGTTCATGCGCACCGCAGCCGATTTGGAAGATGCCAGCGAAAAGCACATTGCCATGGAGAACCGGCTCTATCCGATGCGCGAATTGCTAGGCGACCTGCTCTTGGAGCAGCAGCAGCCGGCACAAGCGCTGAAGGAATACGAAGCCGCCAATGAATCGACGCCGAATCGGCTTCGCGGCATCTATGGTGCGGCCAAGGCCGCCGAAGGGGCGCTGCAGCCTGACAAGGCCAGGACCTACTACGCCAAGCTCGTTGAGTTGACCAAGGACGCCGACACCGACAGGACGGAGATCCGGGAAGCAAAAGCCTTCTTGGCGAGAAAATGAAGAGGTAGACCGCATACAGACAACGGCTGCCGGGCATTCCTGTCCGGCAGCCCGCTATAGGGCACCGATCATGATGCGCTCGATCATCTTTGCCGCTGGGCTTGGCGTGCTGGCCGCGTTGCCGCCCGCACTCTATTTTGCCAGCGGACCTGCGCGGGAAGATCCCGCTGCGCCGCGCGGTGACGCAGTCGCCGCCGAAACGGCTGCGGTTCCTGAAAGCTGGCCGATCTGCACCTCGATGGATTTCGCAGAGGGGCCGGCTTGGGCCCCTCTCGACCCCGAATTTGCTGCCGGCAAGCGGGCGCTTGCCGCCGGGGATTGGGCTTCCGCAATCAGTATCCTCACCCCGGCCGGCCTACGCGACGACCGCAATGCCGACATCCAGAACTATCTCGGCTACGCCTATCGCCAATTCCGGCAGTTCGACCCGGCACTCAAGCATTATCAGAAGGCGGTGGCGCTCAATCCCCGCCACCGCAGCGCCCACGAGCATCTCGGCGAGGCCTATCTGGTGCTCGGCAATCTCGCCAAAGCCGAGGAGCACCTCGCGGCGCTGGAGCGCATCTGCCTCATCCCCTGCCAGGAGTACGATGACCTCAAGCGTGCCATCGCACAGTACAACAAGATTGCGACGCGGTAGACTATTCCGCTTTGAGGTGGGCCGCCCGGATCAGCTTGGCCCATTTCTCGGTCTCGTCGGCGATCAGCTTTCCGAAGTCGGCTCGCGAACCAGGAAGCACAGTGCCGCCCAGGTCGGCGAACCGTGCCTTGATCCTGGGATCGGCGAGCGCCGCGTTGATCTCCCGGTTGAGCTTGTCGACGATCTCGGCGGGCGTGTTCCTGGGCGCGCCGATGCCGACCCAGTTGCTCGCCTCGTAGCCCGGCACAAATTCGCCCAAGGCCGGAATTTCCGGCAGCATCTGCGAACGCGTCGCAGTGGTCACGGCGAGCGCGCGCAGTCTGCCGGCACGGATCAACTCGATCGATGAAGGCAGGGTGCCGAAGTAGACCTGCACCTGCCCGCCGATGAGGTCGGAGAAGGGCACGCTACGATACGGCACGTGGACCATGTCGACGCCGGTCATCATTTTGAAAAGCTCGCCGACCACATGGGTCCCGGACCCGCTGCCGACCGACGCCATGTTAAGCCGGCCCGGATTGGCCTTGGCGTAGGCCATGAATTCCGGGACCGTCTTGGCAGGAACCGATAAATTCACCTCCATGACATAGGGCGCACGCATGGTGCCTGCGACCGGCGTAATGTCGCGAATGAAATCGAAATTGAGCTTCTCATAGAACGTCGCGCCGATCGCGTTGGCCGTAGTGACTGTGAGGAGCGTGTAGCCGTCCGGCGGCGCATTCACGACTGCCTCGGTTGCAATATTGCCGCTAACGCCGGTCCGGTTTTCGACGACGAATGGCTGACTGAGACGCTCCGAGAGCCATTGGCCAATCAACCGCGCAACGATGTCGGGCGTGCCGCCGGCGCCGAAGCCTTCGATCAAGCGCACCGGCCGCGACGGATAAGTCTGCGCCCTCGCGATCCGCGACACGACCGGGAGCGCGGCAGCACCCGCTGCCAGACCTATAAAGCGGCGGCGCCGAAGTTTTATAAAGTGCTCCTTCGATAAAAAGCGCCAAATGCAGCATACATTGCGCGCCAGGCGGCGTGGAAGGCTGGATGTCCGGATGTGGCGTCCGAGGCTTTGGCCCGTACGGGCCATTTGCGCCATGGCCCGCCCAGGCGAAGCGGCCTGCGGTCTTCTTGCGCTACGGATGCGGTCATGCACCGGCTTCGACCGTGGGGTCGAAGGGGTGCGAGCGGGAACATGACCATGCGCAAATCCACATTCTCAATGATGCTGGCAGCCAGCGTGCTCGCCGGGACCGTAACATCAGCCTCGCCGCAAGATGCGTCCGGCCAGGCGACTTATCGCGATATCGAGCAAACGCTCGGCTCGGTGCCGACGTTTTTCAAGATGTTCCCGGAAGCCGGCATCGCCGGCGCCTGGGCCGAATTCAAGTCGGTGCAGCTCAATCCGAAAACCGCACTCAACGGCAAGACCAAGGAGCTGATCGGCCTCGCGGTCGCGGCCCAAGTCCCCTGCCACTATTGCATCTATTTCCACACCGCCGCCGCCAAGCTCAACGGCGCGACCGACGCGGAGATTCGCGAGGCCGTCGCTATGGCAGCAATAACCCGGCATTGGAGCACGGTGCTCAATGGCATGCAGGTCGATCCCGACGGCTTCAAGCGGGAAACCGACACGGTCATGCGCTTGGCCGGCGAAAAAGCGAAAGCCGCCAGCAAATAGTAACTCCGCGGCTGCCCAGTCCTCGCAGGTTCGAGACGGGCAGGCCGCCGCGTCGCGCGGCCCGCCACCCACATTGCCGCGCGGCGCGTTCCACCCACGTTATCGCTGACAAAGGAGACCACCATGCCGACCAAGACCGATGAAGTGACCAGTGCAGCCATCAAGCGCGCCATCGAGGGACGTGACGGGGCCGTGCTCGCAAGTTTCTACGCCGACGACGCCGTCTTGCGCATCGTCGATCGCAACAATCCGCCGAGCCGGCCGCGTGAAGTGAAGGGCAGATCGGCGATCAACACTTTCTGGGACGACATTTGCAGCCGGGCCATGACCCACAAGGTCGACGTCAGCATCACCGAGGGAAATCGTCTCGCCTTCACGCAGGCCTGCGCTTATCCGGACGGCGCAAAGGTGTTCTGCATCGCCATGCTCGAACTTAAGGGCGGCAGGATTTCCCAGCAAACCGTCGTCCAGGCCTGGGACGAGTAGAAGTTGGCATGCGTGGGGCTCGAAACGAACTGTTCGCGTTGAGCCAGCCCCGCGTTCGCTATTTTACCCTTAACCAACAGGAAGGCAAAAAATGTTCGTGGCACGCTGGCAGATCGACGCCCGCTTCGGGCACAAGCAGACCGTGATCGACCTCCTGCGGAAGTGGGAACGCGAGGTCGGTACCAAGGCGGGAACCGACAAGATGGCCTTCAAGATCCTGACAGGATCGATCGGCGCGCGCGAAGCGACCGTGGAGGCCAATCATGCGGTGGAGAGCATGGCTCAGCTGGAGCAGTTCTTCACGGCGATCGGCAACAATGACGCGCACCGCCAATGGGGCCGGGACCTCGAACCCTACGTGGTTTCCGGTACCGCCGTTTGGAACATTTATCGGGCTCTGTAATCAGATCGCCGATGCGCTGAAGGTTCGCAACGCCGGCGCGATAACCTGGCCGCCAGACGGCGTCACCCGCAAAATGGCGAGTCCGCGTTGATTCGTGCCGTCGTTGCGAAAGCGAAAGACGCCGTCGATTCCCGCAAACCCCGACGGGTTGGTCAGCACCTCGTTGGTGATACGCTGCGGTCCTTGCGTCTTCGCGAGAGCGGCTACGAGCGTAACCGCATCGTAGGCGAGTGCCGCGGGGCGCGGCGGATCCTGCCCGTAGCGGCTCCGATAACGATCCGTGAAGGCGCGAAAGCCGGCCGGGTCGGGCCCCGGATACCAGCCTCCCTCCAGCTGCGGATTGGAGAAGATTTTCGGATCGTCCCACAATTGCGTGCCCATGAGCGCGAATTGGCGCACGTTGACGCCCGCTGCGGCCAGTGCGGCGATCATCTCGTTGACGGCCTCGCCACCATCCGGAATGAACAGCGCATCGGCTCCGCCCGCGGCCTGGGCTACGAGCCGCGCGGCGTCGCCAATTTTGTTGCGACCGTCATAATGCTCGAGCGCCATGACCCTCCCGCCGCGTCGCGCCACCGACTGCTTGAATTCGCCCTCGACGACGCTGCCATAGGCACTGCCCGGAACCAGACCGATGAACGAACGCTTGCCTTGGGAAATTGCGTAAGCCACCACACGATCGACATCGGACTCGGGCAAGAAACTCAAGAGATAGGTGCCCGTGGCGGCGACGTTACTGTCGGTCGAAAATGCAATCATCGGAATACCGCGATCGCGGGCAACCGGCTTTGCACTCGTCACCGAATGCGCGAATAGGGGCCCCAAAACGATCTGGGCGCCTTCGTCGATGGCTTGCTGCACGGCGCCTTGGGCCCCTTGCCCGGTGCCGCCGTCATCCTTGGGCAGCAGCTGAATGTTGGAGTCGCCAAGTTCCGCCAGGGCCATTTCGGCGGCATTGCGCATGGCCTGGCCGGCGGCGCCGGCATTTCCGCTGGCCGACAGCGGCAAGACCAGACCGACCTTGAAATCGCCAGTGCCCCGATTGGGGTTAGACTCCGACGCCATCACGCCAGCAGCGGTCGCAGTGTTGCGAGGCAGATCGACAGAATTTAACGTACCGCTGCACCCCGCAAAGCCGATCGCCGTAACGAGCGCCGCCGCAATCGCAATCGGTCGCCACCGCCCCCTCCCTACCCTCCCCCGCTTGCGGGGAAGGGTAGGGAGGGGGCGGACGGCGCGAGCCTCCAACAGGCTGCGCTGGAAGGCCATGTGACGAATCTCCTACCCGGTATCAAGATACGCCGGCGTTCTGGCGGGCGCGGGGCCGACTGCCCACACTAAAGCCCGTCGTCATGATGCACGCAATTACAAATCGGTCACGATCTTTTAACATGTTGGTATGATGGTCCGGACGCCTCACACGGTTCAAACCCAACGGCTGCGGCTATTTCGCGTCTTCGGACAAGACGTTGCGGCGCCGGAGGTGCCGCCGGGTCTTTACCTGGTGGCAACCCCGATCGGAAATTTGAGCGATGTGACGCTGCGGGCGCTGGAAACGCTCGCAGCCGTCGAGGCTATCGCCTGCGAGGATACGCGGGTGACGAGGCGCCTGCTCGAACGCTACACGATCACGACGCCGCTCTTGATCTACCACGACCACAATGCCGAGATCGCCCGGCCGAAAATCCTGGCGCGGCTTGCGGCTGGCGCCGCAATCGCGCTGGTGTCAGACGCCGGGACGCCGCTGATTTCCGATCCAGGCTTCAAGCTGGTGCAGGCCGCCCAGGCAGCAGGCCACGCCGTCACCGCAGTACCGGGTGCTTCGGCGGTGCTGGCGGCGCTGACGGCTTCGGGCCTCCCAACCGACCGGTTTTTCTTCGAGGGTTTCCTGCCGTCGCGAGAGGTCGCGCGGCGCACCCGTATCGATGAACTCGCCAACTTGCCCGCGACCTTAGTCTTTTTCGAAACCGGCCCGCGGATCGCCGCCATGCTCGATGATGTGGCCACCCGACTGGGCGGGCGGCCGGCGGCGGTGTGCCGGGAGCTCACCAAGCTGCATGAAGAGATTCGCCGCGGCGAGGTTGCGGCGCTGGCGCTGGCCTATCGGGACGGCGCCGAGACGCGGGGGGAGTTCGTGGTCGTGATCGGACCGCCTGGCAAGAGCGAACCTGGCGAGGCAATCGACCTCGACGGCATGCTCAAGCGCGCGCTCGCGGCCGCTTCGCTTAAGGATGCTGTCGAAGCGGTTGCGGCCGCGACCGGCCAGAAACGCCGCATCGTCTATCAGCGCGCCCTGGCCCTACCGAGGGGAGGCAACGATGAGCCCAAATGACAGGAACCTCAGTCGCCGGAACCGGCCACCTCGCTACTCTCCCGCTTCCCCCACCGTTCCATCCCCCGCTAGCGAGGGAGGGTTAGGGAGCGGCGCGGGGGAGGGCAGCGAGGGCGTAGACGACGCGCAGCGCCGCGTCGCTTTCCGTTTTGGCCTATCGGCGGAAAGCCGGGCGGCTGCGCTGCTGATTGCCAAGGGCTACCGCATCCTGGCGCGACGTTTCCGCACGCCGCTCGGCGAGATCGATATCGTGGCGCGCCGGCGCGGCGTGCTCGTGTTCGTCGAGGTGAAGGCCCGCGACAGCTTCGATACCGCTGCGGAAGCAATCGGCAAGCGGCAACAGAGCCGCATCATCGCGGCGGCTCAGCTCTGGCTTGCGGGCCATCCGGAAGATGCGATGCGCGATATGCGATTCGACGTCGTTCTGGTAGTTCCTGGCTGCGTGCCGCGCCACCTGCCGGCAGCGTTCGACGCATCGGCTTAATCTCACCTGGTATTCACATGACAAATCGCAGGCGCCTTCACGTCGCCGTTCAAATGGACCCGATCGAACGGATCAATATCCGGGGGGATTCAACTTTTGCTCTGCTGCTGGAGGCGCAAATCCGGCAGTATGAGATTTCGTATTACATGCCCGCCCAGATGGCGCTCGTCGATGGCGAGGCGTATGCGACGGTGCGGCCGCTGAAGGTCCGCGATGAGGAGCGCGACCACTTCACGCTGGGCGAGGCACGGCGTAGCACGCTCTCGGCCTTCGACGTCATCCTGATGCGCCAGGATCCGCCGTTCGATCTCGCTTATATCTCTGCGACTCATCTCCTGGAGCGGGTGCATCCCCGGACGCTGGTCGTCAACGACCCGGCCCACGTGCGCAACGCACCCGAGAAGATGTTCGTCACGGAATTTCCCGATCTCATGCCGCCGACGCTGATTACCCGCGATCTCGATGAAATCAAGGCGTTTCGCGCCAAGCACGGCGACATCGTGATGAAGCCGCTTTATGGCGCCGGCGGCGCGGCAGTTTTCGCCCTCAAGGCCGGCGATGTCAATTTTGGCTCGCTCTACGACCTGTTCGCGGCAACGTTCCGGGAGCCCTGGGTGGTGCAGAAATATCTCCCTGCCGTGAAGCACGGCGACAAGCGTATCATTTTGGTCGATGGCGAGTTCGCCGGCGCCGTGAACCGCGTGCCGCAGGCGGACGATCTGCGCTCCAACATGGTGCGGGGCGGCGCCGCGGAGGCCACCGACTTGACCGATCGCGAGCGCGCGATTTGCGAACGGCTCGGGCCGGCGCTGCGGGTGCGCGGGCTGATGTTCACCGGCATCGACGTGATCGACGGCTACCTCACCGAGATCAACGTCACCTCGCCCACCGGCATCCGCGCCATCAAGCGGTTAGGCGGCCCCGACATCGCCGCGATGATCTGGGACCGCATCGAGGCAAGGCTCGCTGATAAACGGTGAGGACGGTCAGAACACTTCCCGATCACGTCCTCTGTACTGTCATCGCCCCGACTTAATCGGGGGCTTGACCAGGTAATCAAATACCCCCGGTCGGTGGTTACTAGATCGCGCGGTCAATCCCCCGATCAAGTCGGCAAAATCAGTGCAGCCGAAACTTGCGCCGCTCCGAAAGCAGCCGCATGAAGGCGTCGTGGGATTGTCGGATTTCTTCGGCCAGTACTTCGACATCGCGGGAGGCCAGTTCCGCATTGATGCGGGCCTGGCGGGCGTTTTGCAGCTCGATCTCAACTGTCTGAAGGTCGACCATTCCGTCCCCCTTTTCTCGGGCCATGAACCCGTCCCTCTGAGAAGAAAAACTAACATGATTCGTTTTGTTCTGCAATTGTTCTTGTTGTTCCCCTGTTTTTGGGGTATATTTTGCAACGACTGGGGGCAGCCATGGTTCAGCGGGTATCTACGGTAGCTTTTGAGGGGATCGAAGCCCGTGCGGTCGACGTCCAGGTCCAGGTCGCGCCCGGCCTGCCGGCGTTCAATGTGGTCGGCCTGCCGGACAAAGCGGTTTCAGAAGCCCGCGAACGAGTGCGGTCCGCCATGATCGCTGCGGGCCTTGCGTTGCCGGCCCGACGTATCACCGTGAACCTTGCCCCGGCTGACCTCCCGAAGGAAGGCAGCCACTATGACCTGCCGATTGCGCTCGGTTTGATGGCGGCGATCGGCGCCATTCCGCGCGATTCCCTCAACGGATACACGGTCCTGGGCGAGCTTGGGCTCGATGGTTCGCTGGCGCCCGTTGCGGCATTGGAGCCAACGCGCGCAGCGAGGGTTTGATCTGCCCGGCGGCCTGCGGGCCGGAGGCGGCGTGGGCAAGTCCCGAGATGGACATCATCGCGGCCGGTTCGCTCATCCAGCTTGCCAACCACTTCAAGGGGAGCCAGGTGCTGTCGCGGCCCCAGCCGAAGGTTCGCGAGGCCGATGGAGCAATGCTCGATCTGGCCGACATCAAAGGTCAGGAAAGCGCAAAACGGGCCCTCGAAATCGCCGCCGGCGGCGGGCACAATCTCCTGATGGTCGGGCCGCCCGGCGCCGGCAAGTCGATGCTGGCCGCCCGCCTGCCGTCGATCCTCCCGCCGCTGTCGCCGGCAGAGCTCCTCGAAGTTTCCATGATCGCCTCCGTGGCCGGCGAGATCGTCGGCGGTGCGCTCACCAACCGGCGACCGTTTCGCGCGCCCCACCACTCGGCCAGCATGCCGGCTCTGGTCGGCGGCGGGCTGCGGGCGAAGCCGGGCGAGATATCGCTTGCCCATAACGGCGTCATGTTCCTTGACGAATTGCCGGAGTTCGAGGCCCGCGTGCTCGATTCGCTGCGCCAGCCGCTGGAGGCCGGCGAAATCGCGATCTCCCGCGCTAATCGCCGCGTCACCTACCCGGCCCGTTTCATGCTGGTCGCCGCCATGAACCCGTGCCGCTGCGGGCGCGCGAGCGAACCGGATTTCTCCTGCAAACGCGGCGCCAATCAGCGGTGCGCCGCCGACTATCAGTCGCGGCTGTCGGGCCCGCTGCTTGACCGCGTCGACCTGCACATCGAGGTGCCGGCCGTCACTGCCGCCGACCTGATCCTGCCGCCGCCGGCCGAAGGCAGCGCACAAGTGCGAACGCGGGTTGCGCGCGCCCGCGCCGTCCAGGCGGAGCGTTATGGCGCGCTCGGGCTCACGGCGCGCACCAACGCGCAGGCCAGCGGCACCGTCCTGGAGTCTATCGTCAAACCCGACGCGGGAGGGCTCGCGCTGCTGCGCGAGGCGTCCGACGCCATGCGCCTTTCAGCGCGCGGCTATCACCGCGTGCTGCGGGTTGCTCGCACGCTTGCAGACCTCGATGGCGAGGATCAAGTGCGCCGCGTCCATTTCGCTGAGGCGCTGGCTTATCGGGCCCTCACGGACGATTTGCGCCGGGCGGCGTGACCAGGAGAGGGCACCCGGTAAACAGCCAAAATCATCCCTTAGCGGCCGGAGGCGCCGGCAGAGCGAGCAGCACGATGATCCGGTCGACAGCGGCATAATGCTTCCCCGGCTTCGCAACCTGCGGCCGCCCGCCTCGCCTCTGGCTGTCACAATTCTGTAAGCGTTATGTCTATTATCCGACTGACGTAGTCAGTCTTAAAGGACACGGTCGCGGAGTTGCGCGTCTCCGCAGAACAGGCGAAACGGGGACAATAAAGTCACCATGATTTCCCGCATCAAAGTCCCGGGCCGGCCGGCGGGCCGGCTCAACACGCCGCTGCGCCTCGTCGGCAAATTGGTCCCGGTATTAAAGGCCTATAGCGGAATTCGGGCCACCGACCGCAATGCGAAGAGTCTTGCAACTCTGGGCCGGCTCGGCACGCTTGAAGTCCGGCTTGCCCGCACGTCGGCGGAAATCCGCCGGGCCCAGAAATTGCGCTACGACGTCTTCTACAAAGAGATGTCGGCGATCGCCGACACGGCACTATATTTCGCGCGGCGCGACATCGACCTGTTCGACGCCGTGTGCGACCATCTCCTGGTCATCGATCACGGGGCACGGACGCTGCACAAGGCGCCCGCGATCGTCGGCACCTATCGCTTGCTGCGTCAGGACATCGCGGAGCGAACGGGCGGCTTCTACAGTGCCGGCGAATTCGATGTCGGCTCCCTCGTTGCGCGCCACCGCGATTTGAAATTTCTCGAACTCGGCCGTTCCTGCGTGCTGCCGCCATATCGAAGCAAGCGCACGGTGGAATTGTTGTGGCATGGCATCTGGGCTTACGTCCTGGAACATCGCATGGACGTCATGATCGGCTGCGCCAGTCTTGATGGCACCGATCCGGATCGTCTGGCACTGCCGCTCTCGTTCCTTCATCACTACGCGCGCGCCCCCGAACCGTGGCGCACCATGGCGCTGCCGCACCGCTACCTTGAACTTAACCGCATGCCGAAAGCGGCGGTCGCTCCCAAAACGGCGCTGCAGCTTCTGCCGCCGCTGATCAAGGGATATCTGCGGCTCGGCGCATTCGTCGGCGACGGCGCCGTGATAGATCGTCAGTTCGGCACCACCGACGTGTTGATCATACTGCCGGTGTCAGCGATCCGGGCACGTTATCTCGCGCATTTCGGTCCGGGCGCGGAGCGTCATGCAGCTTGATGCGATGTGCTGTAGGGGCGACCCTACAATTCACAGCTTGCGCAGCGCCACCTGTTGAACCGTATGGTTTTTCTGCTTCGTGAGAATAAGGTCGGCGCGCTGGCGCGTAGGCAGGATGTTTTCGTGCAGATTGAGGAGGTTGATCCGCGTCCAGATCGACGTTGCGGTGGCGCTGGCCTCGACATCGCTGAGCTGTGAATAGCGATGGAAATAGGATTTTGGATCACGAAAGGCGGTTTCGCGCAGGGCAAGAAAACGCTCCACATACCATTGCATCAACACGTCTTCGTCGGCGTCCAGATAAATCGAAAAGTCGAAGAAGTCGGACACGAACGGGATCGCCTTGCCGTCGCGCGGCAGCCGGCCCGTCTGGAGCACGTTCAAGCCCTCGACGATGAGAATGTCCGGCCGGTCGATCTCGATCTGGTGGTGGGGCACCACGTCATAGATCAGATGGGAATAGACCGGCGCCTGCACCGGGCGGCGTCCGGCCTTGATGTCGTAGAGGAAACGCAGCAGCGCAGGAAGATCGTAACTCTCGGGAAAGCCCTTGCGCTCTAACAGGTTATCGCGCTCCAGCACCACGTTCGGATAGAGGAAACCATCGGTGGTGACGAGATCGACCTTGGGCACGTTCGGCCAACGGGCCAACAGGGCCTGCAGCACGCGGGCGGTTGTCGATTTTCCAACCGCGACTGAACCCGCAACCCCGATCACGTAGGGCGTCTTGGCGTCCTCGGTCACGAGAAAGCGCTGCTGGGCAATGAACAGCCTCTGGGTTGCGGCCACGTGCAGCGACAACAAGCGCGACAGCGGCAGGTAGATCTCCTCGATTTCCGCGATGTCGAGGCGATCATGCAGCGAGCGCAACCGCACCACCTCGTCGGGCGTGAGCGTCATCGGCGTGTCTTCGCGCCGCGCCGCCCACTCGGCACGCGAGAAGACATGATACGGCGAAAGGCCAATCTCGGTACGCTGCTCCATCATTACATCCGCATCGTGACATGCGAGAGCGCGCCGAATCAACCGCCTTTGCGCGAGCCCTTTTCCGCAAGGCCGGATTGGCTGGCGCGGGCACCGAGTACTGCCTCGACCTCCGTGAGCTTGATATCGCGCGCCTTGAGAACCACCAGCAGGTGGTAGATCACATCGGCGGCTTCCTCGATCAGCCGTTCGCGGCCCTCGCCGACCGATGCGAGCGCAAGTTCAACCGCCTCCTCGCCCAGCTTTTTGGCGCATTGGGCCACGCCCCGGTCCAGCAATTTCCGGGTGTAGGACACCTCTGCACTGACAGTGGCGCGCTCTGCGATGCGCCGCTCCAGGTCGTAGACTGAAAATTGATCCATAACCCTGCCAATATCACTTCTGGTCACGGGCCGGTAGACGGTCATGTCGCGAGGCGCATCGCGAGGCCAGCGGCTGCCATATGCCGCTTCGCGTCCGAAATGGTGAATTCGCCGAAGTGAAAGATCGAAGCCGCCAAGACCGCCGCTGCGTGGCCATCGCGCACGCCCGCGATCAAATGTTCGAGATTGCCGACGCCGCCCGACGCGATCACCGGCACCGCCACGGCATCTGCCACCGCCCGCGTGAGGCCAATATCGAAGCCCTGGCGGGTGCCGTCGCGGTCCATCGACGTCAGCAGGATTTCGCCGGCGCCCGAAGCGACGACCTCCCTGGCATAGTCGACGGCGTCGAGCCCGGTCGGCTTGCGGCCGCCATGGGTGAAGATTTCCCAAGCGTCCGGCTCGCCCGGCTTTGACGCCTTGCGGGCGTCGATCGCCACCACGATGCACTGATCGCCAAACTTTTCCGCCGCTTCCTTGACGAAATCGCGCCGGTTGACCGCCGCCGTATTGATCGACACCTTGTCGGCGCCTGAGCGGAGCAACGCACGAATATCGGCGACGGTCCGCACGCCGCCGCCCACCGTCAATGGCATGAAGCACACCTCGGCGGTCCGTCGCACCACGTCGAGGATGATGTCGCGGTCCTCGTGGCTTGCGGTGATATCGAGAAAGCACAACTCGTCGGCGCCGGCCGCATCGTACGCAACGGCAGCTTCAACCGGATCTCCGGCATCGCGCAAATTGACAAAGTTGACGCCTTTGACGACGCGGCCGTCCTTGACGTCGAGGCAGGGTATGACGCGAACCTTGAGCACGCGATCCTCATTGCACCCGGGCGTTACGGATCAGCCGCAACGCCTCACTGGCATTGAGCTGTCCATCATAGAGTGCGCGGCCCGCAATGGCGCCCGCCAGCTTTTTTGCCCGCGGCTCCAACAACTGGCGGATGTCATTCATCGAGGCAAGGCCGCCTGACGCGATGACCGGAACAGTAATTGCGTCCGCCAACGAAACGGTGGCGTCGAGGTTGAGGCCCTTGAGAAGGCCGTCGCGGGAAATATCCGTATGAATGATTGCGGCGACGCCGGCATCTTCGAATCGCAGCGCAATCTCAAGCGCCGACAAATCGGAAGTCTCGGCCCAGCCTTGGACGGCGACGCGGCCGTCGCGTGCATCCAGTCCGACGGCAATGCGGTTCGGCCAGTCGCGGGCGGCTTGTTTTACAAGATCCGGGTCTTTCACGGCCGCGGTCCCGATAATGACACGATCGACGCCCTTTTCGAGCCATGTCGCGATCGTCGCCCGGTCGCGAATTCCGCCTCCAAGCTGCATCGGCAATGGCACGCTCTCGAGGATCCGCTCGATCGCCTGGGCGTTGACCGGGCGACCGGCGAATGCGCCATCCAGATCGACCACATGCAAATATTCAAACCCTTCGGCCTCGAACCCCATGGCCTGGGCGGCAGCGTCTCGATTGAACACAGTTGCCCGCCCCATGTCGCCCTGCTCCAGGCGCACGCACACGCCGTCCTTTAGATCGATAGCGGGAAACAGGATCAAGGCTCTTGCCCTTCGTCACTCATACGGAGGCGCGGAGGCGCTGTGGACATCTCACGGCTTCCATCTGAGGAAATTTGCGATCAAGGCAAGTCCCAGCTTCTGGCTCTTTTCCGGATGAAACTGCGTACCGGCATAATTGCCGCGCCCGACCAGGGCCGTGACCGGTCCACCATAGTCGCAATCCGCCACCAGATCGGCCGGGTCCTCGATCTGCAGGTGGTAACTATGGACGAAATATGCGTGCAGGCCGGCAGACCCCAACGGAATGCCGTCGAGGAGGGGATGCGGCCGGTGGGCTTTAAGCGTATTCCAACCCATATGGGGGATCTTGAGAGCCGGATCATTGGGGTTGATGCGGCGAACCTCCCCGCGGATCCAGCCCATTCCATCGGTTACCGCATATTCGCGGCCGCGCTCAGCCATGAGCTGCATGCCGACGCAGATGCCCAGAAAGGGCCTGCCATTCCGGCCGACCGCCTCATCCAAAGCTTCCATCATGCCGGCCACCGCATCAAGGCCGCGCCGACAATCCGCAAAAGCCCCAACCCCCGGTAGCACGACGCGATCGGCCTTCCGCACCGCCGCGGGATCGCTCGTTACCACAATCGGCTGCGACGCACCGCTCTCGCGCGCTGCCCGTTCAAATGCCTTGGCGGCAGAATGCAGATTGCCGGAGCCGTAGTCGATGATGGCAACGCTCACCGCCCGCCCCCGGGCTCCGGAAACAGCCCGATGATATCGGGATGGGACGGCCCAACCTGAGCAGCAGCAAGCTGTCCGGGCGACAACATCGGGGCCGGTTTAGCCGCGCCGCGGAGTGCCGTGCGGTTATCGAAAAAACGCCGCTCGGCCATATCGAGGTCGTCGGCGATTACAACACCGCTCTCCCGCCACCCGTGCCTGATACGCGTCCACCGCACCAGGGTCGTTGCCTCAAGGCCGGCCAGCAGATGGACGAGCGCAAAAACAAGAGCGACCACGATCCAGCCTGCGCCCGAGACTCGAAGGCCATATGCGATTAATCCCATTCCAACCAAGTAGAAGATCAGGACAAGCCACAAGCGGTGCCGTATCATCCAAAGAGGAGCGAACAAAAAAGCTCCGAGATTGAACCTTTCATGCAAGAAGATGAACCGGTCGGCCTGTTCGATCGCCGTTTGTCGGTCCTGCGGCGGTTCTAATATTGCAAAAGTCGGCATGATCTTGCTTGTACTCCTGATCGCTCAAGTCGTCCGGAGCGCGGCGCTGCGCCCCCTCCCTACCCTCCCCGCATGCGGGGAGGGTAGGGAGGGGGCAGGTTCGCAGCTTTTGACAAATTGGCCACCAAACCAGTCGATCTGCAGTCAACCACCCAGCACACCTTTGGTCGACGGCACCTCGTCCTTGGCTCGCGGATCAATCGCGACCGCCGCCCGCAAAGCGCGTGCGAGCCCTTTGAAACACGACTCCGATATATGATGATCGTTGACTCCGTAAAGGGTCTCGACGTGGAGCGTGATCCCGGCATTCATGGCGAAAGCCTGAAACCACTCATTGACCAGCTGGGTATCAAAGCTCCCTATCTTGTCGCGGCTGAACGCCGTTCGAAACACCAGCAAAGGGCGCCCCGACACGTCGATGGCGACGCGCGTCAACGCCTCATCCATCGGCACCTGAACATCCGCGTAGCGGGTGATGCCTTTCATGTCACCAAGCGCCTGTCTCACCGCCTGTCCGAGCGCAATCCCGACATCCTCGGTGGTATGGTGGTGGTCGATATGCAGGTCACCGGCGGCTTTGACAGTGATGTCGATGCGGGAGTGCCGGGCGAGCAGGGCGAGCATGTGATCAAGAAAGCCGATCCCGGTCGAAATCGATGCAACTCCGCCGCCGTCAAGATCGATTGCAACCGTGACGTCGGTTTCTTTGGTAGCGCGCTTTACCGCTGCCTTGCGCATATGCGGTCTCTCCGGGCCAGATCTCTTAAGGCGCGTTCTAACAGGGGTTGGAGAATCCCGCTACCGGCCCCGATACCGCCAAGGTTAACGGTTTCCCGCCACTCGGCGGCTCAAATTTGGCAGGACCGTAGCCCGGATTGAGCGCAGCGAAATCCGGGACTGCCTTGCAACGCCGCAACGGTCCCCGGGTTTCGCTGACGCTCAACCCGGGCTACGAGTCTGGGTGCAAATCCGGATTTGCTTTGAAGCATCTGAGTGCATAGATCAAGGCTCCAGCGATCGAGCGATGCCCCATGCAACCCCAAAATTTCGATCTTTGGCACGGTACCACGGTTCTCACGGTCCGTAAGGCCGGCACTGCGGTGATCGGCGGCGATGGTCAGGTCTCCATCGGCCAGACCATTGTCAAGGCCAACGCCAAGAAGGTCCGCAGGCTCTCCAAGGGCGACGTGATCGGCGGATTCGCCGGCGCGACTGCCGATGCCTTCACGCTCTTCGAACGCCTGGAAGGCAAGCTCGAGCAGTATCCGGGGCAGCTCATGCGCGCGGCCGTAGAACTTGCCAAGGACTGGCGGACGGATCGCTATCTCCGCCGCCTTGAAGCCATGATGCTGGTTGCAGACGCTCAGGTCACGCTCGTGCTGACGGGCACCGGCGACGTACTTGAACCTGAGAACGGAGTCATGGGGATCGGCTCCGGCGGCAATTATGCCCTTGCGGCGGCACGGGCGCTTATCGAGACTGACATGGACGCCGAATCAATCGTGAGGAAGGCAATGGCGATCGCGGCCGACATTTGCGTCTACACCAACCGCAGCGTCACGGTCGAATCATTGAAGACCGGTTGAGCTTGGCGAACATGCAAACGCTCTTGATGGCACGTTATCCATGACCGATTTTTCCCCCCGCGAGATCGTCTCCGAACTCGACCGTTACATCGTCGGTCAGGGCGACGCCAAGCGTGCGGTGGCGATTGCATTGCGCAATCGCTGGCGCAGGCTGCAACTCGACGAGAAGTTGCGCGAAGAGGTGATGCCGAAGAATATCCTCATGATCGGTCCGACCGGCGTCGGCAAAACCGAAATCTCACGTCGGCTGGCTAAGCTCGCCGGAGCGCCTTTCCTCAAGGTCGAGGCGACCAAGTTCACCGAGGTCGGCTATGTGGGCCGCGACGTCGAGCAGATCGTTCGTGATCTCGTCGAAATCGGAGTGGGCCTCACCCGCGAGAAGAAACGCCGGGATGTGCAGGCCAGGGCTCACCTCGCGGCCGAGGATCGGGTCGTCGACGCGCTGGTCGGCGCCACCGCCAGCGCCTCCACAAAGGAGACCTTCCGCAAGAAGCTGCGCGCCGGCGAACTCGACGACAAAGAGATCGAGATTGAGATGCAGGCAGGCGGAGCCGGGATGCCTTTATTTGAAATACCCGGTCTGCCGGGTGCTCAAATGGGCGCCATCTCGATCGGCGATATCTTCGGCAAGCTCGGTGGTGGCCGCACCAAGACGCGTCGGGTAACCGTGAAAGAGTCCCATGAACTCCTGGTCAACGAGGAATCCGACAAGCTGCTTGATCAGGACCGGCTGGTGCAGGAAGCCATCAAGGCGGTTGAGAATAATGGCATCGTGTTTCTCGATGAGATCGACAAGATTTGCGCCCGCGACGGCCGCATTGGCGGCGACGTGTCGCGCGAGGGGGTGCAACGCGATCTGCTCCCGTTGATCGAAGGTACGACAGTGTCGACCAAACACGGCACCGTTAAGACGGACCACATCTTGTTCATTGCATCGGGCGCTTTCCACCTCTCCAAACCATCCGACTTATTGCCGGAACTGCAGGGTCGTTTGCCGATCCGGGTCGAACTCAAGCCGCTGACGCGTGACGACTTGAAACGCATCCTCACCGAGCCTGAAGCCTCGTTGATCAAGCAATATGTGGCGCTGATCGCGACCGAGGGCGTCACCCTCGAATTCACCGACGACTCCATCGATGCCATTGCCGACATGGCTGTCTCGGTCAATTCGACCGTCGAGAACATCGGCGCCCGACGGCTGCAGACCGTGATGGAGCGTGTCCTCGACGACGTCTCGTTCGGCGCCCCCGACAGGGCAAATGACATCGTGAAAATCGATGGGGATTATGTCAGGAGCCGGGTCGCGGACCTCGCCAAGAATGCCGACCTGAGCCGGTTTATTCTGTAGCGCACGCTCGGGACAGGCGTCGCCTCCGCCACCTCGAGTACGAGGCCGTTACCTTCCAGCGCCGCGAAAAACACCCGGCTTACCGACGATTACCGCGCTCGGCAAGAATACCAGCTGGGTCAACCGAGATCTGTTCTGTGCCCCGATGCTACCGGTTTGAGTTCACGCCTACCAAAAATCGCCGGTGAACAGCATCCGCCGCATCCGAGCTTGGCGGCAGGCAGCGACAGTGCCGCGTTCGATGCCGGTTTTTCACACCTTCTTGGCGAACGGATTTTGACCGGCCGCGGATTGAAGCTGTCCCACGGTGGAAGACGGCGGAACGGCACCGCCCTTCTTTTTCTTGTTCCATTCAGCCTTCGGTTTTTTCTTCTCTTTGCTGCTTCTCATCTGACCTTTCGCCATGGCGAGCTCCCTTAACTATCTACCTGCGAAGATTTAATACTATAGCCGGTCCAGGTCCGATTGAAATCGGTTTCGGAACCGATTCCCTACACTTTCGCCTTGCGCAGACGAACATAGAGCGCGCCTTCGCCGCCGTGACCCGTATCGGCGACATCGAAGCCAAGCACGTATCGGCGGAACTCCGGCAACGCCAGCCACATCGGCACCTGCCGGCGTAAAACGCCGCGATCACTGCGGGAGGCATCCGGCGCACCTTTTCCGGTGATCACAAGCACGAATTTCGCGCCACTCGCCTGGGCGCGATGCAAGAGCTTGCGCAGGGCGCCATGTGCCTCGGCTTGCGTCATGCCGTGGAGGTCGATACGTGCGTCGATCGCAGCGTTACCCCGGGCAAGTTTCTGCTTTTCCTTTCGCAAGAACGGGCTCAGTGCCGGCGCCCCAGCGGGGCATTGGGGCGAGACCGCAACGCGCGATTCAACAGTCGCTCTGTCCGTTATGAGACGCGTCGCATGCCGAACGCCCGCTTTGTGCCGCGCGTCGGTCGCCGGCTTTTTGCCGGGCCGCAGCGGCCGCACAGTGCGGGCGACAAGTGACCACAAATGCTCTTCGTCGGCCGTCAGCGGACGGCGGCTGAACGGAGCCAGCAATTTCGGGATTGGTTTTCCGCTATTCATCGGATCAGCCGACGGGACGCATGTCCGCGCTCGAACCGAACCGGAATCGGTTCCGATTTCGATTCCAAACGCTCGTGGCCTGTCGTCCCGGCTGGAGAAGGGCGCTGCCCAGTGGCAGGTGAGGCGGGCCTCGCGTGCGGCAACGGCATATGGGTACCGGCCGCGACCGGATCGAGATCGCGCGGCAGCAGGAGCGCAAACTGACCAGGCTGGTGGACACGCCCGGCGATCTGACCTGCCTCATCGCCGGCGCCGAAATAAAGATCGGCGCGGGCCGGCCCGACAATGGCGGAACCAGTGTCCTGGGCAATCATGGTGCGGCGGAATGGAGTGCTTGCGTTCGCGCTCGCCAGCGGAAGATCGGCCGCAATGAAAAACGGCGTGCCGTAGACGTGCAATGCCTTGTCTACCGCGATGGAACGGCCGGCCGAGAGGCGGATTCCTTGGGCGCCAAGCGGCTCGCGGTCGTCATTGAGCCCGATGATGCGGAAAAATACCACAGACCGATTTTGCCGACGCACGTCCTTGGCATCGTCCGGATTGGCTTGCATCCACTCCCGGATTCGGTGCATCGACATTTCTTCGCGCGGAATGATGTTGCGATCGATCAGCACACGACCGACAGGCATGTAAGGGTAGCCATTGTGGGCGTCGTAGTTGAGGCGCAGCATGGTCCCGTCTTCCAGTCTGACCCGTGCCGAGCCCTGAATCTGGATAAACAGCGCGTCAGTGGCGCTGCGCAGCCAGCAGATTTCCAGGTGCCGGCCGTCGAGCGCGCCGTCCTCGATTTCGCCGCGATCGTAGTAGGGGACGAGCTCGCCGTCCGCGGTTCGCCGAAATGCGCGTCCGCTATTGGGAAACGGCCCACCCGGCTGGGTTGCCCCGGCCGCGAGCAGGTCGGGCGGACGGCGGTAGAGCGGAACTGCGAATTCCCGGGTGGGGAACCGCGAACCGTCGACAATCGGCTCGTAGTAGCCGGTGAGGAATCCTGCGGCGTCGCCGAGTTTGCGAATGCGAATCGGCAGGAAGTTGTCCTCGAAGAACTGCCGCGCTGCGGTGCTCCCCAGAGGTCCGGTTTTGACCGCGCGGGCGCACACTGTCTGCAATGCGGCGCGCACCGGCCTCCCATCGTTCAAGGGCTTCGAGCGGACAATCGGACGGCAACTTGCCTGGAAAGTTGCAAACGCGCTCGCATGGTCATCGCCACTCCATCCGTCCAGCTCGCCCCAGCCGGTCGGCTCGAGCGCGGCATCCGGGATACGCAAGGGCTCGGGTGCCGAACGGGGCCGGACGCGGCTTGTGGAGGCAACCAGCGGCTCGGCCACCTGACGTGCGCCGGGCTTCGCGCGTGCCTTGTCGCCGAGCTTCGCCGCCGCTTGCGTTGCAGCAGGCTTGTCAGACGGCCGCGACGGGCTCTGACGGGCATCAACAGCACCCGCTGTCGCGACTATGATCGATGCGACGGCGGCCGCAGAGAAACGTAATCGAGAGAAACCTAATCTAAACAACAGCGTGCACATGGGACACGCCGCTGATCAAGTGCCGCCTTCGGTGGCGACCAGATTCCAGTTTGGATCGCGGGACGGCACCTCTCTGGCAAAAGTCCAAACGTCCGTGACCCTGGTGACCGCGTCCGCACTCCCATCGATCACATTGCCGTTACGATTACGCGTGGCCGACACCAGCTGTGAGACAAAGCGGAGAGTGAGATGCGCCATTTTGCCACGCAACTCCGCGTTGGTGATCTCGGTTGCGTCAACCGATATAAACCGGGTTTCAACGGTTTCGCCTCGCGCTTCGCGCTCGCGAATCACGGATTCGAACCCGTCATAGACCTCGCGCGCCAATAGATTCTTCAGGGACCGGCGGTCACCGACCGCGTAGGCCGTCACGATCATCTCGTAGGCAGCTCTTGCGCCAGCGATGAATTGCTTGACGTCGAAATTTTTGTCGGCCGCCGCAATGGCGTCGAGTGCCCGGGCTACCACCGAGCCGGGCGTAGCGAACCCGGCGTGGCGGTCAGGGAGTTCGGCCGACTCCGCCGGTCGGGCAGGCTCGCTCGGGCGTTGCGGGAGTGCCACGACTTTGTCGGGGGGCGAATTGCGCACCGGATCGGCCGCTGAATAAGGATCATAAGGCGGCCGTTCGCGACCGGTTCGTTGACCGAGCACGCTACGCAGCTTTAAGAAAATCAATACTGCGACCGCCAGTAAGAGTATGGTGGTTGTGTCGAACACGTCTCATGCTTTCGTGCGCAACTGCACCAAGCGGTGCCGGTGCTCGTGAGTTGGAATTTTTTCCTACTACTCTTTCTTGCTGCCGATACGACTTATATTGGGGAATCGGTGATGCGATTCCAGGTCTGAATTTTTGCCAGCCCAACCGGGCTTTTGTATGCAGTAGGAGCTTAGACCATCGAGACGTGCACGCCAACACAATGTCCCGGCATTGCCGAACCGCGAAATCGGCAGCTGCATGAGATCGGGGCCGCGATCGAAGGAATTCGGAGCGATGCGTCTTATCAAGCTGATCGCCATAGGGTTACTCGCGTGGCCCGCGGTGGAAATTGTGGCATTCGTGTGCGTCTCGGCCGCGGTGGGTTTTGCGAATGCGGTCTTGCTGCTGTTGCTAATGTCCTTCGCTGGACTGTTTGTTCTGCGGCATTTTAGCGGGGATGTGACCAGGTTTCGGGCGGCCGGGGCTCGCGGGATTGCCGCTGCCCCATTGGACCGCCCCGGGATGGCTCCGGGCCTTGGTGGAATTCTTCTTTTCATTCCTGGCTTTGTTACCAGCGTGCTAGGCCTTGTCATGTTGTTCCCGGTGTCCCGCCGTTTGCTCCTAGCCGGGTGCCGGCGCGTCTTTGCGGCGGGCCGCGGGCCAGCCCACCCGGACATCATTGATCTTGCGCCAAACGAGTGGCGACCACTGCCTGGCCCGCGATTGCCGCCAACGAGCGGCCCACTCAGAAAATGATGCGCCGCACTGCTGTGCCCCTTCCCCACCCTCCGTCGCACGCGGGGGAGGAGGGGGAGGGACACGTCCAAAACGTTGGAAAGTCTTAAGGCACGCCCGCTCTGATTTTTTGATGAAATTGGTGATCGCAGCGTCCTTGTTCGGGTTTAGCGCTTGTGATAGCCACACACGCGCGAGCGCTTCAGCAGGGTTGCGGTAGTCCGCGGAGAGACATCATGACAACGACGAATGGCGGTGGCGATCCGGCCCCGGCAACGGCCGAGATGCCTAGTCTCAGCATCTTGGTGCAATACTCTAAGGACTTTTCATTTGAGAATCCGAACGCGCCGCAATCGCTGATGCAGCAGCAACAGCAGCCGCAGATCGGCATCCAGATCAACGTCAATCCTCGCCAGATGTCGAATACGGATTTCGAGGTAGAGCTGAAGCTCGAGGGAAAAGCCGAGCACAGTGGAAACGTATTGTTCGCCTTCGACCTTAACTATGCGGGCGTGTTTCGGCTGACGAACATCCCGCAAGAAAATCTCGGCCCGCTGCTGATGATCGAGTGCCCGCGACTCTTGTTTCCGTTTGCGCGGGAGATCATATCAAGCGCCATTTCCAACGGCGGATTCCCGCCGTTGATGCTGAACCCGGTCGATTTCGTCGGGCTCTATCAGCGCAAGCTGGCGGAAATGCAGGCCGCGCAACCGGCGACCCAAGCCGGATGACATGAATCGAGGGCTATTTCGCATGTCGTTTTCAATGTCAACGTCATCCATTCCGACATTTGAGATCGGTCTTTCGGCCTTGTCGGCGGTCCTCGACAAGGCTGCGGCGTATGCAGCAGCCAAGAAGATCGACCCTTCGGTATTGCTTCAGGCACGGTTGTCTCCGGATATGTTCCCCCTGGTCCGGCAGGTGCAGATCGCATCGGATCAGGCCAAGAACGGCATCTCGCGCCTCGCCGGCGTGGAACCCCCGCGCCATGAGGACAATGAAACCACAATCGACCAGCTAAAGGATCGGTTGGCGAGGACGCTGTCCTATCTGAAATCGATCGATCAAAAGAAAGTCGATGGGTCTGCTGATCACGACATCACGTTTCCGCTCGGCCCGACCAACAAAGGCCACATGAAGGGCGCCGACTACCTCAACCATTTTGTGTTGCCGAATTTCTATTTCCATATGACCGCAGCCTACGCGATCCTGCGCCACTGCGGCGTAGATATCGGCAAGCGTGACTTTCTCGGCGCGATCCCGATGAAGATGACCTGAAAGCGCACGCGACCCGTTAAACAGAGACGTAGTCGTTCCAAATTGCCTTCGCGCCAAGTTCCGCAATGAGCGCACCGTGTGCGGCACGTTCGGCGTCGGTTATGCGCGGACGCAAGGGCATCGGGCGGATTTTCGCGGAAGTCACAAAATTGCTCACCATGATCTGAGACGCCGGCATGGCAACCAGTCCAAGCTGCGCCTGTCGGGCGTCGACAAGCTCAACGTAAACCTCCGCCAGCAACTCAGCATCGAGCAGCGCGCCGTGCTTGGTACGACGGCTGTTATCAATGCCAAAACGGGCGCAAAGGTCGTCCAAACGGTTCGAGCCGCCAGGATATTTACGCCGCGCCAGGAGCAAAGTGTCGACCAGCCGATCGCGCGGGATGGGCGCCTGCTTCACGCGCTCCAGCTCGGCATTGACAAAGCCCAAATCGAACACCGCATTGTGCGCGATCAATGCGGCGTCGCCGATAAAGGCGAGAAGATCGACCGCAATGTTTGTAAAGAGCGGTTTGGACTTAAGAAAATCGTGTGAAAGACCGTGGATCGCGAATGCCTCCGGCGGTATATCCCGCTCGGGATTCAGGTAGCGGTGGAACGTCTGGCCAGTGGGAAATCGGTTGACGAGCTCGATGCAGCCGATCTCGACCAAGCGGTGGCCCTGATAGGGATCAAGACCAGTCGTCTCGGTATCGAACACGACCTCGCGCATTCCGCTCGCTCTCGCCCTCGACCGCTATGATCGTTTGCGCCGAATCGGCTGAGTCGACGCGGCCTGCAGGATGGCATGAACCTGCGCACGGGCGAAATCGAAGCCTTTGGAGGTATCCACTACAAAATCGGCGCGGCGACGCTTTTCCGCGTCGGGCATCTGTTTGGCAAGCAGGGCCTGGAATTTCTCCTCCGTCATGCCGGTCCGTCCCAAGGCCCGGGCATGCTGCACCTCCGCCGGCGCCGTTACCACCACGACCGCGTCGACGTGACGGTCAGCCCCGGTTTCAAACAGCAAGGGAATATCGAGGACCGCGATGGGCGCGCCCGCACGTCCAACCTCGTCAAGAAACTGTACTTCTTGGCGTCGAACCAGCGGGTGAATGATTCCTTCGAGACGCCTTAATGCCTCAGGGTCATCGAGCACGCGCTTCGCCAGCTTGGCGCGGTCAATGCCTTCGGCATTGCTAACGCCAGGGAACGCCGCTTCGATGATCGGAGCGGCGTCGCCGGCGTAGAGCCGATGCACAGCCGCATCAGCATCGTGAACGGGTACGCCGGCTTCCGCAAAAAATCGCGCCGTCGTGGACTTGCCCATGCCGATGGAACCGGTGAGACCAATGACCACCACGTTGTCGCCTCCACCTCCTCCCTACCTCCCTCCGCAAGCGGGGGAGGACAGGGAGGGGGTTACGCAGCTAGGCTGCCGTTTCGCCTGAGAAAACCTAAGAGCTTGAGCAGTGGCAGCCCCAGGATCGTAAAATGATCTCCCTCGATCCGGTCGAACAGATGAATCCCGATCTTTTCAAGTTGATAGGCCCCGACGCACTCCAGCACGGCGCCGCCTGCCGTATCAAGATACCGATCAAGAAATGATCCCGACAGGTTGCGAAGCGTGAGGCTTGCAGTATCGGTTACATCGAACAGAACATTTTCGTCTTGCGCCACTGCGACGGCCGAATGCAAATAATGGGTCTTGCCGGCCAGCGCCGTGAGCTGTTCGCGGGCACTGGCGCGATCGCGAGGTTTGTCGAAACGCCGGTCTTCGAGCGCAAGCGTCTGGTCCGCGCCGATGACAATGCGCTGTGGCATAAGGCGGGCTACCGCCTTTGCTTTTTCACGGGCCAATAGCGCTGCCGCTTCGGCGGGGCGGCAGATTCCGGCAGCAGCTTCAACGGCACGTTCATCCAAATCCGGAATACACACTTCAATCGGAATGCCCGCGGCTTCCAGCATGGCGCGGCGGGATGGGCTGCGGGAAGCGAGCACTAGCGGCTGATGGTTTTGCCACAGCGACATCATCCCTCCGCCTGCAGGCGGCGTCGTTCGGCCAGCAGCGCCATTATGGCGGCCGCGGTTTCCTCAATTGATCGCCTTGTGACGTCGATCAATTGCCAATTGTGCCTGGCGCAAAGACGCCGGGAGAACGCAATCTCCTCAGCAACCGCCTGGCGGTCGACGTACTGATCATTGTCGAGATGAACTCTCAGACCCAACAGACGATTTTCCCGAATTTGCACGATGCGCTCGGGACTAGCGAAGAGTCCGATGACAAGCGGATGTCTTATCGATTCGAGTTGCGGCGGGATCGGTACACCGAGGACCAACGGAATATTGGCGGTCTTCACGCCGCGATTTGCAAGATAGATCGATGTCGGGGTTTTAGACGTCCGCGAGACGCCGAGGAGCACCACGTCTGCCTCTTCGAGTTCGTCGGCATGCTGCCCGTCGTCGTGCATCATGGTGTAGTTAAGGGCATCGATGCGCTTGAAATATTCGGCGTTCAGAATGTGCTGAGCACCCACCCTATAGGTCGATTCGGCCCCCAAATAGGCTTGGAACAGCCGCAACACCGGCCCCAGGATCGACAAGCATGGCAGCCCGAGGTCCCGACACTTGTCTTCAAGCCGGCCGATCAGCATCTGATCGAGCAAGGTATAAAGAACGACACCCGGCGCTTCCTCGATCTCGCTCAACACACGATCAAGCTGCTTGTTGGTGCGCACGGCCGGATAGACGTGCTCGACCGGCGACGCATTGTTGTACTGCGCGGAAGCAGCGCGTGCGACCGTAATCAACGTTTCGCCGGTGGAATCGGAGACGAGGTGAAGATGAAAGAAGCTCGAATCGCGCAGCAGCATCGACTTAGGATTCATTGAACTTCTGTGGATGACGAAGGACAAAGCCACGTCTTGGGGCTAACAGCAAGAGACGCGCCGCCCGGCACTGCTCTCATTTCCACATAGCCACAGCTCCGCACCACCTGAACCCTGCCTGTTCTTGCGCGGTTGAAATATATGCGCGTAAACCAAAGTGGACTCTGGTCTGCTCTAATAACCCATTGCAGTTCCAGGAGATTGTCTTCATAACGCGCGATGCCTGACAACGCTTCAAAAGCCAAAGTCGATGTGGACAACCTCCGCACGGAACCCGAAGATCGATTCGTGAGTCCAATCCACTGCCAATCAAAAAAACTAAACAAGTCTTAAGATTCTTAAAGATTCGATTGAAAAGGATGCAATCGAAGATGACCCTCCCGCATGGGTACTCTGGCATACTGGATGTGCTTGCCAACAAAAAGGTGGCACAAGCACCGATCTGGCTCATGCGGCAGGCTGGCCGATATCTGCCGGAGTATCGCGAGATCCGCGCGAAGGCCGGATCGTTCCTCGACTTATGCTTCAACCCGGTACTCGCAGCGGAAGTAACGCTGCAGCCGGTGCGACGGTTTGGCTTTGATGCCGCAATCCTGTTCTCCGATATTCTGGTCGTTCCCCACGCCCTCGGACAGAAGTTGACGTTCGAAGCCGGCGAAGGTCCGCACTTGTCACCCCCGATCATCTCGGCTACCGCCCTGGACAAGCTTGCGACCGATTTAGATATGAATGCGTTGGCGCCCGTGCTCGAAACGATCGCGAGGGTGCGAGCGGAACTGCCGCACCAAGTGGCGCTGCTTGGCTTTTGCGGTGCGCCATGGACAGTTGCGACCTACATGGTGGCCGGCTTTGGGACCCCGGATCAAGCGCCGGCACGGTTGTTTGCCTATCGCGATCCGGACGAGTTTGGGAGATTGATCGATGTCTTGATAAGGGCATCGATCGACTACCTCGCGGCACAATTCCAGGCGGGCGTGGACGCGGTTCAGCTGTTCGATACGTGGGCCGGAGTGCTTGGACCGGAGGAGTTCGATCGTTGGTGCACGAAGCCCGCCGCAAAGATCGTTGCTGGCCTGCGACAAAGGATACCGGGAGCACGAATAATCGGGTTTCCGCGCGGCGCCGGCACATCCCTGGTGAGCTACATGGACGGCGTGCCGTGCGATGCGATCGGGCTGGATTGGATGATTAATCGGAAGTTCGCACGTGACGAAATTCAGTCTCGCAGGCCGGTGCAGGGAAATTTGGATCCGATGGCGCTGCTCGCCGGAGGAGCGGCGCTGGATCGGGAAGTGGACACGGTGCTGGCATCGTTTTGCGAACGGCCCTTCATTTTCAATCTCGGCCACGGCATCCTGCCCGAAACGCCCATAGGGCACGTGGAGCGGATGGTTGCGCGAGTTCGAAAGTCAGGCCCATAGCGGGGTCGTTGCGGAGCCGGGAAGCGGAATGCCGGGAAGCGTCAAGAAACGATTGATTGGCGCGATCGTCGGGGTGGCGACGACGGCGGCTGTGGTGATCGCGCTCGTGATTTGGCGCCCCTCCGGCCTCTATCCGTGGTTCAAGGCGTTTCATGTTATTGCGGTGATGTCCTGGATGGCAGGAATGCTCTACCTTCCCCGGCTTTTCGTCTACCACTGCGGAGCGGAGAAAGGCTCGCGCCAGTCCGAAACGTTCAAGGTGATGGAACGGCGGCTGTTGAGAGGGATTATCAATCCCGCCATGGTGGCCAGCTGGGTGCTTGGGCTGTGGATAGTCTACGATGGCGGCTGGATTTCGGCGCACTGGCTGCATTTGAAGTTGTTGCTGGTTGTAGCCTTGTCGGCCGTCCACGGCCTGTTGGCGCGTTGGACCGTCGACTTTGCGGCTGATCGCAACCGCCACAGCGAGCGGTTTTACCGCATCGTGAACGAGGTTCCAGCGGTGCTCATGGTCGGGATCGTCATCATGGCGGTGATCAAGCCGTTTTGATTGCCTAAAGTAGCCTACCGCGCGTCTGGAACCCTTGCGCTAG
>WNFR01006250.1_pt1 | contig 32642 bp, 24 predicted proteins | sample 5400221 | NCBI WGS metagenome assembly WNFR01 (sample SAMN13153357, study PRJNA577476) | soil metagenome | isolation source: 40 cm soil under Madrone tree | place: USA:California | collected 2016-06-14
TCTTGGTAACTACTCCGGCGCGAACCAATTTTTCGATCTCGCCGTCAAAGGTCTGCATGCCTTCCATCTCGCCCTGGTCCATAGCATCCATCAAAGATTTTCCTTCTGATTCGCCGCGTTCGATGTATTCCTTCGTGCGCGAAGTTGCTTTCAAAATCTCCATGGCGGCCACCCGGCCCGACCCGTCAGCGCGCGGCAACAGCCGCTGCGAGATAATGTAACGAAACGACTGCGCCAGACGCGTGCGAATTATTTTTTCTTCGTTCTTGGGAAACACGCCGATGATGCGCTCGACGGTTTTGGCCGCGTCGATCGTGTGCAGCGTCGACAGCACCAGGTGTCCGGTTTCAGCAGCCTCCAAAGCCACTTCCATCGTTTCCCGATCACGCATCTCGCCCACCAGGATGACTTTCGGCGCCTGGCGCAGCGCGGCGCGCAGAGCCAGCGCAAAATTGGGAGTATCGGAATGCAGCTCGCGCTGATGGACGGTGCAATTCTTGTGTTGGTGCAGGAACTCGATCGGGTCTTCGATAGTAACGATGTGATAGTACTTTGTCTCGTTAATCAGATCGATAACGGCGGCCAGCGACGAACTTTTGCCACTGCCGGTCGGACCCGTTACCAGCACGATGCCATTCTTCAATTCAACGATTTCCCGCAGTTGGTCAGGCAGATCAAAGTCTTCGAACCGGGGCGTGCGCGGCGGAATCACCCGCATGACAATCGCGTATGTCCCGCGTTGCTTGAAGATATTGACGCGGAAACGGCTCAGCCCGGGAACACCGAATGAAAGATCGGTTGAGCCGTACTTCTCCAAACTCTCGATTGAGGTTTCGTGAGTCCCAATGATGAGTTTGGCGATGGCGTAGGTCTGGGCCGGAGTCAGTTTTTCCAGGCCGGCGATGGGAACGCCCTGCAGCTTGCTCACGAGTTCAATCTGTGGCGGCCGGCCCGGCGAAAAGATCAGATCGCTGACCTTGTCGGAAACGTCGAGCATCTGCTTGAGCACTTTGGCCAGGTTTAACGGGCTGGGTGTCGCAGCTGTTTCCTGGGCAGGTGGTTCTTGAATCTCACTCATGGGTACTTGTCAGCTCGTTTGTTTCCCGAGCGGTCTCCTCGGATTTAGCTAGAGTGCTTTAATGATAAAAAATGTCACATCATCGGTCGCGCCCAGACCCTCAGTCCAATTGAGGACGTCGCGATGAATAAAATCGATCATCTCACGCGAACTCAAGTGGCGGCAGTTGCGCACTGCTTCAACCAGCCGGTCGCGGCCATACTCTTCCAGGGCGCGGTTCATCGCTTCGGTCACCCCGTCAGTATAGAGCACGAGCAGCTGGCCGGGCTCGATGTTGGCAAAGTACTCGTAGTAGCGCGTATCGCGAAACATGCCCAGCGGCACGCCGCCCCGTTCTTCGAAATGCACCTTGCCGTCAGCCTCCATAAGAAACGGGGGATTATGGCCGGCGTTGCAGTAAGCCAACGTCCGATTCGCCGAATCCAGAACGCCGTAGAAGGCAGTGACAAACTGGTTTCGCTCGATCGATTCCCATAGCAGATAGTTCACCTTGGACATCGAGATATGCGGCGCATAGCCGATGTGGGTGGCGGCGCGCAGGCTCGCGCGCAGAAACGCCATCAGCAATGCCGCCGGCACGCCTTTGCCGGAAACGTCGGCAATGACGATCCCAATCTGATCGTCGTAGATCCGCACCCAATCATAGTAGTCGCCCGAAACTTCCTCGGTGGGAAAGTTATATGCGCTGATGTCAAAACCTTCGAGCTGAGGATCGCGGGCCGGCAGCAATTCAAGCTGAACCTGACGGGCAACTTCGAGTTGAGTTTCCAAACGCTGCTTTTCAAGCATCTGATCGTGCAGCATTACTTTCTCAATGATGATGGCTACCTGAGATGCAAGCAGCCCCAGGATTTCCAGATCGTCCTTAGAATAAGCGTTGAGTTCATCACTTTCGAGATCAAAGACTCCAATGACCTCATTATTGGAAATGATCGGCGCCACCATTTCGGAGCGGGTACCCGCGCGCGCGTTAATGTAACGCGGCTCGTTCCGCACGTCAGGCGAAATGAATGGCTTGCCGCTTGCCGCCACGTGACCAATCAGACCCTCACCCATCTTTAAACCCAGTTCCTGCAAGTCGTCGATGTCATAGCCGCGCACAACTTGAGTATGAAAGACGTACGTCTCATCCTCGGCCCACTCTGATTGAGGCTGCGAACGCTTGAGCAAATAGATGCCGGCAGCATCGTAAGGGATCAGCGAATCGAGCGTGTCCATGACCAGGTTCAGGACTTCATCCAGATCCAACGAACGGCTGATCGTCTTAGTGATGTCCAGGAGCATGCGCAGTTTGTCGACCACTGACAGACCCGCTGCTTTTTGAATTGTCTCAGGCATAAGGGGATGACCGTGCGACACGGTCTTCGAATTTTAATTATACGTGCTCAGGGCGCGTCGCAGAAATGCGTTTATGTTCCGGCCAGAGATGAGTGACCTTGATGCGGTATTCGGCGAGTTGGCGGCTGACGCGGAAGTGACGGCCGATTTCTCGCGAAGTGCGCCCTGCGAACACCTGACGACGCAGCGCTCCGAACGGGACCAGGGCCGCCGCGCCGACGGCATAAGCCGCTTCTTCGTCCGCCTGGTTGTAATCGCGCGCCACCATTCGGCGATTCGATTGGCTTGTTGGTCCTCGGGGTTCATCCAATTGATGATCGCCGGTGATCGCGGCCAGACGATTTGGTTTGTGACCGAGAAAGACATGAGCAACTTCTTCCATCAGCGTGGCCCGGTTTCGTTGCATGCCGTGGGCCGGATTCAAGATTACGAGTCGCGAACCGTTTGGCAGGGGCCGCGAACAGGCGCCGCCTGACCATTCATCCGCCGCCGCACCCAACAGATGCGCGCGTGATTCTGCTGATAATCCCTCGATACTATTGAAGTCCACTACCAGCAGCCGCGCAAAACTCGCCAGCGCAAACGGGTCGAGGGGTTGATCTTCTTTGACGCCCGCAAACTCGCGCAGACCCAGCGCGCGCAACTCGAATTGTTTTCGCTTTTCGGCGGCAGGTAATAGAAGATTTCCCACTGAGAATAATTGTAACGCAAGTTGTTAACTTGCGTTCCTGGTCAGTACCGGCGGTGTTTGGATAATTGGGTATTGCTAGCAATCGGGTAGTGATGCGGGGCACTAGCCCAACCGTCAGGGAGGGCTCAAATTAATCACCTCGGAGCCCTCCCTGACGGTCGGCTAATGCCCCGGAGAGGCGCGCAAGTTAACAACTTGCGCTACATCAGCTTCGCTTTTTCGTCGAGTTCTGACTGAACTGTGTGTAGGCGACTCGGAAGAGTTCCGACAGGGCCTTCGCGGTGTCCGCCGTCAGGTGCTTGTCGGCGCGCAGATGCGCTTCGACAATTTCAGGCGTCGATTCGTGCGGATAATAAACAACGGGTTTGGGATCTGTCGGGTGGCGCGGGCCGTGATGCATGACGCGCTCGATCGGCATTTGCAGCCATGCAGCCAAACGCGCGATGTTGTCGGCGTCAGGTTTACCTGTTCCGTTTTCAATCCGCGACAGAGTCGAAGCGGAAACTCCCGTCAGGTCGGCTACATCCCGCAGGCTCAAGCCCTGGTCTTCCCGCCGGCGACGTACCGCTCCGCCCAACTCAGATGTATTGACTCCGGATTTCTTTACCATGGGCAACAGCTTACCATTTAATGAGTTTTAGCTGCAAGACTATGTTTTATCCTCGCAACAGACCTCTCCCTATTAGATCGACGTTTAGCGGTGGGCTACTGCCCGCCGGTCTTTGGATTCGGCGGGCGGTAACCCGCCGCGAAACACCGTCATAAAAAAAGAGGCGGGACAAGTCCCGCCTCTAAACGTTTCGTGGAAATAGATTGATCGCTAAGGCTGTGGCAGCCGGGCCCGGGTGGCGGCCATCGCCAGGTCTCGCGCGCGGGGTACCACTTCTATTGCTTTGACGATTTGCGGATCTTCTTTGGTCAGCACCTGAATCGCAGTGACGGTGCCGTAAGCCGCGGTCGCTAGTTGGAATCTTATCTGCTGCTCGATGAAAGACCGATTGCGATCGAGTACCGGTACGAACGTCTTCCAGTTCGCATCTTTGGCTACATAAGCCTTGAAGGCGTTGAATACCGCGTCGTTCATCGGATAGTCGGTAGCTTCCAGATCGTGTCCAAACTCGATTGCGCGATCGACCTTGTATCTATCCAGACCCGCTACCCGCCCGGTTGCGGCGTCACGCGAAAAGAAGAAGATCGGATCGCGCAGACGGCCCTGGACGGGGGTCAGGAGTTGCGGCTTGACGGCTTCGTCGGGCGTAATGCCCCCGCCGCCATACACTGGTCTGCCGGTATCAGTGCGACTGGCCGGCCCGACGGGTTTGCCCTGTTCGTCTTTGTCTCGGAGCGTGCCGCCGCGATAGATGTAGTTATAGAAACCGCCATCTGAATAATCGCGCTGAATCAAACGGCCCGATGGCGTGAAGTATTTCGCCGAAGTCAGGGTCAGTCCGGCGCCGTATTCGAGCGGGATAATGCTTTGCACCAGCCCTTTGCCAAAACTGGTCTGCCCCACTATCAAGGCCCGGTCGTGATCCTGCATCGCGCCAGCCACAATCTCAGAAGCCGAGGCCGTGAAGTCATTGACCAGAATTACCAGCGGCGTCCGGTCGGGATCGGGGTTGCGCGATCTGTACTCGTGATCGTTCATGCCGTTTCGGCCCTTCTGACTCAGAATCAATTGGCCCGTCGGCAGAAAAGCTTCAGCTACGTGAATCGCCTGTTCGAGAAATCCGCCCGGATTGTCCCGCAGATCAAGCACGAGCGAGTTCATGCCGCGCGCGTGCAGGAAGTCCAGCGCTGACTGCAATCCTTCCGCGGTGTCATAGTTGAACCCGTGCTTCATGTCGATATAGCCGACGCCGGGACGAATCATGTACGCGTCGGGCACTGAAGGCTGCGACACAGCGTCGCGAACGATTTCCACCGTATCGGACGTGCCGGTGTTGGCGCGAGTAATCGTCAACTTAACGTGGCTGCCGCGCGGCCCGCGAATCTTGTCACGCACTTCGGCGGATGACTTGGCATGCATCGATACTCCGTCAACTGCGTCGATACGGTCGCCATACCGCAGTCCTGCGCGCGAAGCCGGTGCGTTCTGGAAGGTCGCGGCCACATAAGTATCGACCGACTCGCCAATCAGATAGTTCTGGATGGACGCCCCAATACCAAGGTATTCGCTGCGCTGATCCGTCTTCATTTCATCGAACTCTTCCTTGTCAAAGTAGTTCGAATGGGGATCCAGCACCCGCAGCATGCCCATGATCGATGACTTATAGACCGCGTTGAAATCAATTTTCTTGCCGTCTACGTAGTGCTCCTGGATGACGCTCAGGGCTTCGCTGAAATCCTGGGCTACTGCGGTAGTCGGAATGCCCGGAGCGCGACGCGGACGTCGCCCTGGCCCAGTTCCCGGAGCGGTCGTCTTGCCCGTATTTGTTCCGGCCGAACTATTGGATTGATCGTGTTTTTGCTGCGCAAGAACAAGAGCCGGGACAACCAGAGAAAGCAGCATGAGCGCCACCAGCGCCAGCGAGAATTTTTTCTTCACTTAAAACCTCACGAGAAAATAAGACCGTAGGAGCAAGGTTGCGTCAGGGCAAGGATGAGCTTTCAACTCACGCGGCATGCATTAGTGCGGTGCGCATGGCGACGGCGGATTGCCAGCGGTCCGCGGGAGCTTTGGCGAGGGCGCGCTCGATTACCTCAGCGACCTGTTGCGGTACTTCGGCGGCACGCTGGCGCAGGGGAATAACCTTACCTTCAAAAATTGCCTTGACGGTGCCGGCGATGTCATTGTGGGGACCGAGGTCAAGCGCGGTTTCACCGGCCAGCAGGCTATAAGCCGTCATGCCAATCGCATAGATGTCCGAAGTGGGACGGACGTTGCGAAAGTCCCTGATTTGTTCCGGGGGCATATAGGCGAACGTTCCGGCCATGTCACCCGCCATCGTTATGCCGCTCATTCCTGACTGGGTGAAGCTTTTCGCCAGTCCGAAATCCGTCAGTTTAGCGACGTAATTCGGAGTTGTGCCGCTAATTAGAATATTCGATTCCTTGATGTCGCGATGGATGTATCCCTTGTTGTGGGCGTAAGCCAGAGCGTCCAGCGCTTGAGAGACAATATCGATTGCTTCGCGAAACGGTAAGCGGCCGCCTTGTGCATCGGCCAGCCGCGCCGCGTCTGAGCCCTCCACGTATTCAGTGACCAGATAGACGGCGCCATTATTCGTTCCGCTTTCGAGGAAGCGGACAATATTCGGATGATCAAGGGCGGCAGCGACCTGGATCTCGCGCATGAAGCGGCGGAGCGAGACTTCGGTTACGGCTACTTCGGGCAGCAAACTCTTGATTGCAACTGAGCGTCCGGTCTTTTCGTCTTGAGCCAGCATCACGCAGCCCATGCCGCCACGGCCCAGCAACTTGATCATCTGATAGCCGGGAACGGGCTGCGGCTGGCGCTTCAGTTCTTCGCGGCAATCTTCGCAAATGAAAGACATCTTCTCGTTGACGTGTGAAGCTTCGGTCTGCTCGCGACGTCCGCAATTAGCGCAATCGACCGAGATCAGAGTCGGCCGCGTCAGCGTCGGAGCTTCCATCCCATTTACGGTCACCGGCTGCTCGGATTGCACCTCGACTTCGAGCACGGTTTCACCGCCCTGCACGCGATCGCCGCTGGTCAGGAAAGCCTCCGGCACTCTCTGCCCATTTACGAACGTGCCGTTGGTCGATCCCAGGTCGCGCAGAAAGCAACGCGGCGGCGCGATCTCCAGCAGGCAATGATGGCGCGAAAAGAATCTGTCTTCAGGCAGATAAAGATGAGCGGTGTCGGCCCGGCCAATCAGGAAGGTGTCATGCTGATCGAACGTGAACTCGCGCCCCGTATAGGGCCCAGCCAGGACTCGTAGAGTTACGCGCATGGTAAGGAGGTTACCTGCTGATTTCGAGATCGTCGAAGGCTACTTCGCCCACGTCGCTGGTGTAGAGCCCGACGCGTCCACGGCGGTACGTTTGTTCATCAGTAATGGAGGTGACGAATTGACCATTGATATAGAAGTCCAACTTAAGGTCGCGAATTCTGACCTCAAGCTGGTTCGGCGAGGTGCCCGTGCGAATGGTAGTGCTCGGCGTCCAGTCGACCATTTTTGTTTCGGCACCGGCTTTATGCAGCACGATTTTGTATTTAGGATTTTCACCGTTGTAAATCAAGAAACCGTAGTCTTCCAGCTTGCCATCCTTCTTCTCTCCATGAACGGTCAGTCCGTATCCGGTGAGAGGTGGATTGCCGTCGATGCTGCGCAACCCTACGCGGACGGTGGCATTCTCAGTTTTATACTCCGGCTTATCCGGCCCGTACATCACAATAAAGCCGCCTTTGGTCGCATGCATGTGATATTCCTCGTCCTGATACCAAATGTTGCCAAATTGCGACTCGCCGGTGCCCCAGGTCTTACTTGAAAAATCATCGGTAAATGACGTCAAGCTCGATCGTGAGTTCGCGTTGTTGTTTGTTTCGTCCGCATTCGCATTCGTGTTCTTGTTTGCATTGCGGTTCGCCACTTTGTTTGAGTTGTTCGAATTCGCATTATTGTTATTGTTGTTGGCGATCTTGGCCACCGCAAAAATCAGAATCACCACGCCAATACCCATGAAGACCAGGACTGCGCCAATCCCTAGTATCCAGGGCCAGGCGCTGCGCTTTTGCGGAGCCGAAGGCGGCATCGGATTCCATGACGGTGGCGGAGTTGGTGGTGGCGGCGGCGCGGCCTGTCCGGGATTAAAAGCGATCGTCGCCTGCGGACTCGTGTCGCGGGGCTGAGGATACTGCACGGTTGCGCCCGGATCGGACATGGGGCCGCTCGTGCTGAGCAGCGGCGAGCCGTCGTCCAGACAAAAGCTCAAGGCATCATCGGTATAAGTGCGATTACATTGGGGACAGCGTTTCATCTTCAGCCTCGTTTCCTGAGAAGTACGACAGATGGGCGCTCAGCCGGCGCGTTTAGGTCTGCAAAGTCGCGCGGCAAGTCTATACGAGAAGATGAATTGCACTCAAGTCTAATCTGGAGTGGCACAGACTTTAGTCTGTGGTCCGCACTAACCAACACTCAATCATAGACTAAAGGAAGCTCTGATTAGGTAGAAACGTGGGGAACGCTACCGCTAACCTGGGCTGCGTTGCATACCGCTTCGCGGTTGGAAGAATCATTTAAATCACAGCGTCCTTCACTCTTGATCCGCGCACGGGAAATCAGGAGACTGAAGTCTGTGCCACCAAAGCCGCCGTTAGAGCGTACGACCACATCGTCCGCAGAACCTGGTTCCGGAAGGATAAGTGGAATTGCATCCCGGACAAAGAACTTCCACCGGCCGTGGCGCACTCCAGGCGATGGCGCTGCCACCCAGAGACGCTCCGCATCGGCCACAGAATTTTGTGCCCGCGGGCTGGTCTACTCCACAACGGGTGCAGCGAATTCTGGATGCACCGCTCGCCGCCTGGTTCAAGCTGGGCAAACTCGACGGTTGGACTGGCGCCATTCGCGGATGCATCGCACTGTCGGAAGTAACCGGCTGAAAACTCGTGTTGCCACAACGGCCACAGAATTTCGCTCCGCCCGCAAAGCGCGACCCGCACTTGGTGCACGCGACGACGGCGTGGGGCGGCAGGGTCATGCCCGAGACGCTGCCCAGACTCCCACCCTGCGAAGGAGACAGGCCGCTCGAAGGAGCCGACTTGAATTGGGCCTGAATGATCTGCTCATCGCCGTCGGCGCGGATCTCGATCACGCGCTCGTCGTCTTGATCGCCGGAATGGGCAACGCGCAGCACGTGCTGCCCGGGCGGAATCGATTTCAGAATGACGCGGCCCGATCGCCCGATGCTTCCGTGACGCTCATCGTCGACGTACACCTCGGCGCCGGTGGGCGCCATGATTACCAAACGCGATTCACCTTCATCTTCGGCAACCGCGGCCCCACTCGCCGCTCCATCGAATTCGTTATACCAGGCGGCAACCGACCCCGGCCGTCCATCCGGTTCCTTCTTGAGCGCGTGCATCACTGCCTGTTCAACGGGAGCGGGAATGTCGGAACGCAGCGTGCTCAGTGCAGGAGTCTCGCCAGTAAGTTTCTGCGCGAAGATCTGCATGATGTCGCCGGTGAACGGCGGCCGGCCGCCCAGCATGTGATACGCCATCGCCCCCAGCGCGTAGATGTCGGCCCGCGCATCGAGTATAGCTCCCGCCTGCATCTGCTCAGGCGCCATGTACTCAGGCGTGCCCAGGATTCCGCGCGAGGCCGGACCGCTCCCCGAAGAATCGCCGGCCAGGCTCTGACTAATGATCTTAGCCAAACCAAAATCGCCGACTTTCACCAGGTCATCGACGGAGATCGTGCCGTCCTTCTTCTTTCGTTGCACGATGAAAACGTTCGCCGGTTTCAAATCTCGATGCAGGATTCCTTCGTCGTGCGCGGCTTCCACCCCGGCGCAGATCTGGCGAAGCAAAGCGTGGGCGCGCTGCACTGACAGCGTGCCTTCGCGCCGCAGCAGTTGATAGAGCGATTCGCCTTCGACATATTCCATCACCAGAAAGAAGACGCCTTCGTCGCTCTTGCCAAAGTCGTTAACGTCGATGACGTTGGGATGTTGAATCGAAGCGGCGGTGCGGGCCTCGCGCTCAAAGCGCGCTATCGCTTCGCCTTCCTGGAGGTCTTCATCAGATAGAACATCGGGGCGAATGGTCTTTACCGCTACCCGCCGCGTGATCAAGTTTTCATCGCGAGCCAGGTAGACCTGCCCCATCGCGCCGCGGCCGAGGCGCTTGTCGAGGCGATAACGACGGTTCAGCAAAGTAGTGCCCGGCAAAGTTGCTTTTGTCTTGGCCTGATCGTCGGGACAGAGGAGGACCTCGTCTTCATAACACCGTTCACAGCGGGGACATTCGCGCATGGTTGGTTATCGAAGCAGGTCAAATACGTGTGAGAGAATAAGGAATAGCCGTCATGCGGTCAATCGAAGGTTCGGCCGCAGCCAACTTGAATGTCATGAAATTTTGAATCGTAAACGCAAAGGACGCAGAGGAATTCGCAGCGGAATGCAAAGGTTTTCCTCTGCGACCTTTGCGAAAACCTCTGCGTCCTCTGCGTTTATTAATCGTCTGCCAGTGCTCAACCTGATCCACTCTGGCTTCAAGAAATCTTTTGACTTGATGGGCCAAGTGGCCCATAATTCCCTCCCTTTGCCCTAACGGGCCGGGGCCGGACCCGGTGAGGATTCCGGAAAAATGCGGGCGCGAGGCCCGCGTTTGTGTCTATGCGGTGGCACAGACTTCAGTCTGTGACTCTTCGGCAAGTTGGAAACACAGACTATAAAGTCTGTGCCACTTCGGAGAAAGAAGCTATGCGATCGATTTGGAAAGGCCACATACGTTTCCTGCTGGTTGCCATTCCGGTACGCGTCTATAACGCCATCGAAGCGTCCGAAAAAATCCAGTTCAACCAATTGCACCGCGAAGACTTTGGACCTATCGGCTATGACAAGCGCTGCAAGAAGTGCAATCAGGTGGTGACCGGCGAAGACATTACCAAGGGCTTTCAATACGAGAAGGACCGCTATGCGCTGATCGAGCCGGAAGAGATCGCCAAAGTCAAAATCAAAACAACCAAGGCCGTCGACATCCTGGGCTTTGTCGATGCCTCAGAGATCGCTTCCACCTTCTATGACTCGCCGTATTACATTGGCCCCGATGGTCCAGTGGCCGAAAAACCTTACGCGCTCTTACTACAGGTCTTGAAGGACACCGGGAAGGTCGGACTCGCGAAAGTCGTTTTGCGCGATCGCGAGGATTTGGTCGCCGTCTTTCCACACGAGAACGGCATCGTCTTGCAGAAGCTTCGTTATCCGGCTGAAGTCCGCAGCATTAAAGACGTTCCCGAGCTCGACCACGCCCAGAAGCTCGATAAACGGGAATTGAGTCTGGCCACGAGTCTGGTCGAACAAATGGTGACTTCGTTCAAGGACATCGATACCGTCGATCATTATCACGAGGCCCTGCGGAAATTGATCGACTCAAAGATCAAAGGTAAGAAGGTAACCGAGTTTGAAAAAGAGGACGAGATGCCGCGCCTGGATATCATGACGGCACTGAAGAAGAGCCTGCAGGCTTCGTCGCGCAAGCCCATGGTCAAGGCCGCGCCGGCCGCAAAGAAAAAGGCCGCCCTTACCCTGGTTAAGGCAAAACCCGCAGCGGCCCGGAAACGCAAAGTCGGATAGGTATCGCCACATCTCAACGCTCGCCATAATGAGGTCAGTACCACCCGCGTGAGCGGGTGGGTCCGAGATTCAACAAGAGAATTGACGAATGAACCCACCCGCTCACGCGGGTGGTACTGACTTCATCACGGCGATTGAAGCTCACAATGGCCGCACCGCTTTCTGAAACGCTTTCACGCCCAAGGCATTCAGCACTTCGCCGCGCCTGACCCAACCACGACGCGCGATACCTACTCCATACTTAAGATTATTCAGCGCGCCGGTAGAATGCGCATCGGTTGAAATGACGAACTTGATTTTGCGTTTGCGAGCTTCGCGCACCCAGCGCGGTTCCATATCCAGCCGGTAAGGATCGCCGTTGATTTCTATAGCCGCCCGCGACTCAGCGATCTTGTCCAGAATTTCTTCAACGCGACATTCGAACGGCGGCCGCTTTTCGATGAGACGCCCTAATGCATGTCCCCAGATCTTGAATACCGGCTGCTGCATGGCCGTCAAGATCCGCCGCGTCATCTGATCTTCGTTCATCTTGTAGCGCGAGTGAATGCTGGCGACGATTACATCGAACTGCTCGAGGATCCAATCCGGATAATCGAGCGAACCGTCTTGCGTAATGTCTGACTCAGTGCCTTTCAGAATTCGGACCTTAGCTTGTTCCTGCACTCGATCAATTTCTTCCCACTGCCGCTGCAGTCGATCGATCTTCACTCCGTTCGCATAGAACGCTGTCGGTGAATGGTCCGTGATCGTGATGTACTTCATGCCCATCGACTCGGCCGCCTGGACCATTTCCGCGATGCTGTGCTTGCCGTCAGAATACTTTGTGTGACAGTGCACCATTCCGCGAATATCTTCGGCCGTGATCAAATCTTCCGGCAGCGCGTGTGCCAGCGCAGCCTCGACCTCGCCTTGATTTTCACGCAACTCGGGCGGCACGTATTGCATGCCGAGTCTCTGGTAGACTTCTGTTTCAGTCCTTAAGTGGATCGCGCGACCGGCGGTCTTCGACTGTGACTGGCGCGGCCCGAGCTTCTCAATTCCCTTCTCAGTCAATTTCAGCTTTCGTTTCGCAGCGATCTGATCGAGTCGGTCCAGATGGGCTTCAGATCCGGTAGCGCGCAGCAGTGTGTTTGCGAACTCATCAGGTTTGACGGCAAAGAGCGTCGCTCTGAATCCTTCGCTGAGAACAGCTGTACACCTTTGCGTGCTTTGGTCTTCGATTCTGGTAACCAGCGGGAATCCCAGAAACCGATCGATAAGCAGTTTGGGGGTTTTCGCGCCAGCCACCACAACTATTCGCGACACTGTCTCTTGCCAACGCCTCAAAGAGCCGGCGAGCTCGCCCTGAACAAACCCGGGAGTCAGGCGCAGATACTCGAGTACGCCCTGGCCGCTGCGCAACGCGTGATGGATGTGAATCCGCTGTTGGCGATTCTCAGGGCGAGTTTCAGCCAGCGCAATCGCAGCGAGGATTCTTTCTTCCGTCTTCACGCCAAAGCCTTTGACGTCCCGCACCCGCTGAGACTCGCACGCAGCCTTCAATTCCTCGACGGTGGAAATTCCGAGTTCTTCATGTAAGCGTTCGGCCTTCTTTACGCTGAGCCCGGGGACATTACTCAACTCGATAATTCCCGGCGGCATTTCCGCGCGCAACTGATCAAGAAACGTCGATTGACCCGTCGCATAGAGTTCCTGGATCTGCTTTGCCAGCGCATAGCCAATTCCCTTCACAAACGTGAGCCGATTCTCTTTGACGAGCTTGCCCAGGTCTGTGGTCAACTCAGCGACGGCGCGGGCGCCGAGTTTGTAGGCGCGCGCTTTGAAGTACTCGCCACCCTTCAGCTCCAGCAACGTGCCGATCTCTTGCAACGCGGCTGCGATTGCGAATTTGTCGGTTGATGACTTCACGGCTCTCGTCTTTACGCGATCGAGTGCGAGCAGGATGCTCGCGAACCGCAGGCAAGGATGCCTGCGCTCCCACGCTCCCGCGCTCCGGCACTCTTTATGGCATGCAGGATGCCTAATATACAAACACCGCGTCGGCAGGAGCTTCCGAAAGAAGAAATCCAGTCTACCGTCAGGAATCTGTAAGAATGCCGAACGAACTCCGCACCGAAGTCGAACAGGTCAAGCAGCAGGAAGAGGTCAAGCGTGCGCTGAAGCAAACCAGCACCGTCAAGCCGGAAACGACTCCCGCCGCTGAAACGAAAGATAAGCTGTTACTCGGCACGCATGCGATCACCTTTTTTGCTCTCGCAGTCGTTCGCTTTATTCTGGAGTTTAGTTTTTTTGGCTTCGCAGCCAAACATCCAAAATATATTGACCTGCTTCAAAAGCTCGACCTCAGCGCAATGTCGATTATCCTATTGCTCGCCGTTGCCAAAATCGTTGACGTCTATCTGATCGGCCGCATAGACAGCCCTGTCTCGCGATACAATCTGCGTCGCGTCGCCAAACTATCGCTCGTTCTGGTCCTGGCCTTTGTCGTGGTCTCGATCCTTTTTCAGAACTGGTACACGGCCGCCGTTTCGCTGGGATTGCTCTCACTGATCATGGGCTTCGCTCTGCAGACGCCGATCACCAGTTTTATCGGCTGGATTTATTTGCTGGCGCGAACGCCGTACCGCGTTGGCGATCGGATCAAGATTGGCGAGGCCACCGGCGACGTGATTGACGTGAGTTATCTGGACACGACACTGTGGGAATTTGGCGGCGACTTTCTTTCCACCGATCACCCGTCGGGCCGGGTAATCAAATTCCCAAATTCAAAAGTGCTGAGTTCGACAGTCTATAACTATACCTGGCCGCTCTTCCCATACATCTGGAATGAGGTAAAGTTCAACGTTGCCTATGACAGCGACCTGCAATTCGTCGCCGAAACTATGCAGCGCATCGCTGAAGAAGAAGTCGGCGAGCGCATGATGAAACAAGTGCGTGTTTTCCGCGAGATTCTGGCCCAGACTCCGGTCGATCAGTTGGAAGTGCGCGAGCGTCCGGCGGTGTTGTTCCGCGTCAACTCAAACACCTGGATCGATGCGATCGTGCGTTACCTGGTTCATCCAAAAGAGGCGGGACGGGTGAAGACCAGGCTGATCCAGAAGCTTCTCGCCGAACTCAAGGCGACGCCAGACAAAGTAATGTTTCCGAAGGGCGACGCGCGGTGAGCGTCTTAATCCGTTACTCAACAAACGGGGATTACATATGACCGAACCATTCAGAGAATTTTCCCAGGCGACCTCACAGCTCGTCGGCTCGTCCTGGGCTTTTATTCTGGCAGTGCTGATTATTCTGGTGTGGGGGATAACGGGCCCTCTATTTCACTACTCCGACACCTGGCAATTGGTCATCAACACCGGCACGACAATCGTCACGTTCCTGATAGTTTTCCTGATTCAAAACACGCAGAATCGCGATGCGAAGGCGCTCCATCTGAAACTCGACGAGTTGCTCAGGGGTGTGGAAGGAGCACGGACGCACCTGGTCGATCTGGAAACACTCTCTGATGAGGAACTCGATCGCTTGCAGGAACAGTTCAAGCGAATTCGTCACGCCGAAGTCAGTGACGAGCGCAACACGGGTGAACTCGCAACCCAGCAAAAGTAGTGCAGAAGTCCCCAAGCCGGCCGGTAGACGGTCAATACGGTTGCATCGAGTTTGAAAAACATCTATGACGACAATCGAAAAACTTTGTGTGAGAGGCATTCGCAGAACCGGTTCGCCCGCCCGAGGCTTCCGCTATCTGAACGCCGACGGACGAAAAATCAACCGCGCCGAATTGTCCCGGGTTGAAGCTCTGAAGATTCCTCCTGCGTGGACCGATGTCTGCATTGATTCATCCGCCGCAGGCGCCGTGCAAGCGATGGGCAAAGACGCCGCTGGACGTTGGCAATACATCTATCACGACTCCCACGTTCGCCATCGGGAAAGAAAGAAATTTCAGCGGCTGATCGATTTCGCCGAGAAGTTGCCGTCGATGAGAAAGGCGGTAGCCAGGGATCTACGTCAGAGTGGCTATCCGAGAGAGCGGGTGATGGCCAGCATTCTCAGAATCCTGTCGATGAGCTTTATTCGTCCCGGCAGCGAGGTCTACGCAAATGAGAACGGAAGCTACGGCCTGGCAACGCTGCGACCGAAGCACGTCAAGGTCAAGGGTGACTTAGTGACATTTGATTTTCCCGGCAAGTCCGGCGTCCGTCAGCACCGCGAGTTCCGCGACCGCACTACCGCTCGGATTGTCCGGGAACTGTTGCGACGGCCGGGCCGGGACGTATTCAAGTACCAAAACGGTGACGACTCGTTCGTCGATGTGAAGCGGCGTGACATCAATGTCTATATCAGGGAAGTCATGGGCGGGAATTTCAGCGCCAAAGATTTCCGCACCTGGGCGGCAACTCTGATCTGCGCTTGCGCCTTGGCGCGCGTGCAATCGGACCTAAACGGAAACCGGCAGGCCAATAAGCGACTGTTGGTGGCAGCCATCAAAGAAACCGCGGAGGCTCTCGGCAACACGCCTGCGGTTTGTCGCAGTGCCTACATATGTCCTCTGATTTTGAACGGTTTCGAAAAAGGACGAACGATAGATCGGCACTCGGTAAGCGTCAAGGACCTGATGTCGTATCGCGGCACAAGTCTGCACCCTGCGGAACGATCATTGCTTCGATTTTTGAAGCAGCCCCGGAGTGCATGAATATCGCCGGTGAGGATAGAGAGAGCGCTCTCCCTTTAGATTATTTCAAGGGAAAGGAATGGGGGTGGTGCCCTAATTTGGTGATGAGGTCAGTACCGAGAGCGGTAGCGACCGGGTAACAATAATTCGCGCTCTGATTTTGCTAATAACTTAGACCCGGTCGCTACCGCTCTCGGTACTGACTCCATGACACCCGACGGAAATTAGGGCACTACCGAATGGGGTACTAGTATGAAGGAAATCATTTCAAGCTCAAGAGTGCTGCTCATACTGAGCATGATCGCAATGTGTTTCGCGGCAGTGGCGTTTGCCCATCCGGGCAAGCAGGACTTTGTCCTGCATAACGAGACGGGTGTAGTGATTCACGAACTTTACGTTTCGCCGCACAGTTCGAACAACTGGGGAGCAGATGTGCTGGGACAGGATACGTTGCCGGCGGGCGAAAGCGTGAAGATCACTTTCGACGATCAAGAGAAAAGTGTGAAGTGGGACCTGAAGGTCGACGACGGGAACAAACACACTATTGAATGGGAGAACCTGGACCTGTCAAAGATCTCGGAAGTCACGCTGCACTATAAAGAGGGCAAGGCGTGGGCTGATGTGAAGTAGATCACGACTGCTTTCAGATTGGCTGCTTGCTCAGATCAAACCTTAACCCAAAGGGAGCAAAGGTTTTCGCAAAGGTACGCCGAGGAAAACCTTTGCGTCCTTTGCGGAATCCTCAGCGTTCCTTTGCGTTTATTTTTTTTCCGCAACGACCTCTTGTGGTAAAAAAGTGATTGAGGTAATCCCCCAATGCTCAAGGTATCCGATCTAGCCACTCCGCAATTCAAAGCCAATCCTTATCCGTTCTACGCTCGTCTGCGCGCTGAAGCTCCGATCTGTCGCACGAAACTTTTCGGCCAGCCCACCTGGCTGGTCACACGTTATGACGACGTCGTGTCAATGCTGAAGGATGAGCGGCTCTTGAAAGAGTGGCGGCCGGCGACCAAGTGGTTGTTCCGATTCGCGGGATCGATAACGCGTCACATGCTGAACCGGGACCCGCCCGATCACACGCGTTTGCGCACCCTGGTACAGAAGGCGTTCACGCCAAAACTGATCGAACATTTGCGAGAGCGGATTCAGAACGTCTGCGACGAACTGCTAAACGATCTCGAAAGTAACGGCCGCATGGATCTAATGAGCGCTTACGCGTTGTCGGTGCCGCTGACAATCATTGCCGAGCTTTTGGGGATTCCTCCCGATGATCGTCTACGCTTCCATTCGTTTTCGCGCAGCACGATTTCGGCCTCGACGCTCGTCGGCGCGCTGCGCTCAGTGCCGGACCAGAGAACGCTGAGCCGGAATCTGCGCAAGCTGATCGCCGAACGACGGCGAGAGCCGTGCGATGATTTAATCACCGCTTTGGTTCAAGCGGAAGAAGCCGGCGACAAACTTAACGAAGATGAAGTGGTAGCGATGATCGCGCTGCTGATGCTTGCCGGCTATGAAACGACCGTGAATCTGATCGGCAGCGGCGCACTCGCGCTAATTCAAAATCCCGAACAGAGGGAAATACTTCAGGAGAACCCGGACTCAGCCATCGAGTCGTTGCGGTGGCGGAAGAGTTTGATCGTCCGGGGACTGGAGGAGTTGCCGGTCTCGGTATAAAGCCGTCCCTCACAGTCGGGCTACTGCCCCGTTGCCTGCGATGATAAACTGGCCCACATCATCGGAGGCTCAACATGAATCCCCTGAAACGCTTTTCTCTTGTCATCTTCTCAATTGTAGTCTTCTCAAGCACATCACTTGCTCAAGACAACCCGGAATCATTCTCAGCCATGAAATGGCGCCTCATCGGCCCGCATCGAGCCGGGCGTGTCACCTGTGTAGCGGGAATCCCGGGCCAGCCGGCAATCTATTATTTCGGCACACCGGGCGGCGGAGTTTGGAAGACGACCAACGGCGGGCGCGTCTGGAAACCGATCTTTGACGACGCCCACGTCGCGTCGATCGGAGCTTTGGCTCTCTCGCCATCAAACCCGGACATCATTTATGTAGGTACAGGCGAAGAAACGGTCGGAAATGGAGTCTACAAATCGACAGACGCCGGCAAGACCTGGACAAACATCGGACTCAAAGATGAGCGCTACATCTCGCAGATAATTGTCGATCCCAAGAACCCTGACGTGGTTCTGGTTTCGGCTCGCGATTACCTTCGCAGCGGTCCGGCGCGCGGCATATTCAGAACTACCGACGGCGGCCAGAACTGGGATCGGGTCTTCTTCAAAGACGACAAGACCAGCGTGGTGGAGATGGCCGCGGCCCCCGACGATTCGAAGATAATTTACGCCGCAACTTATAACCTGCAAGTCGATCCGGATTTCAGACGCGCGCTCGGCAGCGAATCGCAGATCCAGAAATCAACTGACGGAGGAGCGACCTGGCAATTACTCAGCGGCACGGGTTTGCCGGAGTCGGGCCGGGGAACCATTGGCTTGGCCGTAGCACCCGGCGCCGGAAGCAAACGCGTCTATGCGATCATCAACTCAGGCTTTTTCCGGTCGGACGACGGCGGCGCTGTCTGGTATCCCAGCACGAAGGATCCACGCATCACCGGCAGCACTTTTTTTGGTAAGACTTACGTTGATCCGCACAATCCGGACACAGTCTATGTAATGCAGACGTCGATGTATCGCTCGACCGATGGCGGCAAGTCTTTTGAATCGTATAAGGGCGCGCCGAGCGGCGAAGACCAGCACGTCCTCTGGATCGATCCTGCCGATACACAGCGAATGATTCTGGGCTCGGATCAGGGGGCGATCGTGAGTCTAGACAGCGGCCAAACCTGGACCGATTGGTTTACCCAGCCAACGGGCCAGTTTTATCACGTCACGACCGACAAAGCATTTCCCTATCGTTTGTACGCCGCACAACAGGACAGCGGATCGGTGGCAGTTCTGAGCCGCAGCGACTTTGGCCAGATCACCTATCGCGATTGGTTCTCGACCGGTGCCTTCGAGAGTGGTTATATCGCTCCCGATCCTTTGAATTCGAATCTGATCTATTCCGTCGGCTGGTATGGCTCAGTGTTCAGACTGGATCGAACCACCGGACAGATCGCGACCGTGTTCGGGCCTGGCGCAAAGTATCGTTACACGTGGGAGACCCCGCTGGTGTTTTCCCCACGCGATCCGAAGACGATGTATCTCGGCATGCAGTATGTGATGAGAACCAGCGACGATGCGCAGACCTGGCAGGAGATCAGTCCCGATCTCACTACCAGGAATCCACAGCCTAACGATCAGGGTGTTATCGAAGCTATCTCGCCTTCGGCGGCCGCGCCGGGAGAAATCTGGGTGGGCACGAGCACCGGGCTGGTGCAGTTGACCCGAGACAATGGCGCCCATTGGAGCAATGTCACTCCTGCCGGACTGCCCGCGCGCAGCGAAGTCCCCTTAATTGAAGCGTCGGCGCTTGACCCGGAAACCGCGTATGTCATCGCCGCCACGTTTGGTGATACGCATCCCAACATTCTCCGCACTCATGATGCCGGTAAGAGCTGGCTGAAAATCGTCAAAGGCTTACCGGATACCGCCATCGCGCGGGTAGTGCGTGAAGATCCGGCGCGCAAAGGATTGGTTTATGCCGGCACCGAAACTGGCGTGTACGCTTCTTTCGACGGCGGCGATAACTGGCAATCTTTGCAGCTCAATCTGCCGACTACGTCCATTCGCGATCTGAACGTTCATGGAAGCGATTTGGTGGTGGCGACCTACGGTCGCGGACTTTGGATACTGGATGATCTTTCACCGTTGCGGCAAGCCGGCGCTGAGATGACGAGAGACCGCGCCTACTTGTTCAAGCCGGAAACTGCTGTGCGCGCGCGTTGTCCGCCTGACGGGGCGATCATCTATTACTACCTGAAGCAGACGTCGCGGGTCATACTCGAGATTCGCGACCCACGAGGAACCGTTGTCAGCCGGTATTCAAATACCCCTCCGGCGTTAGACAACCCTTTGCGAAACGTACCAGATTACTGGTTTGAAAAGCCGGCCAGGTTGTCAAATGCAGCCGGCCTAAATCGCCTTGTCTGGAATATGCAATGGCCCGCCCCGAATACGCTAACTTATAACTTTCGGGGCCGACATATTGACTATGTCGAATACACGCTTCCCGATCATGCCGTCGCCGGCAAGACGCCAATCAATCAACCGCCTGGTCCCTTGGTGGTGCCCGGCACCTACGAAGTTGTCTTGACAGTTGATGGCAAGACCTACCGGCAACCGTTGGTAGTTACGCGCGATCCGCGCGTGCATGTCTCTCAAGCTGATCTGGAAGCCCAACTCGATGTCGCCAGGATGATCGATGCTTGGATGGATACCAGCTATCACTCTTACAACGAAGCCGGGGCGCTAAGAGCGGCTTTAGCTGCCGATCGGAAGAGCCTGGTTGCGAGTCCGCAAACAAAGGAACTGAGCGACGCTTTGCAAGCGCTCGACCAGGAACTCAACGAGATTCAAGAAGGAACGAACACGGCGCCGGGTTTTGGCGCAGTCAACCGGGACGTAGCGCGCTTCGTAACCATGATTCAAAGCGGTGATATCCGTCCGGCAAAATCGATAGTCGAAAACGCCACGCCTTCGTGCGTAGCCTTGACGAATGATCTGGCGCGTTGGCGAAAGATTAATAGCGAGACATTGCCGGCCCTGAATCAGATTTTGAAGGAAAACAAAATAGCGCCATTGCCTATTGTTCTTGTTGATAAAGACCCGCGGTGTTGGAATTAAGGGCTCGTCGCGTCAACGGCGAACGACCTTTTGGAGCGCACGCCCCTTCTCATTAGCACCTGGCTTCAGCCAGGTGATCACAGTATGCCACTGATAGAAACACGAAACCGTTTTCAACGGTTTCAGTCGTCGCGCCATTCGAGACCATATTTCTTCACAAACACTTCAAACTCCTGGCTGAAGGTTTTCTTGCGATGGTGTCCTTCCTGGTTCGCGACGTAGGCTGCGACCTGATCGATGAGGGAATGAGATACCGAGAACGCCCCATAACCACGACCCCATGAGAATCTTCCTCGCAATAGCCGGTTCTCATTGATCCAATGAGACGAACCACCTTTTAGCAGTTTTACGACTTCTTCGATCGATTTGCTCGTGGGCAAATCAATTAACGCGTGCACGTGTTCGGGATTGCAGTAATTGATCCTCATGTAAATGCCTTTCTCGACCGCATACTGCGAGAGAAAAATAGAAGCCTTTGCCGCCGCCGGCCTCGTAAGCATTGGCTCTCGATCAAGAGTTGTCCAAATAAGGTGAAGCCAACAGCGAGAGTATGAATGTCGTGACATAGCACGAAGACCTTTCGATTAGGAACTGGTAAGGAAGTCTACCTCGCGTCACAAGTGCTTTTTTTTGCATGGAATCGAAACCGTTCGAAACGGTTTCGGTCTTCTCTTGTTACATTGATCACCTGGCTGAAGCCAGGTGCTAATGAGAGGAGAATCCAACGCCCTCCCTGACGGTCGGGCTACTGCCTCGCTCTTCGGTTCCCCGTTTGACTCATTCCCGGTAGAATACCGCCGCGTTGATACCTCGTCCCGAAAGGAAACTCTATGCGATCTCGTCTCTGGCTTGTTTTGATCACTATCACCCTGCTCGCTGTTCCTGCTCTCGCACAGAAACGGAACATTACTGAGAAGGACTTATTCAATTTTGTTTGGGCGGGTGATACGCAGATCTCGCCCGATGGTTCGCGCGTCGCGTTTGTGCGCGTGACGGTGAATGAAAAGAAAGATGGCTACAACACGGCGATCTGGAGCGTCGCTCCGGCAAGCGGCGAGACACATCAACTGACCAGCGGCCCCAGAGACTCGACACCGCGCTGGTCGCCCGATGGCAAATTCCTCGTCTTTGTGCGCGTGACTGAGAAAGATGGCAAGCCCGACTTGCCGCAGCTTTTCATGCTGCCGATGGCCGGAGGCGATTCGTTTCAGTTTACGACCATGACGCGCGGAGCGGGTGGTCCCCAATGGTCTCCCGACGGCAAGATGATCGCATTCGGCAACAGCGCCACTTCCGAAGACCTGGCCAAGGCAGCGCCGCGAAATCAACCTTCACCGAGTCCAACTCCCGCGGAAGCTAAGAAGCCGGAAGAGCCGCGTGAAAGTGACGTGCGAGTGATCACGCGGGCCGTCTATCGCTTCAACGGCACTGGATATTCCGATCCGAAACACCCAAATCACATCTGGGTTGTGACCGCACCCAAAACCAGCGACGAGAAAGTCACGCCCAAACAACTCACCAGCGGACGATTTTCCGAAGACAACATCACCTGGGCCAAAGACAGCTCGCAGATTTACTACGCGTCCGATCAGATTGACGAACCTTACTATGAACCGCCGTCGACAACTATTTATTCGGTTGCGGCCGGTGGCGGTCAGGCGGCTAAGCTCACTTCGTTTGACATGGATACCGGCGCCTTTTCCGTCAGTCCCAACGGTAAACAAATGGCCTTCTATGCTTCCTCGAGCAAGCCCGTCCAGTCTTACACCGAACCGGATCTCTGGGTGATGGATATTGCACCCAATGCGCAACCGCGAAATCTGACGCGCGATTTTGATTATGACGTCGGCTCGGGAGTGGGTGGAGACAACGGCGCCCCGCGGGGCGGCGGCAATACCCCTCCGATCTGGAAAGCGGATGGTCGCAGCATCGTCGCGATCTACGCCAGGGAAGGCAAAGCAAATATCGGCAGCTTCGATGCGACCACCGGCAAAGAAACCGATCTCACCAGCGGCAACCAGGCGGTAGTTAGTTTTCGCGCCACGCCTGACGCGACAAAATTCGCTTTGGTAATTTCCACGTCCACGCGTATCGGCGACATCTTCTGGCTGGATGGCGCGGGTGGCCAGCCGAAACAGCTCACCCATCTCAATGACGAATTGTTTTCCAAGCTGAATCTTAGCGAGCCGGAAGAGATCTGGTACACGAGCTTCGACGGCAAGAGAATTCACGCTTGGGTGCAGAAGCCGCCCGACTTTGACCCAACAAAGAAATACCCGCTCATCCTGAATATCCACGGCGGGCCGCATGCGGCCTACGGCTTCGTCTTTGATCACGAGTTTCAGTGGATGGCGGCGAAGGGTTATGTCGTGCTCTACCCGAACCCGCGTGGCAGCACCAGCTATGGCCAGGAGTTCGGTAACATCATTCAGTATCACTATCCAGGTGACGACTATAAGGATCTGATGGCCGGCGTCGATGAAGTTCTCAAGCGAGGCTACATCGATGAAAAGAAGATGGGCGTGACAGGCGGCAGCGGCGGCGGTCTCCTGACCAACTGGACCATTGGACAGACGACGCGTTTTGCCGCGGCCGTCTCGCAACGCGACATCGCGAACTGGGCCGACTTCTGGTATGTCGCCGACTTCACTCTGTTTCAGGAGACTTGGTTTAGAAAGCCGCCGTTCGAAGATCCTGAAGACTACAAGGTGCGTTCACCGATCACTTACATCAATAACGTGAAGACGCCTCTGATGTTGATTCTGGGTGAAGCCGACTATCGCACACCGCCGGGCGCGGGCGGCGAAGAAATGTTTCGCGCGCTGAAGTATCGGAAGATTCCGACGGTGATGGTGCGCTTTCCGAACGAGTCGCATGAACTGTCACGCTCAGGCCAACCGTGGCATCGCATCGAGCGTCTCGAGCACATCGTCGGCTGGTTCGATAAGTGGCTGATGGGAATGCCTAAGCCGGAATACGACGTCGCGCAGTGAGCCGGAAGCGCGCAGCGCGAATCGCGGCTTCGCCGCCTGATGTGCGGAAAGGCTCTGCCTTTCCGCAAGGTCCGTCCCACTGAATCTCATTCCTTCGAGGCGCAGCCTCGAAGGAATGAACAATAAAAGAGCGCCAGCCGGTAAGGCGGAGACTTACCGCACATCGGGGCGGCAGAGCCGCTCATAGAGAATCATCATGCGGTTATTGCTTGATAACCGCGAACTATGTGAGTGCGACGTGCGCGACAACCCATCACGAAGACAAGATGCATTGGGAACGCTTACCCACGATCGACACAAGCAGGATCTGTCTCCGTTGGATATCCGCGGCGGATACGGATGCGTTCTATGCCGTCTACTCCAATCCGGAAGTAATGCGCTATTGGAGCACGCCACCGCTGGCTGACCGCGAAGCCGCGGCAAGTCTCATCAAGAAAATTCAGGAAGACTGGAAACAGCACCTAATCTTAAAGTGGGGCATCGCCTTGCGCCCGGACGACCAACTGATTGGCAGCGTCACGCTCTTTCATCTGGACTTCAATCATCGCCGTGCCGAAATCGGCTATGCCCTCGGCCGCGAGCATTGGGGCCACGGTTATATGAACGAAGCGCTGATGGCGTTGCTGCGGTACGCCTTCGAAAGTCTTGATCTGCATCGCATCGAAGCCGACGTCGACCCACGCAACGGTGCTTCGATCAGGACGCTTGAAAAGCTTGGATTTCAGCGCGAAGGCGTGCTGCGTGAGCGCTGGCGGGTTAACGGTGAAATTCAGGATGCTTTCTTTTATGGGTTACTGAGACATGAATGGGTTGGAAAGCGATGACTGTACATGAACAAACCTGGTCAGACAGCATGTCTTTCCGGGGGCAGCATCGATGATACAATTCTCCGACGTGACACACCTCGGGAAGAAGAGCTTGCGCTTAATTGCTGCCGCCGCATTGACGATCATTGCTCTCGCTGCCCACGCAGCAGCCCAACCTGCCGGTGGTAAAACTTCAGATACCAGGCCAACAGCGACCACGAAAAGTCCGCCCAAGACGCCGCCGGCAAAGGCCGCTCCGAAAGTTACAAGTAGATCCACCAGCGGCCCGGCGGCATCAATCGACGGCAAGTGGTGGACCAGCGGCAACGACTTTGGCGCGTCCGAAGTTGTATTTTCACAAAAAGGCTCGGCTGTCTCCGGAGTGATCCATTATTCCGACGGCCGCACCGGCACGATTAACGGTACTATGTCAGGCAAAAGGCTGCAGCATACCTGGACAAGTTCGAGCGGCGAGAGCGGGTCCGGCTGGCTGGAATTGAGCTGGAATAATTTTCTGGGCGGCCCCTGGCACAACCAGAGAGTTCGCGACGGCTCTTGGACCCTGCTGCGCATCGAAGGCAAGTGGTGTTTCGGCGGGAGCCGCTCGCGTATTCGGACGGTTACTCACAACGCCAGTGGCGAAATCCTGGTCATAACGGAGGATGGAAGCCGCGACGGCGGTCGTTTGGACGGTCCTTGGATTTATCTCGAGTCCGATGGGATGACAATTAAAGGTGACACCGACTTTAGGGGCAATCGGATCAACTGGTCATCGGGGTTTTTCTGGACCTGGTGCGGACGAAATTAAGCGTCAGAACCGCCTGCGGTAGCGGGCGGCTGGCCCGTGTATCTTCTCAACAGCTTCGTAGTGAACGTGCAACCGCCCGCTACCGCAGACGGTTCTGACAGGATAAATGAAGACGGTCGGCATCATTGGCGGCATCGGTCCCGAATCAACGATTGAATACTATCGTCAGATCATCGCCGCGTATCGTGAGTGTCAAAAAGATCCCGGCTATCCATCGATCATCATCAACAGCGTCGATGTCTCCAGACTGCTGGCCTGGATGGAAGCGAACGAAAGCGATGCCGTCACAGATTATTTGTCCAGTGAAATAGAAAAGCTGGCGCGGGCGGGCGCGGATTTTGGCGCAGTGGCTGCCAACACTCCGCACATTGTCTTTGATGGACTGCGCCGGCGCTCAACAATTCCTCTGCTCAGCATCGTGGAGGCCACTTGCGACGAAGCCCGGGCACAGGGATTGAAGCGCGTGGCTTTATTCGGCACGCGCTTTACCATGCAGGGACGATTCTATCCGGAAGTGTTTTCGAAAGCGGGAATTGCGATCGTCGCGCCTTCTGACGACGAGCAGGCCCATATTCACGCGAAGTACACAAAGGAACTTCTGAACAACATCTTCTTGCCAGAGACCCGCGACCGCTTGAATGCCATAGTCGATCGGATGACAGCGAGTGAAAATATCGAAGCCGTAATTCTCGGTGGGACTGAGCTGCCGTTGCTCCTGCGCGACCCGCAACACAATGGTATTCCCTTCCTCGACACGACCGCGATCCACGTTAATAGAATCGTCGCCGAACTGGTCTCTTAAGTGGTAGAATTCGGGCACAAACTGAAGCCTGATGGCTTGTAATTTTGGGAAACAGCGCCGACAGTGAATCAGGCAAAGCTCTAAACGAAGTCCCGGGAGTACCCAACCATGAACTCTACGAACCCACCAGTAATGCGTCAGGCACTCCTATTTGTTTGTCTCACTGCCTTGATCAATTTTATGCCGGCATCGTCCAACGCTCAGCAACAGCGCCCGGATCAATCCTCGGACGAAGTCTTGCGGATTAACACCGATCTGGTGCAGACGGCATTTACCGTTATCGATAAGAGTGGACGGTTCGTCGATGGTTTAGATCGCGCTCAGTTTGAGTTAACGGTTGATGGCAAGCCACGCCCCATCAGTTTCTTTGAGCACATCACCGCCGGCAGCGCCAGAGAAGCACAACTGGCTACTCGTAGTGAGCCGGGCGCCGCGCCGGTGAAAGGTCCGGCGACTCCGCCAGCGGTTCGCGGCCGCACCATCGTTTTCTTCATTGACGATCTGCACCTCTCGCCTGACAGCATGAATCGCACCAAGTTAATGCTGCGTCACTTTCTCGAAAGCGAAATGAGTTCCCGGGACTCAGTCGCGATTGCTTCAGCCAGCGGACAGATCGGATTCCTGCAACAGTACACAAACAACAAGCAGGTGCTCGAGGCCGCAATGGCCCGACTCAACCCGCGTCCTTACGATGTGCGAGGCTTCGGTACCGGCAGTACGAAGATGACGGAGTATCTGGCCCTCAGCATTGAGAACTCGAAATCTGATAACAAGGCAATGGCTTTCTATATTGGAGAATGTCTAAAGCTGGGCGCGCCTCCCAAGAACAGCCCGGCCTATGCGCAAGCAATCGCGGCCTTGCGCGTAGCCTGCGAAAACGACGTAAAGAACAGCGCGCGCGCCGTGCTCATGCAGGCCGGCGCTATTACCCAGAACACCTATGCTTCGCTCGAATCACTAATGCGGTCGTCGGCGCGGGCGCCGGGACGAAAACTCGCCTTCTTTGTTTCCGATGGCTTTCTCATGGATACCGGACCCCAGGGGCCGGGACTGCGGGACAAGCTTGACCGGATCATTGACGCCGCGACCCGTGCCGGCGTGGTTGTCTACACTATTGACGCGCGCGGTCTGGGCGCCGGCATGGTTCCGGATGCCGCAAACAGCCGGCCTCAGACTGGGTCCGGAGACCCGGGCTTTGACATGACTATGGTGGGCGAAGTCGCTGCGAATCAGGACGCGATGAACGCCCTGGCAGAGGATACCGGCGGCCGAGCGCTGCGCAATCAGAACTACTTTGACCGCTGGGTTGGGAATGTTCTGGATGAGACTTCGAATTACTACCTGCTGGCCTGGCGGCCCGATAAAGAAGCTGAGAAGGCTTTAAAGTTTCGTCACGTTAAGGTAACGATCAGCGGCCGCCCGGAACTTACTGTGCGCGCGCCGCGCGGTTATGTGGAGGGACCACAGCCCGCCACCGAAACTGCGGCCGCCGCCGCACCGGCCCAGCCGGAAAACCAGAAAGTAAAGACTCCAGACGCCGAAATATCGTCTGCACTCAGCGATTATTATCCCAGTAGTGCTTTACCTACGATGCTATCTCTGACCTATCTAAACACCCCGAGCAATGAGACCGTGCTGACTTCGTCGATACAGATTGCCAATCGCGGTTTGTACTACGGTGTCGACGGAAAACAAACGGCCACGATCAAGCTTGCGGGCGTAGTGCTGAATGATAAGGGAAAGATTGCCTCGAGTTTCAAGAACCAGTTGAACGTCAATCCTGTGAATACCGGCGGGTCTGACACCTCGGGAGTTATCTACAACCAACACACACCGCTGGCGCCGGGCATTTACCAGGTGCGCGTGGCGGTGCGCGATGAAAAGAGCGGCCATGTAGGCAGCGCGATGCAGTTCGTCGTGATTCCGGATCTCGCCACGCGCCAATTGACTACCAGCAGCGTCCTGTTGGGGGGACAGGTTCTGGAGAACGCGACCAACAAGGAGGCCGGACCGCAAATTCAGTTAAGCGTGGATCACCGGTTTTCACGTCTGACTCGTTTGGGTTACTGGATGTTTATCTACAATGCCAAGCGGGACGCAGCAGGCGCGCCCAACCTCACCGCGCAGACGCACGTCCTGCGTGATGGACAGGTAATGTTGGCGTCACCACAGCGCAGACTGAACCAGGGCGGCCCCGATCCGGACAGGATTCCGTTCGGCGAAGAGATGGCCCTGAAAACTCTGCCGCCTGGCAGATACGATTTGCGAGTGACTGTGACCGACAGCGTTGCCGGAACCAGCGTCACTCAAACCGTAGACTTTGAAGTTCTGTAGGCGCTCTGGACAGCGCCTTTCGAGGAGTGTGTGAGTGCCAGCCGGTCTTCTCTGGGAAATCTCCGCGACTCTTGCGGTGAACGGTGGTCAAGATACATTCACCGCAGAGGCAGAGAACGCAGAAGGGCCGCAGAGAATTTCAAATCAAAGCGCTGCCGAAGTTCGCTTTATGTCAACACCGATATCGCAAGTAAAAGGAGAATCCCTATGAGACTAATCCGCCTATTCACCGTTACAGCCGGCTTAATTTTATTACTCGTTTCGAGTACCGCAGCCCAGGATGGACCGCCCAAAGCTGCCATGCACGAAGTCACCGACACTTATTTCGGTCAGAAGATCGTCGACCCTTACCGATGGATGGAGGATAACAAGAGTCCTGAAACCGCTGCGTGGATGAAAGCACAAGCCGATTACGCGCGGGCTTATCTCGACCATCTGCCCCTCCGCACCCAGTTACTGAAACGTTTCGACGAGTTGAGTGAGACCGGCATTCGTGTTTCGGGAGTTCAGCGAGCTGCTAATCTCTATTTTTATTACCGGGTAGCGCCGGGCGAAAACGATCGCCGGCTCTATGTGCGCGACGGCTTCAAAGGCGCGGAACGCCTGCTAATCGATCCCGATAAGCTTTCTTCTCCTGGCAAGCGTTACTCAATCGATTCTTACAGTGTGTCGTTTGACGGCAAGTATGTCTGTTACACGATCTCGCTGGGCGGTTCAGAAAACGGCGAGATGCGCGTGGTCGAAACCAGCACGGGCCGCGATCTGGGCGAGCGCATCGATCGCGCGCGTTTTGGTGCGGGCTCCTGGATGCCTGATGGGCGATCGTTTCTCTACAATCGGCTGCAGAAGCTTGCCGCGGGAGCGCCGCCGACAGATCTCTACCAGAAGAGCCGTGTTTATCTGCACGTCCTGGGTGCAAATCCGGATACGGACAGAGCAGTCTTCGGCTACCAGGTAGATCCGAACATTAAGTTGGAACCCGCGCCGCTCCCGTTCGCCTTTGTTCCGATTAACTCGAAGTATGTCTTCGCCGTAGTGAATTCAGGCGTGTCGCCTAATTCAGAATATTACTTGACGACCATAGACAAGCTGAGCCAAACGCCGATCCCATGGCGCAGGATCGCTTCACTTGATGATGACATTGCGGGCATAGACATTCATGGCGACGACTTGTACCTGAACACTTACAAAAGTACGCCGCGCTTTAAGGTGACTCACATCAATCTGGCCCGGCCTGACCTGGCAAAAGCGGAAACGGTTTTTCCCGCGAGCGAGGCGGTAGTTATTGGTGTCGGGACCGCGAAGGACGCGCTCTATGTGCAAACGCTCGACGGCGGCGTCGGCAAGCTCTGGCGCGTGGATTACCAGGGCGGCGCGCCGCAAGCGATCAAGTTGCCATACGAAGGCACGGCCTTTATCGGCTGGACGGATCCGGAAACTGAGGGACTATTATTTGGCTTGACCTCGTGGACAAAGTCGTCGGCTTACTTCGCTTACAATCCCAAAACGCAGACCGCTACGGATTCAACACTCGTGCCGCCAATTCCGATCGACCTGTCGAGTATTGAAAGCGTTTCAGTCAAAGTAAAGAGCCATGACGGTGCCATGATTCCGATGGTAATTCTTTACCGGCGCGGGTTGAAGCGCGACAGCACGAATCCCACGCTACTTAACGGCTATGGAGCATATGGCATTGTCAACACCGAACCGTTCTTTGCTTCGATACGGCGAAGACTGGCACCTTGCCGGAAAAGAAAAAACCAAACCCAATACCTGGAAAGACTTCATCGCCTGTGCTGAATATCTGATTAGCGAGAAATACACCAGCCCGGCACATCTTGCCGGTGAGGGTGGAAGCGCCGGCGGTATTTTGATCGGAAACTCGATCGTCGACCGGCCGGATTTGTTCGGCGCGGCGATCGATCAAGTGGGTGACAATAACGCTCTGCGATTTGAAATCACCTCGAACGGCGTACCAAATATTCCGGAGTTTGGATCGGTTACAACCGAGGATGGCTTCAAAGCTCTGCTGGCAATGGACGCTTACCACAAAGTGAAAACCGGGGTGAAGTATCCGGCGGTGTTATTGACCACCGGCATTAATGATCCCCGCGTCGAACCGTGGATGTCGGCGAAAATGGCCGCGCGCCTGCAAGCGGCGACCGCCAGCGACAAGCCTGTGCTGCTGCGAATTGATTATGACGCCGGTCATGGCTTCGGCTCGACCAAGCGTCAACGCAACGAACAGGCTGCCGCGCGATCTTGCTTTGCAACTGCGCGCGCTGGTACTGGAAGAGATGGCTCCCTGCTACGAAAATATTTACGATGCTTACAGCGCCGTGGCGATCGGCTATGGAGCAAGCGATCGTTTGCGCGACGGAATTTTTCACATCGCGGTCTATTCAAAGCACGTCAACCTGGGTTTCAATGACGGCGCCACGCTTGACGATCCGAAAGGGATCCTGCAAGGCGCCGGATCAAGGATTCGACACATCACCATCAAGACCTTAGCGGATCTTGAAAGGCCAGTACTACGCGCGTACATTCGTCGCGCGCGCAAGACCGCGTTGGCGGACCTGAAGAAGTTAGGAGAAGCGGCGCCGCAGAAACCCATCCGGGTCATCTCGACAGTCAAGGCGATCTATCCAAAGAAGCGCCGGCCAAAGTGAGTTCCAGGTTTCGAGTTTCGGGTTTCAGATCTAATTAAGTGAGGTAATCTCAGAATCGAAGTGACAGACCTCTGGTTTTGGGTGGGCTACTAACGGATTCTGAACGGCCCGAAGGGCTGCCATGCAAATAGCCCCGACCGTGAGGTCGGGGTGAGAGTCACCAACAAGAACCGTTGAGGCCCGAGAGGGCCGACATGCGCGAAGTTTATGCCGGTCCTTTGGACCTCGCCAATGTTTCACAAATCCCTAACCACGACCTCACGGTCGCGGCTATTGCATGACGGCCCTTCGGGCCTCAAGCAAGGTGCTAACGAGACGAAGAACTAATGAAGAGGATTGATCGATGAACAGAAGATTTGTGGTTCTTTCCTTCGCCGTAATGATTGCCGTCGGCGCCATCGCCGCCTCAGCCCAGCCCCGCGTCCCCACCGTCGACGACCTCCTTACCATCAAGTCCGTGGGCGGCACGCAGATCTCGCCCGCCGGAAAATGGGTTGCCTACACGGTCGGCTTTGGCGACTTCAAGCAGGACGCCTTCATCAATCAGATTTGGCTGGTCGAAAGCGACACCGGAAAGAGTTTTCAATTGACTCGCGGCGATCGGTCCTCGACTAATCCGCGCTGGTCGCCCGACGGCCAATGGCTCGCCTTTCTCAGCAATCGCCTCGAAGACAAGAATCAGATCTTTGTGATCAGTCCGCTCGGTGGCGAAGGGCAACAGCTAACTAAATCTGAAACGCCAATCAGCAATTTCGCGTGGTCAGAAGACGGCCGAACGATCGCCTACACTGCGACGGAACCGACGCCGCAACCTTTAAAAGATCGCAAAGACTATCTGGGTGATTACGACGTTGTGCGCGAGGGCTACAGCTACGTACATCTCTGGACCTTCAGCGTTCGCGAAGCGATGAACGCCCCGCTCGTGGGAAAACAACGCACCAAGAAGAAAGACTTCAGTATCGATTCATTCGCGTGGTCGCCCGATGCGTCGAGCATCGCGTTCAGCGCCACTCTGAATCCCGATTTGATTCAAGGAGTCACCTCAGACGTTTATCTGCTCAAGCTCGCCGACGATTCAGTGAAGAAGATTGTCGACTTGCCCGGACCGGACACTGGTCCGCGCTTCTCACCCGACGGCAAGCAGATCGTTTTTTCTTCGGCGATGGGAAACAAGGTTTACTTTGCCAGCAACTCGCGGCTCGCAGTCGTCCCGGTTGAAGGCGGCAAAAGCAATTTCATAACCGAGAATTTTGATGAGAACCCCGGCCTGGTCGACTGGAAGACCGACGGCATCTATTTTACCGGACTGCAACGGACGGCTTCACACCTGTTCCGCGTTGGGCCAACGGGAGGCAAGATCGCAAAGATCTCAGCACCTGACGATCTGATGGCTGGGTCA
>WNFR01006048.1_pt1 | contig 32641 bp, 26 predicted proteins | sample 5400221 | NCBI WGS metagenome assembly WNFR01 (sample SAMN13153357, study PRJNA577476) | soil metagenome | isolation source: 40 cm soil under Madrone tree | place: USA:California | collected 2016-06-14
AAGGCACACGTGTAACGCTCCATTAGCAGAGCGTTTATACGGCCTCAATCTGTCCTGCGTAGTCTCACGCCAACGATTGAGTTGGCGTCTAGACAGCATTCTTGGTGCTGGCGTGCATGGAAATTATTGCTTCGGGCGCACCGAAGTTTTCCACAGGGTTTTACTTCAATGCATGTAATTCCTGTGATAGAAGATAAGTCATAGATTTAGCTGTTGGTTGCAGTCCGGAGTCGGCGTTTGCGGCCATTGCGATCCGTCCCCAACAATTAGGGGAGCCCTCCACTCCACCCCGGAGGGTTTCAGGTCCGCGCACGAGTGCGCGAAGCGTCGGCAATAAGAGAAAGGGAGAAAATTCAATGAGAACGAGTGGGATGGGAACCTCCATCGTGCGCTATTACCTCGCGCTGATGGTCATCGTGTTATTCGCTTGCAGCGCCTTCGGGCAGTCCGCCACCGACGGCGCCATCGGCGGCACCGTGCTGGATTCCAGCGGCGCCGCCGTTCCAAATGCCAAAGTCACCGTCAAGAACCACGGTACGAACGCCGAAGAGACCGAACCACGGTACGAACGCCGAAGAGACCGTCATGACCGATGACACCGGCTATTTCCGCGTCGGCAAGCTCCAGCCCGCCACGTACACCGTTGCCGTTGAAGTGCAGGGCTTTACTCCATTCAGGGCCGAGCAGGTCATCGTGCAAGTCGGCAGCGTCACGGAGATTTCCGCGCGCCTCAACGTCGGTTCGGCTAGCGCAACTGTCGTGGTCAGCGCGGAGGTTCCGCAGGTCAACACCAACTCTCCTGAGTTTGCTCCCACCCTCGACCAGACGGCCATCAGCAATCTGCCGATCAATGGCGGTCGCTGGTCCGATTTCGCCCTGCTTACCCCTACTGCTGTCAATAACTCCAGCGGATTCGGACTATTGAGTTTCCGCGGAATCAGCCCGCTCCTCAATAACAACACCGTTGATGGAGCCGACAATAACCAGGCATTCTTCAGCGAGGAGCGCGGTCGCACCCGCGCGGGATATTCATCCGCGAAGGCCGCTGTCCAGGAGTTCCAAGTCAATACTTCCAATTACTCCGCCGAATACGGTCGCGCCGCTGGCGCCGTTATCAACACCGTTACCAAGAGCGGCACAAACCAATATCACGGCGAGGCCTACTTCTACGACCGCGACAACGACTGGGGCGCCATCAACCCGTTTACGTCCATCCTCAAACAGTCCTCCCCGGGCGTCTTCACTCCGGTTCCTTACAAGCCGGTTGACGTCCGCAAGATTTGGGGCGGTGGGATCGGCGGCTCCCTACTGAAAGACAAACTTTTCTTCTTTTTTGCCTTTGATCGTTACACAAGGAATTTTCCAGGCACCGCAATTCCTAGCAATCCCGGCCCATTCTTCGCAGCTCCATCCGCTGCGACTATAAATACCCTCGCGCAGCGTCTCTTTGCCACAAATACCCCTACCGCTACTCAGACGGCGCAAGCCCAAACCGACTACACCAATGGCTCGGCCGCACTACTGGGAGAGTTGGGGCCGGTCCCCCGTAAAGGCGAACAAACCATCTTCTTCCCCAAGGTCGACTGGCAGATCAATTCCAAGAATCATGCCTCTTTTGAGGTCAACCGCATGCGCTGGGGTTCCCCAGCAGGAATCCAGACCCAGGCGACCAACACGTTCGGAATTGCCAGTTTCGGCAACGACTATGTCCGCGATACCTGGGGCGTGGCCAAGCTCTACACGTCCCTTACCCCTTCCCTTTCCAATGAAGCGCGCTTCCAGTACGGCCGGGACTTTGAATTCGAATTTGCGCAGGCGCCATCCCAATATGAATTAGCGAATTTCGTCAACCCCACTGGCTATACGAATCCCCTCGGACTGCCACCTGACGTCAATTTCTTCTTTTCGCTGGACATTGGCGTGCCTACCTTCCTGCAGCGCCCCTCTTTCCCCGACGAGCGGCGGACCCAGTATGCTGACACCGTTTCATGGACGCACGACAAACATAACTTCAAGTTCGGAATGGACATCGCCCACACAAGTGACCTGAGCAGGAATCTGCGCACTCAGTATGGTTCGTTCAGCTATGGCAGCCTGCTCGATTATTTCTCCGACTTTTATCGCCCGAAGAGTTGTGGCACCAATTTCAACACTGCTTGCTTCTCGACCTTCCAGCAGGCTTTCGGTCCCTTGGGCTTTTCCTTCACCACAAACGACTTCGCCTTTTTCGCCGAGGACAGTTGGCGCGTATTGCCCCGATTCACTTTGACTATCGGCTTGCGCTATGACTACGAACAGCTTCCAAACCCTTTCAGCAGCCTCATCAATTCGGCCGTGCCACAGACCGGATCATTCCCCAACGACAAAAACAATTTTGGTCCCCGCGTTGGCTTCGCCTGGGACATCTTCGGTAACGGCAAAACTTCCGTGCGTGGTGGCTATGGCATCTACTATGGCCGCATCATCAATTCGGCGATCTACAACGCCCTCGTCAGTACGGGAAATCCCAACGGCCAGCTGTCCTTCACGATCAACCCCACCATCAAAGTGGGGAGTTCATTTGTTCCCAATCCAGCTGCCCCCTCGTTTCCCCAAATTATTCCCCCTTCGACCCCGCCGCCTCCAAGCGCTGGTCTGAGCGTTGTCTATTTTGATCCCCACTTCCAGGCCCCTCAAATTCACGAGACTGACCTCACGATCGAGCGCCAACTCGGGTCCAACATGGTAGTGTCAGTGAGCTATTTGGGAAGCTTCGGACGAGAATTGCCGGACTTCGTCGACACCAATCTTAGTCCTTCGGGCACTTCGATAACCTACAATGTAGCGGCGGGTGGGCCGCTCAAAGCGGCGACGTACAGCACCGCATTGTTCACATCGCGCCCTAACCCCAACTTCGGGGCCATAACCAAAATCTTCAGTGCCGTCAACTCCAAGTACAACGCGATGAGTGTCCAGCTGAACCGTCGCATGAGCCGTAACCTGCAATTTAATGCCAATTACACTTGGTCGCATTCCCTTGATTTCGGCCAAAATGAAAGCACCTTCACGGACACCAACGACCTTCTTGAGCCGTTCAATCTCAATAAAGAATATGGCAACTCCAACTTCAACGTCCCCAACCGCTTCGTCTTCAGTGCCGTTGCGGAATCCCCCTGGAAGACCAGTGGTTGGACGAACTACCTGGTGGGCGGATGGGAAGTTGCTCCTATCTATCAGGTACAGAATGGTTTGCCCTTCTCCCTCGTCACTACCGGGAACGCTCCCGGAGGATTGAGTGGGGGCGTGAACGGCTCCAACGGGCGTAAGGGCATAGACACCATCGGCCGCAACACTTTCCACCTTCCAAGAACCCAGGTCGTCGACCTCCGGATCTCCAAGAAATTTAGCTTTGGTGAAAACTACAAGTTCGAAGTGCTCGGTGAGGGCTTCAACCTGTTCAATCGCACGAACATTACCGGAGCCCAGACACTCGCATACAGGATTGTGACCACAGGCACCATCACAACCGCGAATGGAGCCGCGACTTGCGGGACGGGAGGGGCTTCTCCCAACTTGCCCTGCCTCACCTTTAATTCCCCGTTCGCAACTCCGACCAGCGGCAACAGCAACTTTGCCTATTCCAGCCGTCAGATCCAGATCGGCTTCCGATTCCTGTTCTGAGCCGATTGCAGACTCTTCCAAACCGCGGCGGCTTCGGCCGTCGCGGTTCCCTTTTGAGGTCACGGCACCTACCAAGTAGCATCCAGAAACCTTAATAGCCGGCTGCGATCACCGTCGGAGGGTCGCCAAGACAAACTTTCCCCATTCCACTTCTAACTGTCGAGTGTTGACGTAGCCTTGGTAGGCGTTCTTCGCCCTTCCTTGCCTCCGCTCCAACCGTTCATCGCGCCTAATAGTCGTTCAATCCTCGATTCGCACAGCTCACTGCTTAATACTTAACCAAACGTTACTGGCCATGCTATCCTTCCCCTGTGCGCATCAGATCCTCGCCCGTATACCCTGAGCCTCGAAGGGTTCTTTCCTCTCCTGGACTTGCCCACTGCCCCTCTGCGTCATCGAAGCTCCGTCTCCCCCTGTAGGGCGGAGATCCCGACCCTGTTCGGACCGAAGGTTCCGACCTTGTCGGGATCTCTGCCCACTATTTCCCTAAGTCCTTTAGCTGCAACACTTATGGATCTACCCACAAGTGTTGAAAACAAAAGACTTACGGCCCGGCTAAGCCCTTTAGATGCAACACATACAAAAAACACAGGGTGGGGGCCACTCTATTTCAACCAGAAACCGCCGCACCTTCGCTTCAAGCTATACTCTCCTCTCCGGAGGAGCCCCTTGCTGGAAGTCGCCAAAAGTACCCTGCTGATCCTCAGCGCCCTGTTTCCTGTCGTGAATCCCCTCGGCGGCAGTCCTGTTTTCCTCGCTTTGACCCGGGAGTACCCCGCCTCCGCTCGCAGGATCCTTGCCCGTACCGTGGCGATGAACAGCTTCGTCCTACTGATTGCTTCCTTTCTGATCGGTTCGCATATCCTGACCTTCTTCGGAATCTCCCTTCCGGTTGTGCAAGTCGGCGGCGGCCTCATTGTCATTTCCAATGGTTGGGCCATGCTCAACAGCAAGGAAGACCATGACCGTGAAGGCAAGGCCCAGAAAGAGGTCAACTTGCAGGACATTTTCCGCAATGCTTTTTATCCGCTGACCTTGCCGCTCACCGTCGGCCCCGGTTCGATTTCCATCGCCATCACTCTCGGAGCAAATGCGCCTCACCACCTCGGCCCGAATCTCCTCGCGATTCTCGCCGCGGTGATCAGTTCCGCGCTCTTGACGCTGAGCATCTATCTTTGTTACGGATTCGCCGATCGTCTCGCCGCCATCATCGGCGAAAGCGGGATGAGTATCATCCTGCGGCTCTCCTCTTTTCTCCTCGTTTGCATCGGCGTCCAGATTCTTTGGAATGGCGTGAAAGCCTTGCTTCTTTCTCTGCCCCCAGTCGGGGCCTGAGACTGCTCTGTCAAGCTTGGTGTATCATGGATTTTCACCATCGAGATGAGACCCGAAGCCCTGAATTTCATCGTGTGCCCCAATTGCGCGGGCGAATTATCTCTGAGCAGCGATGCGTCACGCGCGCCCGAGGACGGGCACATCATGACCGGCGGCCTCGCCTGCCGCCGTTGCGCTTCACAATTCGCGATTCGCAACGGCGTGCCGATTCTCTCCCCCGCAAAACTCGCCACCGTCAAACTCGAGACCGCTTCACGATTTGCGGAGGAATGGACGCGCTGGAGCGATCTTCGCGACTATTATGAGCAGGAGTTTTTCGACTGGGTGGCCCCGCTGACCGCCGGAGATTTCGCGGACCAGATTGTATTCGAGGGGGGCTGCGGGAAGGGGCGGCACACCGCAATTGTGGCGTCGCACGGTGCAAAAGCGATTGTTGCGCTGGATTTGGGTGAGAGCGCGTTCGTTGCCTTCGCGCACACCCGTCAATTCCCAAACGCCCACGTCGTTATCGGGGACTTGCTGAACCCGCCTGTCCGCCCTGTTTTTGACTTGGCATTTTCCGTCGGTGTTCTGCACCATTTGCCGGACCCCGCGGCTGGTTTTGCGAGTCTGGCCTCGCGAGTGCGGGAAGGCGGCCGGGTAGCGTTTTGGGTTTACGGCCACGAAGGAAATGAATGGATCACCCGGTACGTGGATCCCGTGCGCAAAGCCATCACTTCGCGGTTGCCGGCGACATTTTTGCGGATTGCCTCCATTCCGCCCGCCGCCGCACTCTGGGCGGTCATAAAACTTTTCTACCGTCCGCGATCTGATGGAAAAGGTCCCGCGAAACTTCCTTACGGCGATTATTTTGCCGCGCTGTATCGCTACCCGTTCGACGAAATTCACGCCAACGTTTTCGACCAACTGGTGACGCCGGTAGCTTACTATTTGCGTGAGGATGAAGTCAGGCCCTGGCTGGCGTCGGGCTTTCGAGATGCCGCACTCCGCTCGCATCGCGGATACAGTTGGACGGGACTTGCGACCGTTTGCCGCACCAAGGCAGCCGTTGCCGAATAGCGCGCAAATTTTCAGATTCGCGGGCTCTCCGCGTTGCGCCGCCGCAAGGGCTACAGCTACAATCGAAGTGTGAAGTAATTGCATCCTTCCGTTTGTCTCGGCGGGATCGCGGGCGATCCGGCCAGGTTTTGCCAGTTCGCGTGGCGCAACGATTCGAACCGTGCATTGCTGGACGCGGCAGTGAGCGGCGGAATGTAAGCCTCCCGAAGCTCATTAACGATGACAGGAAGAGCGTCTTATCTTTCGAAAGGCGCTCCGCGAGGTACAAAGAGTTGTGCGGAATTGTAGGGTATACACATAAGAGCTGGACCCCTCCTCCCCGGCGAATTCAGGAGGCCACGGCGACGTTGATCCACCGGGGGCCGGACCAGCAAGGCGTATTTCAATCAAGCCTTTTCTCGATGGGCGCGGCGCGCCTGAAAATCATCGACCTAGACTCCGGGAACCAGCCGATTCTTTCCGAAGACGGGGATTTCGGAATCGCCTTCAACGGCGAGATTTACAATCACCTCGAAATACGGAGCGAACTGGAAAAGCTCGGGCATCGATTCGAATCGCATTCCGACACGGAAACCGTTCTTCGCGCGTTCATGCAATGGGACAAAGAATGCCTGGCGAAGTTGCGCGGAATGTTCGCGGTGGCATTGTGGAAGAAATCGGCGAGACGCCTTGTTCTGGCGCGCGACCGCATGGGAATCAAACCGCTCTACATCACACGTCAGGGAGAAGATCTTTTTTTTGGCTCCGAGCTGAAAGCGATTTTTATCCATCCGGAAATCGAACGCCGGCTGAGTCTTGCTGGTCTCGATTGTTATCTCTCGCTGAATTATGTGCCGTGCCCCTGGACTCTCGTGGAAGGGATCGAAAAACTTCCGCCGGGACACTGGCTGGAGTGGAACGACGGAAAGATATCTTCGGACGCCTATTGGAGACTGCCTTTCACGCAGCCGTCCCATTACACGCTGGAGACAGCAAAGGAAGAACTCGACAGCCTGCTGCAGCAATCGGTGCGCGAGCACATGATTTCGGATGTTCCGCTGGGGATCTGGCTGAGCGGCGGAATGGATTCGACGACCATCCTGCACTACGCCTCGAGAGCCTCCACTTCGCAGCTGAAAACATTTTCGATTTCATTCCGAGGACGAAGTTTTGATGAGACGAAATTCATCGATCGCGCCGTGCATCAGTACGGAACGGACCACCAGGTTCTGGATTTAACGCCTGCGGAGGACCTGTGCGGCGCGATCGAGGAGTTTGCCTACTATTCAGACGAACCGAGCGCGGATGCGGGCTCGTTGCCCGTCTGGTTTCTCTCGAAATTGTGCAAATCAAAAACTACGGTGGCGCTGAGCGGCGAAGGCGCCGACGAGCTACTCGGCGGATACATAACCTGCCGCGCAGACATACTTGCCAAATGGGCCAGGCGGATGCCGCGCCCGCTTCTGCAGGCCGCGCTGACGGGAGTCCGCCATTGGCCCGTTTCGGATGAGAAAATCAGCTTCGAATACAAGGTGAAGCGATTCTTGGAGGGCAGTCTACTGGAGCCCAGCCACGCCCACGTATACTGGAACGGAACTTTTTCGGACGAGGAAAAGCGATCGCTGCTGCGCCGGCCGCTTCCCACTGCTTTTCACCATCTCTTGGATGAAGTAGACGAGTTGCCAAAAACCCGCGACGCTCTCGCGCACTTTCTGTGGTTCGATCAGAAATATTATCTGGCCGACGACATTCTGGTGAAAAGCGACCGCATGAGCATGGCTCATTCCGTCGAAGTGCGTCCGCCGTTCCTCGATCATCGCATCGTGGAATTCGCGGCAAAGCTGCCCGCGCACTTGAAAATTCGTGGATCGCAGCAGAAGCTCGTCTTGAGTGAATTGCGCAAAGACAAGCTCCCAGCCTCCATCCAGGCCGGCAAGAAGACGGGGTTTGACATTCCGGCGCATGAATGGCTCCGCGGGCCCCTGCGTTCGATGCTTATCGATTCCTTGCGGGAGGGAATCGCAGAATACGGGCAACTCTTTCGTGGAGATGCCGTTGAAAACCTTTTGACCAGGCATCTGGAAAGAAAAGCCAATGTCGGGTATCACCTCTGGGGCTTGATGATCCTCTTTCAATGGATGAAAAGATGGCGAATACAAGCGTCGTCGAACGCGACGACGCAAGCGTTCTTACAAGTAAAAGCTGGCTCCTATACCTGATCGTTGCCCTGGTTGCCGGAGCGGTCTACCTGGGTTGTAGCGTGTCGCCGCCGTCGCTGATGGACGATGTCGATGCGGCCGTGGCACAAATCTCAAGAAACATGGTTACCTCCGGGGATTGGGTGACCCCGCGAGCCGATGGCATCGTGTTCCTCGAGAAACCGGCCATGTTTTATTGGCCGATAGCCGTTTCGTTGAAGATTTTCGGCGTTCATGACTGGGCGGCGCGCATCCCGTCCGCGCTTTCGGCAATCGGCCTGGCCTGCCTGACTTGTGCCTTCGGTGCATGGGCGTTCGGGCGGAGAGCAGGTTTGTGTGCGGGCTTATGCATGGCCACTTGCGTCGGCCTCTTCCTATTCACGCGCATCGTTATTCCCGATGTGACTCTAACCGCGCCCTCGATGAAGAGGAGCCGCACCCGCGGTTCTGGGCATTCGTTCTCGCTGCCAGCCTGGGGACCGGGGTTCTGCTGAAAAGCCTGATCGGCGCGGTTTTCCCGGTGGCCGCCGGGGTGCTCTATCTTTCCCTGACCAGGCAATTTTTTGTGGCTCGAACCTGGAAGCGGCTACGTCCCATCAGCGGTTTATTCATTGCACTCCTCGTTGCAGCGCCCTGGCACATTCTGGCCACGCTTCGTAATCCACCCTATTTCTCTGTCGCGCTTCACGGCGGTCCGGGCGAATACCACGGCTTTCTCTGGTTCTTTTTCATCAACGAGCAGGTCCTTCGCTTCCTCAATTTGCGCTATCCTCGCGATTACAATACGGTCCCCCGGCTCTGGTTCTGGCTGCTCCATTTTCTCTGGCTGTTCCCGTGGAGCGTATACCTCCCTGCCATCGCCAGGCTCTCCTTCAAACCCATCGAGCGCGCGGGCCGCACGCGTCTGCTGGCGATATGCTGGATTGGATTTATCCTGGTGTTCTTCACGTTTTCAACGACGCAGGAATATTACTCGATGCCCTGCTATCCCGCGCTGGCCTTGCTGCTGGGCTCAGCGATGGCTGCGGGAGGTGATTGGATCCGCCGTGGAACCCGCGTTCTTTCCGTGGTTGCCGGCTGCGCGGGACTCGCCTGCATCACTATTTTTTTTCTGGTGCGAAATGTTCCCGCGCCGGGGGACATCTCTTCCGCGCTCGGACACCATCCCAGCGTCTATACCCTCTCCCTGGGCCACATGATGGACCTTACCTTCGATTCCTTTGCCTATCTGCGCCTCCCGCTGGCGGTCGCAACGATCGCTTTGTTGGGAGGGGCCCTTGCAACCTTTCGATGGGTCGATCTGCGCTCTTTCCTGGCAGCCGCGCTGATGATGGTTTTGTTCTACCACGCCGCTCGCCTGGCGTTGGTGGTGTTCGATCCATTTCTGTCGTCGCGGCCGCTGGCGGAGGTGGTCCTTAAATCTCCGGATGGAAAACTGATCGTGGACCATAACTACTGGACTTTTTCTTCGCTCACGTTCTATACCAATCGCGACGCCTTGACGTTGAATGGGCGCTACTTCAATCTTGAGTATGGATCCTATGCTCCCGGCGCCCCGGACGTCTTCATCGACGACACGCGATTCAAGAGTCTCTGGATCGAGCCGCAGCGCTATTATCTTGAGGCCTACCAGACAGACCTCAGTTATTTCGAAGACTTGGTTGGCCGGGACCATCTCAATTTCGTCGCTACGGGAGGCGGCAAACTCATACTTACCAACCATCCGTTGAAACACGTCAGTCTGGGAGAGGGGATACACCGCCTGTCAGCAACTTCCAAAAACCCGCTTGCAAAGCCCTCGGTATACAGGTAAAAAAAGAAAGTCCAGTCCAGAGCGGTTTATTTCCACAGTACCCCTATTTACCTGCCCGAGCATCTAAGGGACAGCCGTTCTCATTTCGGATTGCTGTAGAAATTAGACAAGAGATTTAGCCTGAGGAGGGTACATGAAGATTGCCGTACTCGGAGGGGACGGCTACTGCGGTTGGGCGACAGCTCTCTATTTGTCGCAGAGGGGCCATTCGGTTGCGATCGTTGACAACTTTTTGCGGCGCCTTTGGGACCACGAGCTTGGCGCGCAGACGCTGACTCCGATTCGCCCGCTGACGGAGCGCGTCAGGGTCTGGCAGAATCTGACCGGCAAGACCATCGAGCTGTTCGTCGGTGACGTTTCCGACTATGACTTTCTCGCTTCCACATTCAAGTCCATCGAGCCGGAAGCGGTGGTTCATTTCGCGGAACAACGGTCTGCTCCCTACTCGATGATCGATCGCAAGCACGCCGTCTTTACACAGGTGAACAACGTCGTCGGTACATTGAACGTACTATTCGCAATCCGCGAATTCCTGCCGGATTGTCACCTCATCAAGCTGGGAACCATGGGCGAGTACGGCACGCCCAACATCGACATCGAAGAGGGCTACATCGCCATCGAACACAACGGCCGCAAGGACGTGGTTCCTTTCCCGAAGCAGCCTGGATCCTTTTATCACCTCTCGAAGGTGCACGACAGCCACAACATGATGTTCGCGTGCAAGATCTGGGGCATTCGCGCCACGGACCTTAATCAAGGCGTCGTTTACGGGACGATGACGGACGAAGCCGCGCTCGATGAAGCGCTCATCAATCGCTTCGACTACGACGACGTCTTCGGCACGGTCCTCAATCGTTTCTGCGTACAGGCGGCTATCGGGCAGCCGCTCACGGTCTACGGCAAGGGAGGTCAGACGCGCGGTTTCCTCGATATCCGCGATACCGTGCGCTGCATCGAGATCGCCTGCCACAACCCGGCAGCCAGAGGCGAGTGCCGCGTCTATAATCAATTCACGGAACAGTTTTCCGTCCTCGAACTGGCGCATTTGGTCAAGTCCGCCGCAAGAAAACTCGGCGTCGTCGTCGAAATCGACCACATCCCCGACCCGCGCGTGGAGGCGGAGCAGCACTACTACAACGCAAAACACTCGAAGCTGGTCGATCTGGGCCTGCAACCGCATAAATTGTCGGATGCGCTGCTGGATTCGCTCATGAACATCGCCATAAAGTATCGAGATCGAGTGGATGTTTCTCTCATGCTGCCTCAGGTAAACTGGCGTGAGCCGAAGAACGATCGCCGCATGCAGTTGAGCATGCCTTCGAAATCTTCGGCGCCGGAGCCGCGCGCGGTACTTGCGGCTTTAGCCGGGGCAAAGGCCAAGAAGGGGTAAGACTACCCTCGGCCCGGCTTTCATTGCGGGGAATTCTGGGCAGGGCTTGAGGCGGCGGGCACGAGCATTCCCTCTCGAATCCTGTAGTCCACGTCGCGCCACCGTATGCTGTTGCGTCCAAACGTCAGCAGCCAGATCACGAATGCGGTGGCGTCCCACACGACGATGAGCGGCATCTTTTTCCAGAGTCCGCTCTGCTGCAATCCCCAGACGCCGACCAGCCATGTCATCGCCACGCGGAATCCCACATAGGCGCCGAAATACGCGAGGCCAATTCCTGCCGGATGAGTCAGCGCAACAGCCAGACACCACGGCAATCCCTGTGTAAAAGCAAGCCCCACGTGTCCCCAAGGACGCATGTGCCGCATCACCGTCATCCAACGGAGCCGCTTGCTGAAGAGTGCGCGGGGCGAATCATAATCCGGTACGGTCTGCACCGCGTACGGAAGCAGTTCGACTTTCAAACCTTGTTGAGCGATCAAACGGCCAACCAGAAGATCGTCGGCGGGCTTGTTTTCAATCGCTTCGTATCCGCCAAATCCAGCAAGGTGCGTGCTGGTTGTAACAATAGTCGGTCCGAGGGTGAACTTAATTCCATCCAACTGCTGAGCGACCAGAATTCCAGGATAGAAGTCGGAATACATGCCGATGGATTGCAGATGTTGCGCGAGCGTTTCATCGTGGATGGATACGTAGAAGCAGGTCACGCAACCCACTTTCGGGTCGCGCAGGGGAGCGACTACCGCGCGTAAGTAATTTGGCTCGACCCGGACGTCACTGTCGCTGATGACCAGAAACTCGTTTTCCGCTTCGTTCACCATCCGCACCAGCTTGGCCACCTTGTCGTTGATGGCGCTGCGTCCGGAACCAAAGAGCAGGCGGATTTGGCGTTCGGGGAAATCACGCATCAATTTTTGTAAAACCGGCACCGCCGGGTCGTTGAAGTCCCCGACGCAAAAAATCAGCTCATAGCTCGGATAATCCTGCCGGCAAAAGCTCGCGTAATTTTCGTATGCTTCGGGGTCCAATCCCCGGACGGGCTTCAAAATGCTGATCGAAGGCGCAAAATCAAAATTCTTCGACGGACCACCTTTGGAGCTCCGGAAAAAAAGCCGGGAACTATACAAGACGAGCAGGTAGTAGATGAACGGTGCGGCAGCTACGGTAAGAAATAGGTAATCGGCGGCTTTCGAAATCATTGCACCTCGAGCACTAGGATTGTGCCACGCCGCTCCGTCGATAGTAAGTCAGGCCCGCAACTGCCGCTGCTATCGAAAAAGGATAGCAAAAAACGAAGTATTTCGCTGCCCGGTCTTTGGTCCCGGTGAAACATCGGGTAAGATCATTTTCGAATGATTTATGAAACGTTGATTCCGTTGTGGGCCGCTTCACTCCTGGATGCACGACGGCAATCCATCGAGACACTAACGCGCATGACTGCAACCGCCGTGCTCGCACGATTGAAAGGCAATGCAAGGGGCGAAGCAAACACCGTATGAAAGATTCTCCGGGCCTGCACCTGAAAACTTACGTCTTTATTTTGTTCATCGTTTTGTTTGCTCCACTCGGCAACGTCCTGCTCAGTAAGGGTATGAAAGGTGTTGGCTCCGCTAAAAACTGGGTGCCGGGCGATATTTTTCATATTCTTGCCAGCATCGTCACTTCAGGCTACATCTGGCTCGGAATCGCCTGCTTGCTCACCTTCTTTGTCGCTTACATGCTCGTACTCACTTGGGCGGACTACAGCTACGTTCAGCCAGCTTCCTCGTTTTCCTATGCCGTGGTGGCCATGCTGGGTTATTTCCTATTGGGAGAAGCCGTGCCTCCGCTGCGCTGGATCGGCATATTTGTTATCTGCGTCGGCGTCTTTATTGTCGGGCATACGCATCCGCGAAGCACGGAGAGGGCGTAAACGTGCTCGAGTTTTTATTCCTTTTTACCATTGTTGCTGCGGGGACCGGCGGCGAGCTCTGTGTTTCCCGCGCAATGAAGGTGGTCGGCGAAGTTCACGACTTCCGGCCGGCCGCGCTCGTTCGTTTTGTTTTCCGAGCTATGCGCGTGGGTTGGATGTGGATTGGTATCGCGATGATGACGCTGGCCTTCTTCTCGCTTTTGGCGATGCTGTCCATCGAGAACGTGAGTTTCGTCGTTCCCGTGACGGCCTTGAGCTATGCGGCGGGCGCCTTTGGCGCCACGTTGTTCTTGCACGAACGCATCAGCCCGCAGCGCTGGCTCGGCGTCCTGATCGTTTGCATCGGAGTAACTCTCGTGTGGCTCAGCAGACGCTAGGCCACGAATTCAGCTTCCCACCTTTACGGCTTCTCCGGGTCCGTCTGTGTCGGTTTTCCGATCTTGATGGTGGAACCGAACCGCTTGTAGTTCTGGTAGCGAACGGACAAGCGGATATGCACGTCCTGACCGGACTTGAAATGCAGGACGTCGTCAGCGCGGGTATAGGTCGGGAACCAGTAGTGGCCTTCGATATTTTCCCGAAAGGTCTCGAACATTGGAAAGGCCTGGTCTTCCTTTTTCTTCAGCAAGCCCGTGGCTTTCCCCCTGGTTTTGACAATCTGGAGGTCCTTGTCTTCTACCCAGATACGGCCTTGAAAGTAGCGTTGGCCCTTTTCCAATTTCAGCGGAGCAATGTCAAAAACATAGGTGTTTACCTCGTCGACCTGCTCTCGGCCCACGTACTTGACGTCATACTTGGGCAAATCGGCCGGGGTCAGCACAAGAGGCCACACCTTCTCGATATCATCGAAATCTTGTTGCGACATGGTAATGCGCTGGAGCGAAGGCGTAGGGGCCACGAGGACTTTTTCGTAGCGCTTCCCCGCGGGCGTGAACAGGATGTCGCTGGTCAGGCGGTACTCCCCGTCGGGGCGGCCGTCCTCATCGATTTCCTGGAATACGAAAATCTGTGTGTACGTGAAGTTGTCGCGTTCCTTGCGGAACTCCTCCTCGTGCTCCGTGAATTTCTGGATGACTTGCTGCACGGGAAGTGCCGGCGGCTCATTGGTGATATGAGAGGACACCTCTTGCCTGGGTGCGCTTGTCTTCGCTGCTTCGGCAGGCACGGCGGATGGAGCCACGGTGCTTGGAGGCGGGGGTGGCAACGGCCCTTGTCGCTGCTGCGCGGCTATAGGCAGGGCGAGCGCGGCACACGCAACCAAGAATAGCGCTCTGACTCCCATTTTGTTGCGCTCCTTCTGTGCCATGCTGGAAAGGATTCCCCTCATTCTCTCTGCGCTCCTGATACTCAGACAGTCTCTACTGTACTTGAAGATTCGATGCATCGGACAGGAGTTTCGTAGCACGCCCTTGAGGCAAAAAAATAGCTTCAGGGCGTAACGACCTTCGCCTGCAACCCCGCAGGGACACGACGTTTGTGCGGGTGATATGCCCGCGTCAGTACTAAATATACTTCAAGGAATTAAGTGTCCTGCTGTAGGCACTTCTTCGTGGAACCTCGTTTGCAAAGTAGGAGCGGCTGCGGAGCGATGCTAAACGCGGCGTGCATCTATGGAGAACGGGCGCTGAGGAGGAAGCGGGGATGATTCCCGTTTTCGAGGGTCCAGATGAGGAGAGCGGCGAGACGAGTGATACCGTCCTATCAGCTGCCCCCGCCTAATTTGTACCCTCGAAATCACTCCCAGAGGCAACGTGTTTGCCGAAACTTTCGCTTGAAGATTCTCGAAATTCCACGGACCGTCGGGGTCCGAAGTCAGATTCAAGACCGCATCATCGAGCACGAGCGATCTGATAACCACCTGCCGATGCAGGAGGGCACCAACGCTAAGTTCAGCATCCATCCGCGCCACCTTGACGATATAACCGGACGGAAAGAGAGGGGGATTTTTTACGCCGAAATTGTCAATGTGAATCGATACAGGAAAAAACGTGAGTGCCAGCTGCCCGATTTCGACCTGCGTTCCAGTTTTCTCTTGGAGATAGGCGATCGCCTCGGGCCGGTAACGGTCCACGTTGATGAGCGCGGGTACACAACAAAAATGAGTGTGAGCAAGAGTATCGCGGCGATTCCAACTACGATTAGGCCCGTTCTTCGGCGGACGGCCACACCGACCTCCAGAATACAGTTGTTTTGGCGCGACGAGGAAGGCTATGAGAATGTAGATCTGCCTCCGCTTCGCAGCAATTAAATCGCGTCGGTCGAGAGGAACTACTTTTATCTGCTCACGGAATATGGGCCGTCCGTCGCCGGGCGATAGTCGGAGTAAGTGAGAATTCTGTCCATGTTGAGGCTTTTCAGGAAAAGGATTCTGGCGCTTGCCCGTACTTCGAGGCGTTTCGGCACCCAGACCGCGTCACCGACACAAGTCTGCTCCAGAATGATGTGCGAGCCACGCTGTACGCGAGCCACGAACAATCCCATCGAAAACGGCTGTGTTACCTCGCCGTCGACCTTGATCCAGCCGAAGTCCTGCATGTCGACCCAAAGCTTGCCTTCCACCTTGGAAAACATCTTGCCGAACTTGCCGTGCGCGTGATAGCCCGGATGCGGCGTGGCATGAAGCACGTAGGCCCGCCTGCCGCCGACTACCTCTTCGCCGATGAGCTTGAAGTCGAAGGCCTCGAGCACGTCGCGGAGGAAAGACCTGTTTTCCTGATCCTTCCGGAGCCGCGCCGTCTGCTCCTCCGGCGTTTCGTGCTTCAGCTTTTCCAGATCCGCGTCGCTTTTCCTCTGTTCCGCGGCCGATGGAGGCTGCCCGTTGTGTTCGATGAGCTGCTCGAAGCGAGCGCCGTTGACTAGAATCATTCTGGTGACGTCGACATTTTCCGATTTCACCTGACCCAGCGAGTCCAGGCGTCGATCCTCATCACGCTCCACGTAGATGTAATGGTCGCGCGCCTGCCAACTGCGCTCGAGGGCCGCCACCGACAGGCCCACGATCTCGCGGGCGTCCAGGACGCTCGCATGATTCTGATGTTTGTCCGGTCCGCTATTTTGCGCGAAGAGTGCGGATGAAGCCGCGACCACAACCAAGAGCGTTCCGATTCGGGATTTAGCCAGGAATTTCATCTTGATTCGCGGGTGGCTGAAGATCCCGGTGAATCAGGATCCAGGAATAGACTAACGCGTCGAGAGTTGAGTGTCTGTGCGAAATGAGACATAGTCTCGTGGCTAGTCTTGCCCGCCGGGGTCGTTCGATACACTTGCTTTCCTCCCCCCTACTATGGTTCCCCAAAGGATTTGCTCCTGCACGATTTCACTCGCCGAGAGCGCAGAAGCGCGCCAAACGCATCCCGCGTCAATTCTTATGACAGTCGTAACAAGTCGTCGCGTCATAGACGTAGCCGCCTACGCCCTGATGGTTCTGGTCCGTACTCCCCTTGTTGTGCGCATTGGCGCGCGTATGACAGTCGATACAAGAGAACTTCGCGTAGTCCGTCGAGACCAGGTGGCAGTCCGAACAGACCGAGCCATTGTGCGGAATGCGGAACCAAGTGTGATTAAAGGTCGCGCCCAGCCAGCCGGTGGTGACCCACGTAGTGTGGCAGGTCAGGCAAGTGGTCGGGTACAGCGCGGCAACGTGGTTCGGCACGGCGCCGCTGAGCGTTTGCGTGCTCAGCCAGGCCGCCTGATGGCATCCATAGCAATCCGTAGTCGCCGAAGTAAGGCCGAATGGGTTGGCGCCCATGTGGCATGAGGAGCAGGGCGTGGTCACGTGCGCACCCTGCAACGGCCAACCGGTGGTGCTGTGATCGAACTTGCCATCCGCCCACCGTAGCGTGTCGTGGCACATCGAGCATTGAGATGCCGGGAAGCCCGACTTGATGTGATCCGGCACTTGGCCGCCGAGCGTTTGCGTGCTCAGCCAGGCCGCCTGATGGCATACGGAGCAATCCTCTGCCGGCAACTTGTAGTTGTTGCCCACGTGGCAGAACGAATCAGTGCAGGCCACGACTTTACCGGCCGGAGCCAGCTGGTGAGAACCCGTCAGTGCCCAGCCCGTCGTGCTGTGATCGAACGAAGCCGAATCCCAGCCCTTGGTGGTGTGGCAGGTCGCGCAATTCGTCGGTTGAAAAGCGGGCCCCGAGGTCGAGTGCATCGGATTATTCGTCTGCTTCCAGGTCGTCAAATGGCAGCCCGAATTCCCGCAGTCCGTCGGCCCCATCGTCAAGTTGTAATTGTTGTTGAGGTGGCAGGCAGCGCAAGCCACATTGGCGTGGCCGTTGGTCAGAAGAAATCCCGTGGTGCTGTGATCGAAGATCGCCGTGGTCCACGAAATCGTGTTGTGGCATCCGTTGCAGTTGGCCACAGCAAAAGCAGCCCCTGCCGAGGAGTGCACCGGATTATTCGTCTGCTGCCAAGTCGTCAAGTGGCAGCCCGAATTCCCGCAGTCCGTCGGCCCTATCATCAAGCTGTAATTGTTGTTGACGTGGCAGGAGGCACAGGGCACATTGGCATGGCCATTCGTCAGCGGGAACCCGGTGGCGCTGTGGTCGAACTTCGCGCCCAACCAGCTGTCAAAAGAGTGGCAGGAGTCGCAGGTGGTCGCGAACTTTGCGCTGACGTGATTCGGACTCGTAGTCTTCTGGTAGTCCCGCAAGTGGCAGGAAGCGCAGGCCGTCGACAGGCCCAGGAATTGGCCCACTGCAGCGCCCTTGTGGCAGTCCTCGCATTGCACCGCGGCGTGCGCGCCGAACAGCGGAAAGCGATTCTGGTGATCCTTTACCCGCTGGACGGCAATTTTCCAGCCCCGCACGGTATGGCACTGCGCGCAATTCGTGCCCATCTTCCGCTGGTGAATGTCCGCGTGGCACTCTTCACAATTCTTGCCCACATCTGTGAACACCGGCTTGAAGTGGCACTGCGTGCATTGAACTTTCTCGTGCATCTCGCGCAACGGATAGCGGGTCTTGTTGTGATCGAATTCCGGAACCGCACGAATGGGGCGCCAGCCCGCAGCGGTGTGGCAATTCTCGCAAGGAATGGCCAGCGGTCCGTGCGGACTACGAGTGGTCACCCGCTGTGGTGCGGGTACGGGAGCTCTCGCCGCCGACCATGACAGAAGCACCAGGCAGCAAGAGATTTCGATCCACCTGGACGTAGCTACCCCCTAAAACCTCAGATCCCGTCAACGCGTGTCCGAAGGATAGGCGGGGATACTCAAGCTTACTATGTAAACCCTTTTAAGATTCTGGTCTTTGCGCCAGAGCAAACGTAAAGGTCCGAGTTTGGTCTTGCACCGTCGCCAGTCCGGCGGTGCCGCAAACCTCAAGAACCATAAATTGTTATCTATGAAGGAGATGATTGGTAGGGGCGGTGGGGATCGAAAACAATGCCGATCGGAATTTCAAGGACTTAGAAGAAATGCTGGGGAGCGCTAAGGAATTGAAAAGGAACAATAGGGAATGCAAAGCAATCCTTATTGGCCCCTTAATGGCCCCTCGTTTTTCTCGACCAGCGAGATCCCGTCACAGTGTATTTCACTCACTGTCCAAGTGGCTCAGTCGGCTTTGGGCTCAAATTTCGCGGCGCGGATCGCAAGCCGACGTAACTTCGTGAATATGCTAGACCCGAACCCGTAGTGGGGCTGGGGCATCGTTAGTGCGGGATTTCTTCGACTTTGTCGAGGCCTCTCAGGATCCGTAACCGCGTTAACCGGGCACCAACGCGCCCCTAACCAAAGTCGCCTGGATTAGCAACGGAGCCAGATTGCACGAAAAGCAGCAAAGACTCGGTGCGCCAAAGCAAGGAAAAAGCATTGATAGATGGCCCATTTCCACCGCCGTGCGAATCGGCCGCAAGCCAGTATCGAGTAGGTCTGCTTCGTTTTGAATCACGCCGCGTCCTCGTTTTTCATGGGGGCGTTTTTGAGTGCTCGAGCCGGATGAATGGGAAACCTTCAAGTCCGGTTCTTAGAGGGCTGGGCGCCAGCAATGGCGCCCGGCTACTCGACCATCAAGTCCCTCAGGGCTTCAAATCACACTACAGGCTCCGAACTGTCCAATTCTGCACAGACGCGTCGGTCTGCAGCAAGTATGCTGCGGGGCAACAAAATATCTTCAGGCAAAACATACATGACACACCCCCACCCTGAGCCCGAAAGGCCCAGGGTGTGTGAAACGGAATTGACAGTTTGCAAGCGCACCCTGCGTGGAGCATCGACTCCGGTGCCCGTTAATCCTTGGATCCGTCGTGAATTTCGCTGTTTTCGTTCGAATGGCCGAAAATCCGGCATTTGTCTCCAAAATATTTGCAGCAGTCGCTCGATTTTCACAAATGTAGCTTCAGCCCTCCAGGGGTTTTAGTCGACGAATCCGATGGAGTATCTGATTCACCCACTTTTGGATGAGGGGCGAATTCGCGAACCGAAGAGTAGGTCGGTTCTGCGGGCGTGTAAGTTCGCCCGGCAACCAGAAGAGTCTGGAGCGCAGTTTGCTCAAGGTCACTACTTCCCAATAGAGGGCGTTGGCCGCGAAAGCACGAGTGGGAATCTTTCTGAGCGCATAGTCCTCACGCAGCTCTCGGATGCGTGGCTCTATTCCGGCGCGGCCATCGTAGAAGTGCCACACCCCGGCCGGCGTCAGCGGCAGGTTGGTGTGCCAGGCTCGATACGCGTAACGTTCCAAGGTAAACAAAGCGGGCTCCGGATCGGTCTCCGCGATCCTCCTCCGCGCCACAATGCAGCGGCGTGCTTGAGACCAATCGTGTGGATGGTGCTCAAATTCCGCGATCTCCCAACGCGGATTCATCTGTTCATAGCGCAAACCTTTGAGGGCATACTTCAGGGAGCGGGTCATACGCGCGACCACGGCGTATTGGGCCAAACGCGCTTCCAGCATCTCCAATACGGGTCCGTAGCCGAAGCCGGCATCGGCCCGCACTCGTACTTCACGAATGTCGGAAGGGGTGGAGTGAAAACAACAGGCCAAGAGTTCCTCGCTGCCCGCCCAGGTTCCCGCATCGCCGCGTCGCAGTTCCACATCCCAGAGGAACGAGGAGTTCGCTTCCAAGCAGAGCAGCGGGTCATAGGACCGCTTGCCGCGATAGCGCGGGTTGTAACTACCCAAACTCTGAAATAACCCCGCACTGGACTAGGCAGCCTGTTTCGAGCAACGGGATTGTTTCGTCCATTCGGAAATGCATCGCACTGACTTTCATCGCGTGGATGGGCGCCCTTCGTAGGGATTCTCTTGACCGACTAGTCTCGTATCCGCTTCACGCGAAACGGTCATTAGGACGCGAGGCTACGAGACCGCCGATCAGATCGCGCTCCGGCTGCACGTTCAGCGAAGCACGATTTACGATTGGGCGGCACGTAAACTAAATCCGCTTCCTTCGAAGCGCATCACGAACAAAATCACGCTGTTCGTTTGGAGCGAAGTACAAGCTTGGGTAGAGACAGGCGGTACGCTGCGTCGAAAGAAGGCTGCCTGAATTTTGGTTTTGGTGGGTCCTCCCGGACTCGAACCGGGAACCAATCGATTATGAGCCGATTGCTCTAACCAGTTGAGCTAAGGACCCGGCTACACCTTAATACCATACTTCTTTTGGGCAACCGCGCCAAGTTTCTTCAGCCCGGCCTTTGCACGTTCAATGTTCGGCAGGATGTAATACGCTTGCGTCGTGGAAATGTCTGCGTGACGCAGGATGCTCTGAATTTCCTTGTCGTCTACGCCCACTTCATTCAAGCGTGTTCCGAGTCCACGTCTGAAAGCGTGCCAGCCGAACCATGCGCCATTGATATATTGAGGAATCTCTCGTCGTGATCGATTATCCGAGTCAAGAGGACGCAGTAGCTTCTCGCCTCGAAACACCCATCCATCACCGATCTGCGGGAACTCTATTTTGTATTTCTCGAGAATCTTCTGTAGCAACGGCACAACATAAATGCCTGCTTCGCATGCATCAGTCTTAGTTGAGCCGACATGCGTATTCCACATCTTCCGCTGCACACTGATCGTCTGGCCATCATAGTCCGACCACTTCAAGCCACGCAGTTCGCTCCTCGTCAATCCCGTGAACGCTGCGACCGCGCAGACGGTACGGGCAGGCTCAGGCAGCTTGTCGAACATTTCAGCGACTTCTACTAACGTGTATGCATGCTCATTCGATTCACGAATTTTACGTTCGCGTTCTGTCTTCGGTTCCGGTGCGCTAGACTTCTTAGACCAGCCTCCGGCCTTTGTCTCCTCCATCGGATTAGAGCCATCGAATGCACCGTCTGCGATAGCCCATGCAAACACGCCACGGATAAAATTCTTGATTCGCAGATGCGTTTGGTGTGATAGCTTTTGACTAAGGGAGTCCAGAAATCGCTGGCCGTCCCGTGGCCTGAATTCGCGTAGCTTGATCTTCCCTGCGGGATTGTTCTCCACGTGAACTTTGTAGATGTCGCGGTAGCCGTTCACTGTGGAAGGCTCGATGTGATGCGCAGCCCCAGGCGGTACTTGGAGCCGCCATTCTAACCGGGGAAAGTAGCTCTGCTCGATGAATTCGCCAACGGTTAGACTCCCGGTGGTGATGTGGCCCTGGTTGACTGGAGCGAGGCACCCGGCGATCTTATCGGCAAAGCGCAGTTCGGCTTCGGACGTTTCAGTTGGCCGGATATCAGGATGGTCCGCAGTTGATGCCCGTTGGTCCTAGGTTCAAATCCTAGCGGGCCCACCAAACAAACTGTAAGTCCTGATTTTACAATCTGTTGGTTTTCCGTCGTCACGCAGACCGCAAGAACAATACAACGCAAAATGCAATGCGGTAGTTAACTTTTCAACCGTGGGGTTCGCATGTAGACTTTCTCAGTGAAACCGGTACAAAAACCTGGTTGGGTCAGTATAGAACCAGGGCGTATGTTCTCTTCTCGCAGCGGTTTGATGCGTTCTCTCTGCGCGGCTGCGTGCTTGAGTTTGTTGGCGTTGCAAGCCCAGGCGCGCGATTCCAACAAGCCTCTCACGGAGTACACGCACACAGTCTGGACCCACAAAGACGGGATCCCATCCGCATTCATCTACTCGATCGCGCAGACTCGGGACGGTTATCTTTGGCTGGCCACGACGGACGGACTTGTCCGGTTTGACGGCGCACGCTTTCTCCACTGGCGTCCCAACACTGGCCATACGGCACTTTTGGGCGTTGTGCGGAGTCTGTGCGCGACGCGGGATGGAAGTCTCTGGATCGGGACTGCCGCCGGCCTCGTCGGCCACATTCGTGGGGATGACTTAACAACCTTTTCCGTTGGGGCGCAGGTCGAGGCAATTTTTGAAGATCGTGATGGTACGCTTTGGATAGCCACTGAAAATAACCTATTGCGATTCCGCGCAGCAACTCAGGAACAGATGGGCACCGCAATCACGCTGCCTGGAACTTTCCTGTCCGGACCACTCCAGGATAGAAGTGGCTCCATCTGGTTCACCACACTTAGCGGGGCTCAGCGTCTTGGACCGCCACTTTTGCGGCGGCGGCGAGGCGTGCCCTCCAGCAGCCCGCAGGGTCCGCCGGCGGAAATAGCGAAAGGCAAGTTTTGGCTAAGTGAGGACACAAACGGGGACATTTGGCTTACACGCCCTGACGGATCTACGCGGCCCGCAAATGAAGGGCAGATTGTTACTCGCCCTGAAATGGAGACAAAGACTCTCGACATCCAAACGGTGCTGCGCGACAGCAACGGAAACACATGGATCGGGACCCATGGACAGGGACTGGCTCGGCCAGGGCCAGGATTCCACGATGGGATGAAGATGGAGAAGTATTCACAATTCGACGGGCTGTCGGCGGAGTCCGTGTGGTGTTTGCTGGAGGACCGGGAACACAACATCTGGGTTGGAACGCAAAACGGCCTGAACCGTTTTCGTGACGAAAAAATTACCACGTTGACCCGGCGCGAGGGATTGGCGGACGACAGTGTGGATGCACTCGCTGCGGGGCCTGACGGAGCTATCTGGGCTTCGACATCGATCGGGATCAATCGAATTGATGGTGAGCACCGCGATCTGTACCTCAACGGCGCCACGGCCATGGGATTGGCGATGGAAGCAGAAAACACATTGTGGGCCGGAACAAATCGCGGAGTGGCGCGCCTGGAAAACGGGAAGTGGCGGTACCTTCCGATGCCTGCGGGGATTCACCTGCAAGACGTCACGGCAATTACAGAGGACCATGAAAAGGGCGTCTGGCTATTTGATGCGCACAAAGGACTGTACCGGTGGGCCAACAGCCGTATCCAAGATTTTTCGCACGAGCCGCTGTTGCAAGGTAAATCGATTCTCACCGCACAAGCCGACCGCACAGGAAATGTGTGGTTTGGACTTTACGACGGAGGCGTGGTTGTTTTCGACGGCAGCCGGTTCCGCTCTTACTCTGAACGCGACGGCCTGGCAGGCGGGTTTGTAGATGCGGTGTTTGTTGATGACGGAGGTACCGTCTGGATTGGAGCGGAACGAGGGTTGAGCCGCCTTGAAGGCCAGAAGTTTGTTACCTGGACCATTGCAAACGGCCTTCCTGGAGAGCGCGTGCTATGGATTCTCGCAGACCGCGTTGGCCGGCTGTGGCTCGGTTACACCACCGGAGTTGCGTCCGTCAGCGGGTCCGAACTCGACCGCGCTGCGGGTGATCCGTCGCACCGCGTGGCTTACAGCTTTCTCGACGATGGTGACGGCCTCAAGGGCAATCCCGACCGCCACTGGCAGTCGCCTGCGGTTCGAGCAAGCGACGGCAAGTTTTGGTTCAGAACTTCGGAAGGAGTGGCGGTTATTGACCCGCAAGAGCTGACGAAAAACCTGGCTCCACCGGCTGTTCACATCGAACGCATGGTTGCCGATGGCACAGCGGTTGCCGCCACGCAGACGGTGCAATTGCAACCACTAACCAGGAATGTCGAGTTCGACTACACGGCCCTCAGTCTCGCGGAGCCGCGCAAGGTTCAGTTTCGCTACAAGCTCGAAGGATTTGACACGAACTGGCGGGACGCTGGGACGCGGCGCCAGGCGTTCTATACGAATCTGCATCCTCACGCCTATCGTTTCCGGGTGCTGGCTTGCAACAACGATGGCGTTTGGAACGAGTCGGGCGCCACTCTGGATTTCGATCTTCTTCCGACGTTTTATCAAACGCAGTGGTTCCGTCTATTGTGCGCATTGGTTCTGATCATTCTCGCCTGGGGCGCCTATCGTCTGCGAGTGTGGCAAGTGACGACACGCGCGCAAGAGCTCTTTGAAGAGCATCTAAAGGAACGAAAACGGATCGCCCTGGAGCTGCACGATAGCTTGATTCAAGACGTCATGGGCATTAGTTTGCAAATCGAGATTACCGACGAGTTGCTGCCGGCCGATTTGCCAGCGAAGCAATCGCTGGCGCGCGCGCTGCGTCTGTGCAAATCGGCATTGGATGAAGGGCGCCGCACGCTAAATGACCTGCGTACCGTGTCGCTAAGTGCCGCTGATCTCGTCAAATCCTTTTCGCAACTGACGAACGAATTAACGAGAGACGCGGGGACTGAAATTGATGTCACCGTCGAGGGACGCGAGCGCCCATTGAACGTGACTATGGGCAATGACGTGTTGCAAGTTGGCCGACAGGCCATCACAAACGCGCTTCAGCACGCCCACGCCAGGAAGATTCATGTGCTATTGAGCTACGGCGAGCGACTCTTGCAGATACGGGTTCAGGATAATGGTCGCGGCATAGACGAGGAGACGCTGAATCTAGGGCGTCCAGGTCACTACGGAATAATGGGAATGAAAGAGCGAGCAGAGCGCTTAGGCGGTAGTATTTCTATCGGAAGCCGCGTAGGCAAAGGTACGGAAGTCACTTTAACTGTACCGGCGCATCCGCTGTACCAGGAAGATGGGCGTCGATCCAATTGGCGCCTTGGAGACCGGTGGCATTACCTAACTGGAAGACTGGGAATTCGAAAGCCAAAGACGGGTAAAGGGCCGCAAAGCACGTCCACGGAAAGCGGTTCCGAAACAAGCGAACCGGACGAGACAAATTCATGAAGGACGCCGGAAAGATTCGAGTGCTCTGTGTGGACGACCATCCCGTCGTCCGGGACGGGATAGCGGCAATTATTAATCTACAGCGGGACATGATGTTAGCGGGCGCTGCTGCGACCGGCGGCGAAGCGCTGGAACGATTTTTCGATTTACGCCCAGATGTGGCTCTCGTGGATCTGCAGTTGCCCGACATGAGCGGCTTCGACTTAATCAAGAAAATCAAAGACAAGTCTCCAAACGCGCGCATCATTGTCCTAAGTTCCCACGAAGGTGACGTCGACATACAACGCGCGCTGGAAGCGGGAGCGCAAGGATATGTTGCGAAGGGAATCGTTCGCGACGAACTACTAGAAACCATCCGCAGCGTGCACGCGGGAAAGCGGCGCCTTCCTGCAGCAGTAGCGCAAAAGCTGGCCGAGCACATGGCAGACGAGCCAATCAGCCCGCGCGAACTCGAAGTGTTGTCGCTCATGACCGCCGGAAAGCGAAACAAAGAAATCGCCGGCGAGCTCTCGATCGCGGAAGACACGGTAAAGATGCACGTGCGAAATATTCTTTCCAAGCTGCAAGTCAACGACCGCACAGAGGCGGTTACGGTGGCCCTCCGTCGAGGCATCATCCACCTCTAACCTCCTTCCGAGTACCCGTCCATACACCCGAAATAGCTATCGGCTATACGCCCGCTTTCGCGTTTTGGCGCCGCTGCAAGACGGGTAACTTTGCTTCAGACGCGAGTTCTTCAAGAGGATTCGCGCCGCAGGAGGCGGACGTGGACAGGCTTTACTCAAGGTTTCCCGGTGGCAGCGTCGGATTGGCTCTGCTTCTCTTAAGACTGGTCGATGGACTCGGGCTAGTTGGGGAAGGGATACACCTGTTTACCCACGCAGGAAGCTCATTGGAACCCAAGAGTGTGCTGCTCCTCGGCCTGGTGCTCGTGGCCAGCGCGATCCTGTTGATCCTCGGTTTGCGAACATCCTTGGCAGGCAGCGCTGCCGCTATTTGCACCGCCGGAGCGGCCCTGTACGACAGCCATCACTTAAGACTGCTAGGGAGCGCGATGGATGCGTGGTTATTCCTATTCGCTTTAGTGTTTTTCCTATCAAGTTCGCTCGCGCTGCTGGGTCCCGGCGGTTATTCGCTGGATGCGCGGCTCTCCGGCTGGCGAGTGATCAGGCTGTCATCCGGACAACCGACCTCCAAGGACGCGGATTGACATGAACGCAGGCCGGCAGAGTCCCAGTTGCGCCAAAGGGAAGCGCAGTGAGCGGCGCGGATCAGACGCTGGCACTGCCGAAGTAATCGGAACTAGCGAAGTTTAAGAGGAGGATGAAAATGGCTTCAGTTGTTTATAGTCACCAGTTTTCCTGGCCAGCAAGATGGGCCGAGGAGTCGAAGACCAAAGAGGGCGCGCCGAATGAAATCGTTCGATTGGACGAAGCGGTCCCAGAGAGCGATGCTTCTCCAGCCACCGAAGAATCCATTCCTCGCGCATTTGAAGGGATGATCGGCGCGAGTGAGGCGCTGAAGAGCGTGCTGGCTCACGTGAAGACAGTAGCCCCGACGGATTCGACGGTGCTGCTCGAGGGCGAAACCGGCACAGGCAAGGAGTTGATTTCGCAGGCGATCCACACTCTCAGCCAGCGAAAAACCCGGAACTTCGTGAAGCTCAATTGTGCGGCGATTCCTCTGGGGCTGCTGGAAAGCGAACTCTTCGGCCATGAACGGGGCGCATTCACCGGAGCGATCACTCGTAAGATCGGCCGTTTCGAACTGGCGGATAAGGGAACCCTCTTCCTCGACGAGGTCGGCGATATTCCACCGGAGCTGCAGGCAAAACTGCTGCGCGTTCTGCAAGAGCAGGAGTTCGAAAGATTGGGCAGCACGCAAACTCAACGGGTCGACGTGCGACTCGTTGCGGCGACCAATCGAAATCTCGCGCAAATGGTTTCCGACAAGGTATTTCGCGACGACCTTTATTTCCGCCTTAACGTCTTTCCCATCGTGATCCCGCCGCTTCGGGAACGCAGGGAGGATATTCCGTTGCTGGTGGAATTCTTCGTACAGGAATTCTCCCGGCGGATGAACAGACAGATTGACACAATCTTGGCATCCACAATGGAGCAACTGACCGACTATCCTTGGCCTGGAAACATTCGCGAACTTCAAAACTTCATCGAACGAGCGGTGATCTTGACAACTGGATCGACGCTACGTGCGCCGCTCGGCGACCTGAAATCTCCCATCGAGAGCGAGTCTGCCGGGACCACTCTGAAGCAGGTGGAGTCGGGTCACATTCTGAAAATCCTTCGCGAAACGCGCTGGGTGGTGGGAGGTCCGAGAGGCGCCGCTGCCCGCCTGGGCCTCAAGCGTACCACCTTGCTAGGCAAGATGAGGAGGCTGGGACTCTCGCGCCCGAGCCCCGAAGTTGCAATCTAAGCAACCGTCTGCGATTCAGCTCAGGGCGAACGGGACCGGAGTCTGACAGTGGTGTCTTGTTCGTGGCATCGAGACAAAGAGAAAAAGCGCCAAGACACCGAAATGAAAGGACTTGGGAGCAACGTGCGCTTGGCAAGGCAATTGCCCTAAGAAGTCACTCGTATGGTTGAGACCAACGGGTTCGTAGAAACAAAAATCAAAAAAGGTGAAGGAGGAAATATGAAGCTTCAATCAAAAATCGCAACATCGGTGGGACTCATGCTGCTTCTAGCGTGCGTTTCGTTCGCTCAACACGTTAAGACCGACTACGACCATAGTGCAAACTTTGGTCAATACAAGACCTACTCTTGGGAAAAGGTCAAGACGAAAGACCAGCTCGTGGTGGACCGCATCAAGAGCGCAGTGAACAGCGCTCTGGCGGCAAAGGGTTGGACGGAAGTTCCCTCGGGAGGTGATGTCGAGGTCTTTGCCATTGAGACGACTAAAGATCAGCAAACTCTGGACACGTTCTATAATGGGTTCGGAGGAGGGGGTCGTCGTTGGGGAGGATTCGGCGGTGGATTTGGCGATGCAACCACGACCGTTGAAAACTACAAAGTGGGGACCTTGGTGGTCGATCTCTTCGATGCAAAGACAGAGAAATTGATCTGGCGAGGCTCGTCGAGCGACACCCTTTCCGACAAGGCGGACAAGAACACAAAGAACCTCGACAAAGGCGTGAACAAAATGTTCCAGCATTTTCCTCCCGCCCCGTCGACGAAGCACTAAGGGGAGCGAGATGAATCGCTATCTGGCGTTTTCACTCGCTATCTCAATGACCCTGGGTACCCTGGCCATTCCTCTGCGTGCGGCAAACAAGCCGCGCGCGGGGGGAACGGTAGGGGCAACTGTAGTATGGAGGAACGAGGACCTCGAGAGGCTCCGAACCAAGGGTCCCATCTCAGTGGTAGGCCAAGTCACGGAACAAGCCACAACGGATGCCGAGGCACCTTCATCGTACGTAGTAGAGACACAGGATCCTGACTGGTACGCTGGGCAAGCATCAAAGCTGCGGGCTGAGCTCGAAAGCAGGGAAGTTAGACTTCAGCACTATTGTCAGGCACTCGAAGATGCGAAGGACCTTAAGACGGTGACGGGCGGCATAAATCATGACGGCGGCGACATCGGCATCACGCCCGACGCTGGCATTGAAATCCTGCAGCAGCGCGTACACGATACTGAAAGCGATCTCGATGCACTCGAAGACCTCGCACGGCGCAATGGCATCCCGCCGGGCACGCTGCGCGGCCAGTGACGCGTTCGTTCGTCTGCTTTCGAAACAATGCTATGTTGGTGCCTCACGAAGTTTCGCGGGAACCGACGGTAACACTCTGCGAAGGTTCTAGCTCATGCGATGGAGAATCCGAAAATCTTTTAAGATTTTTGCGGCCGGGAGCTCATTGCGAAAAAGAGTTGCCTATAGCATGGCAATCGTGCGGTTGATTCTCGTCCCCGTCATTGTCCTGGCTGTTTATTATTTGTATGTGATGGGCCGGATCGTGGAGCGCATCGTGAATGTCGATGCGCCGGCGGCAAAGCTGGCAGCGCAAGCCTCCATCGAGATGTTAGAGGCTCGGCGAGCCGCTCGAAACTACGCACTGTTCCAGGACCAGGAATATCTTCAGACGAACCAGAATTCGCTCGCGAACGCGAGGCAACTCCTGGCTCGTATTGGGGATCTTGAGCCAGACGAAGAAACCACTGTGCGGCACAGTCTGGAGGCACTCACCCTATACCAGGAGCGATTCGCTGCCGAAGTTTCGACGATGGCGGAGTCAAGGCAAGAACCCGTCGAACGCATTCAGGTAGCCGTGCTGGCTTATGAAAGAGATTTGGACGGTCTTGTCAAAAAGGCCAGGCATGAGAAACGAGCCGAGCTGATGCAAGCGCTTCGCAATCAAGTCGAATCATTGGATACTCGGATTGCAGAAGCGATTCAGGCGGGCAGCCCCGCCTTACGCCAAGTCACCCCAGACCTTCAGGCATCAAGTGAACAGACCCTGCAACTGGCGTCCGACCTGGAAAAGCAAAATTGGGAACGCGTCCAACTTGATCACCAGAAAGCTCGTCAACTGATCCATCGCGCTGAGTGGGGCTTGAGCATTGTTTCGGCCATTACTCTCATATTTAGCGTGTGGGTCAGCCTCATTTTGCCTCGCCAAGTGATACAGCCGCTCGTTAGCCTCAAAGAGGCCGTTGATCACGCTGCGACAGGGAATTATGAAGTTGAATTCGAACTCCATGGAGCCGGTGAAGTCGTGGAACTTGCAAAGAGCGTTCAAAACCTCACCTCATTGTTGCGGAAAAAGCCATAAGGTACATTGTGCCGAGCGCCGGCCCTAAAAGTCCGCCTGAAATGCCTGAAGGAAACGGCAGTTCTATCCCCAAGTAGCGGTTCCCCCCAATGAGCAGGGACGCACGGCCGATTGCAAACACGTACGCGTTGACGAAAGAGACCGCCCTTGTCGCGGGGTGGTGTCAGTAAAAGTGTCAGAGAGGTGTCTCTGTGTCCGACACTCCGACACACGGATTAGGACCTGCTTTCGGATCTACCTTGTTAATCAACCACTTGCGGTAACGTCCCGCCCCATCGGTTTTGGTACGAAGGGTGCCTTTATCCATCGTGCGTAAAGGAAGTGCCCACAGGAAGGATCACGACCCCCAGGACTCTGACGTCTGGAGCGAATAGAAAGTGCCGGTCAACGATGGCCACGCGCAGATGATCGAGGCCGCGGGGCGAATTGGATCCATGGGGATGAAAACAGAAAGGCGAGGAGCGATGTCAATTCAGACATTCGGTGGAGCGGCCCTTCAGAGCAATCAGTGGACTGTCGACCTGGAGGCTGGGCAGGACAATGACGCACGGCTGTTGGCCGCCGCGATGAGCGGCCATTCGGTTGCTTTTGGCGAGCTCTTCAATCGCTACAGGCGGAGGATTTTTCACCTTGCGCAACGTATTATGCGAAACCACGAAGACGCTGAAGACGTTGTGCAAGAAGCCTTCCAGCTTGCATTTGTTCATCTGCGCGATTTCAAAGGCGGCTCTCGATTCTCCACCTGGCTCTCGCGAATTGCGATCAATGTCGCTCTGATGAAGCTCCGCAAGAAGTCGCGGAAAGCGGAGACCTCCATCGACGAACATTCTGAATCGGAGGACATGTCGTTTCGAAATGCCGTGACAGACTCGGCGCTGAACCCCGAGCAGGACTGCCTACGCGAGGAAAGAGCGCGAATGCTGAGGGAAGCGCTCGCCGAGCTTAGGCCGAATGCGCGGCGCGTCCTTGAGCAATATGAACTGGAAGGGCGCTCGATGAAGGAGATCGCAGAGGGCCTGGGCATTTCCGTCGCAGCCGTAAAGGCGCGAATCTTCCATGCCCGGCCGAAAATGCGGCACGAACTGGATCAGTACTTCATCAAGAGAGCGGAACGGCGGAAGAGACTGCGCTTCGGCACCGCCAGCGCTTGGAACTCTAACGGCCGGGAGCTACGTGCAGTTCTCAGCTGACGAGCTGAGAGCGAGAGGTTGCGCGCTAGCTTGGGCTTTCGGACTGGGTTCGAATAAACGCACATTTTCCTGAGGTACCGCGGCAAGTCCACTCGCTCTGAAGCAGGGCCGGGAGGAGCCTTTGGCGGGACAGAGGCCGTTGGGCTTAGCAGAGGAGCTGATGGCGCGCTCTTTGGTGAATTGCGAAAAGGCAAGGGAAATGGGAGATAGAAGCTCCACCAATTGGCGCACGCGGTTTGCAGTGCAGGTCATTGTTCTCCTTTGTTTGCCGGTAGGCGCTCTAGCGGCTCCTGCGGACCCTTCTTTCAGCCCGACAAATATTTTTGCGCCCGTCTCCACGCCGGCTCATTCGATCTTTGGACTCTCACTTTTTGCGCTTGCGGTTACCGCAGCCATATTCGTGATCGTGTTCAGCTTGCTGGTGTGCTGTGTCGTGAAATTTGGGAAGAGGGCAGACGACGACGGCCGCGAGCCTCCCCAAGTTTACGGCAGCAATCAGGTGGAACTGGCATGGACCGTGATTCCGATTCTTATCGTTGTAGTTTTGTTTATGGCGACGGCACGGGTGATCGCCAGCATCCAAAAGGCTGCCCGGCCAGCCAACGCGATTCAAGTGATCGCCATCGGCCATCAGTTCTGGTGGGAATATCGCTATCCGGGTCTGAAGGTCGTGACCGCGAATGAACTGCACCTGCCCGTGAGCGATCCGGGTCACCCGACCCCGACTTTCATCACTCTGCTCTCCGCAGATACAGACCACAGCTTCTGGGTTCCTCGTCTGGCCGGTAAGACCGACCTGATTCCCAACCACCCCAATACTATGTGGTTTGACCCGCAGCAAACCGGACTCTACCTGGGCCAGTGCGCTCAATATTGCGGAACACAACATGCCAAGATGCTTCTCCGTGTCTATGTGCAATCCGGTGATGAGTTCAACCGCTGGATTGAAGAGCAAAGTCAGCCGGCGCACGCGAGTGCCGCTGTTTCTGAAGGGCAGCGCATATTCGAGACGACTGCCTGCATCAACTGCCATGCCGTGGCCGGCACGGCGGCAGAAGGGCGTTTCGGCCCGGACCTGACGCACCTAATGAGCCGCGAAACGATTGCTTCCGGAGCGGCGCCGAACACGCCCGAAAATCTCCGGCTTTGGATTCAAAATCCCGACGCCATCAAACCTGGATCCAAAATGCCGGCCATGGGATTGAGCGATCACGAACTGGACGCGGTGACGGCATATTTGGCGACGCTGCGCTGAGCGCGTTGAGGAG
>WNFR01001146.1_pt1 | contig 32627 bp, 27 predicted proteins | sample 5400221 | NCBI WGS metagenome assembly WNFR01 (sample SAMN13153357, study PRJNA577476) | soil metagenome | isolation source: 40 cm soil under Madrone tree | place: USA:California | collected 2016-06-14
TGCAGGTCGAGACCCGCCTCCTTGCAGGTCGGAATGTCGTACCACGACATGTCGCCGGCGACTTTGGTCTTGTAATCAATACGTTCCTTGTCGAACACGCACAGCGGCCGCACCTGGCCCGCGCGCCACACTTCGAGATTTTCCGAGGGGTTGTTGACGTTGGCTGCGGTGTGATTGCCGACAAGCTGCGTTGCCGCTTCGCCGCCCGATTTGTAGGGCAGATAGGCGAACTTCGCCCCGGTCTTCTGCTCGAGGAACACCGTGAGCACGTGATCCTCGCGCCGCGAGCCCGTGCCGCCCATTTTCAACGGCGGCGAGGCGGCCTTAGCGGCCTCGATGAACTCTTTGACCGTGTTGTAGGGCAACTGCGTGTTCACCCACAGTATGAATTCATCGAGCGCGATGACGGACACGGGCGTCAAGTCGCGCCAGTTGAACGGAATCTTGGCGGAGAGCGGCAGCATGTAGATGAGCGAATAGGCGATGAGAATTTTGTTGGGATCGCCTTCGCTCGACTTCATGTAGATGAGCGCCTCGGCTCCGGACGCGCCGCCCTTGAGCGAGACGACCATCGGCTGCTTCATCAAGTTGTTCTTCTGAACTGCGGCCTGCATCATGCGTGCCATCTGGTCGGATGCGCCTCCGGCGCCGGCCGCAACGACGATCTCCACCGGCTTGGTTGGCTCCCACGCCGCCACCGGCGCGGCGGTCAGAGCGATCGTCAGCGCGGCGCCGGCGCCCAGGCAAAGCTTCTTGCTCATCACGTCTCCTCCTCAATCCCAGGGGCGCATGGCCTAGAGCCGTGGCCTCTTTCGTCTTCCTTGCTCGGCATTCTGCCGTTTTGCGCTCGTCGTTCAAGCAGATGGGCGTTCATTGAACAAGCCGCGACCCTTCGTCGCTCTCGAACCGCGCAAAAAAACGCCGCTCAGGGGCACCGCGCGTTTGTAGGCCGTAAGCGCGGTGAGCTCATCAGTTTCCCCCTCGCGCTCAGCCGAACAGGCACGAGTGCAGGAGCCGGGGGGTATCATTCCGCGCGGATTCCTGCCTTCGCCGCAACCTCACGCCACTTCGTGATGTCCTCGCGAATGCGCTGGGTGAGCGCTTCCGGCGGACCCGGCCCAGGCGTCATACCTTGGTCAATGAGTGCCTGCGTCCCATCGGTGGAGTTGAGGATTTCGTTCACGGCCCGGTTGAGCCGCGCGAGGATCGCCGCCGGCGTGGCCGACGGTGCGACAAGGGAAGCCCACAAGACCGCCTCGTAGCCGGGAATGCCCGACTCCGCCACCGTCGGAATCTCTGGCAGCACCGCCACGCCCGTTTTGCCGCTCACCGCAAGCGCGCGCAGCTGCCCAGCGCGGATATTCGCGAGGGAGGGCGCAATAGTCGCAAACTGCATGTCGAGCCGTCCGGCGATGATGTCAGTGGCCGATTGCGCCGAGCTCTTGTAGGGGACGTGGACGATGTCGATGCGCGCCATGTTCGCAAACAGCGCCGTGGCGAGATGCGCAAGACTGGCGACACCGGCCGATCCGTAATTGAGCGTTCCGGGTCTCGCCTTGGCGAGCGCGATGAGTTCGGCGACGTTGCGCGCCGGCAAAGCCGGATGAAGCACGAGCACGTAAGGCTGGCTGCCGAGCATGCCCACCGGCGCGAAGTCCTTGATCGGATCGTAGGGCAGATTTGCACTGAGACTCGCCGCGACCGCGTGCGTGCTCGCGGTGGCAATGCCGATCGTGTAGCCGTCAGGTGGCGCCTTGGCGAGCGCGTCCGCGCCAATATTGCCGCTGGCGCCGGCACGGTTCTCGATCACGATCTGCTGGCCGAGCTCCTGGCTGAGCTTCTGCCCTACGACGCGCGCAATGACGTCGGTGCTGGCGCCGGCCGGGAAGGGCACGATCAAACGGATCGGACGCTGCGGCCAAGACGCATCGCTGGCTTGCGCAGCCGTGACTGCGCCCATAAGCAGCGCCGCTGCCAATGCGATCGAAACGAGCCGCGGCATCCTGCGCACTCCGCTCCGCGGACAATGCCGCACAGGCCAGGAGCGCGCGGTTATTTTGCGCCCATGACCGCGTCCGGGAACCACGTCGCAATCTCCGGGAATATGCACAGCACAACGACCGCCAGCATCATCAGCCCGACAAACGGCATCACCCCCCACACCACGTCCCGCAAAGGGATATCCGGCGCGATGTTCTTGATCACGAAAATGTTCAGCCCCACCGGCGGATGGATGAGGCCCATCTCCATGATGATGGTCATGATCACGCCAAACCACACGAGATCGAAGCCGGCCGCCTTGAGCGGGGGCAGGATGATCGGTGCGGTCATCAGGATGATCGAGACCGGTGGAAGAAAGAAACCCAGCACGACCACCATCAGCAGGATCGCCGCGAGCAGCACCCAGCGCGAGAGTTCCAATGAAACGATCCACTGCGCCGTCGATTGGCTGATATGCAAGTAGCTCATGACGTATGAATACAGCAGCGACATGCCGATGATGAACATCAGCATGGTGGATTCGCGCAACGTGGCGATCAGGATCGGCTCCAACTCGCGCGGCGTCCACACACTGTAGATCGATGCGATCAGCGCAAGCGCGAGAACGGCGCCCAATCCAGCCGTCTCCGAGGGCGTAGCGTAGCCGCCGTAGAGCGCGACCATAACGCCGGTGAGCAGGATGATGAAGGGTAGCACCCGCGGCAGCAGCGCGAACTTGTCGGATACCGTCAACGTGTCGACCCGCAGCAGCTCGGAATAAGCGCCCGTGAGCTTGTGCTGCGCCAGCGCCGCACGGAATTCGCGCCGGAACTTCCACATCGCATAACCGGCGAACAGCGCCACCAGCAAGAGCGCCGGCCCGATGGCGGCCAGGAACAGCCGCCCGAGCGACTGCTCGGCCGCGACCGCATAGAGGATCATCGTGATCGATGGCGGCAGCAGAATGCCGAGGGTGCCGCCGGCTGCGATAATTCCCGAGGCAAATCCGGGAGAGTAACCGTGCTTGCGCATCTCGGGGATGCCGGCGGACCCGATCGCGGAGCAGGTTGCCGGCGAGGAGCCGGCCATTGCCGCGAACAACGCGCAGGCGAATACGTTGGCGATGCCGAGGCCTCCCGGAATCCAATGCATCCAGGCGTGCAGAGCGCCATACAGATCTCGGCCAGCCGGCGAGCGTCCGATCGCCGCGCCTTTCAATATGAACAGCGGGATCGAGAGCAACGTGATGGAGGCCATTTCCTCGTACACGTTTTGGGTGATCGTATCGACGGAACCACTCGGCATGAAAATGATCATGAACAACGTCGCAACTGCACCGAGCGCGAATGCAATCGGCATGCCGACGAACATCGCGAAGAGGGTAGCGCCGCCGTACAGCAGCCCGATCGACAACAGGCTCATCGGACGCGATTCCAGCGCCTGAACTCGTCCATGATCTGCAGCAGGATCTGAATGGAGAGCAGTGTCGTGCCGATGGTCATGAGCGAGTAGGGTATCCACAACGGTGGACCCCATGTCGATCCGGAGTGGTAACCGTCCACCCATGCTTCGTGCAGAAGGGTCCAGGATTTCCACGCGAAGAAGCCGCAGAACGCCAGACTGGCGACGTCGACCAGAATCTGCCGTGCCCTGTTCACCCGCGGTGGCAATAGGCCGACGATCGTCTCGATCGCCACGTGACCACGCAACGCCTGTACCGCAGCAGACGACAGGAAAACCGCGCCGACGATCAGGAAAACCGACGTTTCATCCTGCCAGTCGGTGGAGATCTTCAGGAAATAGCGGACGATGACACTGTAGGTGAGCACGAACCCAGCCGCAACCAGCGCGGCCGATGATGTCTTCACCACTAGATCATTGACGGATGCAAGAATGCGATCGGCGGCGGTCCGGGGGAGCGCCGCTGCCCGCTCGGTCTCGACATAGTCGAGGCCGTGAGCCATCGCAAAGCCTCACGACGATCAGGAGACCTGGATGCCTTCAGCGAGCTTGAGGAGCTCCGCCGACAGTGGTGTCTTTTGGGCGTAGTCCTTCCACGCGGTGTCACGCGCGATGGTGCGCCATTTATCGACGGTCGCCGCGTCGAGATCGAATATCTTGGCGCCCTTCTTGGCGTAGACTTCCGAGATCCTCTCGTCGTCGGCCATGGCTTCCTTGGTGCCGAACTGTTCCATTTCGACGCCGAGCGACATGATCACGTCTTGATGTGCTTTCGAGAGCGCATCGAAGACCTGCTTCGACATAATCAGTGGCTCCAGCATGAACCAATAAGACTTGCCCCGTCCGGTGGTGAGGTTCTTGGCGAGTTCTTCCAGGCGGAACGAAATCAGACTGGTCGAGGACGTGATCGCGGCGTCGCAAGCGCCGGTCTGCATGGCCGCGTAGAGTTCATTCGACGGCAAGCTTAACGTTGTCGCACCGGCGGCCTGCAACACCATGTCCATCTCGCGGCTGCCGCCGCGCACCTTCAATCCTTTGACGTCCTCTGGATTGACGATCGGGGTGCTGCGACTCACGACGCCCCCGGCTTGCCAGATCCAGGACACGATGATGACGCCCTTGCCGGCGAGAAATTGGCTGAATTTCTGGCCGACCGCGGCTTGCTTCCACGCCGCGCCTTGCGTGTAGGAGCTGACCAATCCGGGCATCAGCCCGATATTGAGTTCGGCGAACTCGCCGCCGCCATAGGAGATCGGATACAGGCTGAGATCGAGCACGCCTTTGCGCACCGCAGAAAATTGCGCGACCGTCTTCATTAGCGACGAGTTAGGGTAGACCTGCGCGGCGATCGCACCATTCGTTCCCTTTTCGAGTTCGGCCGCAAACTTGCGGCACATGCGGTCGCGGAAATCGCCTTCGTCGATCGTGCCGCCCGGGAACTGGTGAGAGATTTTCAGGGTCTGGCTCGGCGCAGCCGAACCCAATCTGGTTGAAGCGACGATGGCGGGCGCACTCAGTGCACCCGCAAGAACGCAGCGTCGGCTGATGGTCATGTGAACCTCCCCATCGGGTCGCCTTTATTCTCTGGCGCTACGCGGCGACCGCAGTTGATTTAGGCCAAAGTCATACGAGCGCTTTAATATAAATGGCACAGAAATAAGTGCAATATAATCGGCCATTCCTCGATCGATGCGCGAACAGTTCACGCCGATAGAGGTGGTGCATGCATGGTTAACGGGGAACCGCGCTCACACCCGCCAGCACACCCGTTTGCCCTCTATTGCGGATCATTGCGGACGGCGAGCAGCGCGCATCAAATGGTCGTCTCTGATTTACCCCTCGCCGATCTCGCGCAAGACTTCTGCGGTGTGCTCGCCGAGCTGCGGCGAGGGCAGCTCCGCCGCCATGGGCCGGCCGCCGATGATGATCGGCGTGCGTGCGGGTCGGCGAAAACCTGGTCGAGGGTGTTGATCGGCCCGGCTGGGACTCCCAGCGCCTCGAGCTTCGCCAACAGGTCGTCGCGCCGCCAGCGCAAGGTCAATGTAGACAACCGGGCGATCAGTTCGTCGCGGTTGGCAAGCCGATCGGAATTTGAGCGATAGCGCGGCTCCTCGGCGATTTTGGGTTCGCCCAGTAGCGCGCACAGCTTGCCGAACTGACTGTCGTTGCCGGTGGCGATGATGATATGGCCGTCCGCGACCTGGAAGACCTGATAAGGCACGATGTTGGGGTGCGCATTGCCGATGCGCAGGGGCACTTTGCCGGAAACCAGATAGTTGAGGGCCTGGTTCGCAAGCACGCCGACCTGGCTGTCGACGAGAGCGGTATCCACCAGGCAGCCGCGGCCCGTTTGCCCGCGCTCGATGAGCGCGGCGAGAATGCCCACCACCGAATAGATGCCAGTGAAGATGTCGGCGACCGGGACGCCGGCGCGCTGGGGCTCGCCGTCCGGTGCCCCGGTCAGATCCATAATGCCCCCCATGCCCTGGGCCATGAGGTCGTAGCCGGCACGCGTGGCGTAGGGGCCGCTTTGGCCGAAGCCGGTCACCGAGCAATAGATCAGGCGCGGGTTCTCCTTGCTCAGGCTCCCGTAATCGAGACCGAACTTGGCAAGCCCGCCGACCTTAAAGTTCTCAACCAGAACGTCCGAGCGTGCGGCAAGCTTCTTGACGATCCGGCGTCCATCTTCGCTCTCGAAATTGAGCTCGATCGACCGCTTACCCCGGTTGGTGGCGTGGAAATAGGCGGCGCCGAGATGCCCACCCTCGGCCGCCTCGACAAACGGCGGGCCCCAGCCACGCGTGTCGTCACCGCTTCCTTTTCGCTCAACTTTGATGATGTCAGCACCGAGATCGGCGAGAATCTGCCCGGCCCAGGGCCCTGCCAGAATGCGGGCAAGCTCGAGCACGCGTAGTCCGGCCAAAGGCCCGGCCATCACTCCTCCTTGGGGCGAGCAGCACCCCGCGATGGTGAAAAACAGCCGTTTCTGTGGCCCGGCCGCCCCGGCTTGTCCATAGGCTGCGATTGCCAGCGATTTGGCATGATTTGTGAATTTGTGCCGGGAACCTTATCTATCACCAAACGCGCGAGAGATGAGCCCGTGAGCACCTCTTCCTTCAGCGACATGCTGCAGTCGATCGCCGAGCGGGGCCGCGCGCTCATCGACCGCACCCGCGACCGGCGCGGCGTCGCCGAGCAGCGCTCGGAGAGCCTCGCGCAACTCTGTGAGGACCTACTCTCCGGGCGCGGCGAAGCCTCGGGGGTCGCGCTCGCGCGCGAAATCCTCTCTCGCTACGGGGAGTTGAAGACGGGCCCCCGCATCGCCTTCTTCGAGGCGCTGGCGAGGCGCTTCGGCGCGGACCGCAGTCGACTGAGCGCCGCGGCCAGCGCCTATCTCACCGCGCCATCTGACGCCGCGGCGTCGAACGTCCAACGCGCCTCCGAGCCGAGGCGGCTGGAGCTTTTTCGGCGCCTCAATCTCGCCCCCGGCGGAACCACGGCGCTGGTGCGCATGCGCGAGCAACTGATGGACGCGATGGATCATCGCGACGACCTCGCGGTGATCGACGACGACTTCCTCCACCTGTTCTCATCCTGGTTCAACCGCGGCTTCCTCGTGCTCAGGAGTATCGACTGGTCGACGCCCGCGAACCTGTTGGAGAAGATCATTCGCTACGAGGCGGTGCATACGATCCGCGACTGGAACGATTTGCGCGCGCGCATCGACTCGCCCGATCGACGTTGCTACGCCTTCTTTCATCCCGCGCTGATCGATGAACCGCTGATCTTCGTGGAACTCGCGCTTACGCGTGGCATTCCGGCCGCGATCGATCCGATTCTGTCGGCAAAACGCGAGCGGATTGAACCCGAGCGAGCGACGACGGCCGTGTTCTATTCGATCTCCAATTGCCAGCGCGGGCTTGCCGGTGTGTCCTTCGGTCACTTTCTCATCAAGCAGGTGGTCGAAGAGGTCAGCCGTGAAATCCCACGCCTGGCGACCTTCGTTACGCTGTCGCCCGCCCCGAATTTCGCCGAATGGCTCAGGCGCGAGCGCGCCAACGGGGGGTCGGTTGTGCTCGGTGCGGAGGATCGTGCGGCGCTAACCGGTCTCGACCGTACGGACTGGTGGCGCGAGGAGGTGGCCGCCGACACGATTCAAGAGCCGCTGTTGCGCGCCGCCGCTTGGTATTATCTGCGCGCGCGCTCCTCCCGCGGCACGCCGCTTGATTCGGTCGCCCGCTTCCACCTCGGCAACGGCGCGCGGCTCGAGCGGCTGAACTTCCTCGCCGACACGTCGGAACGAGCGCTACAGCAATCGTACGGACTGATGGTCAATTATCTTTACGATCTCGAGGACATCGAGCAGAACCACGAGGCTTACGCCCAACAGCATGCCATCGTCGCTGCGAGCCCGGTGACGCGGCTCCTGCGTGCGCCCGCGCGTGACGCCATCCCAGCGGGGGAGTAGTTCGCCATAATGGCGCGGACCGCATCTCGCGTTAGCTTCGTCCGTAAACTGGCACGACGGCACCGCGGGTGACGCGATTGTCCGGCGAAGCCAGGAACAGGATCGTCGCGGCCACGTCCTCGACTTTGGCCCAGACAGCGGGGTCGGCGTCGGGCATGGCCTGCCGATTGGCAGGGGTGTCCATGGTCGACGGCGCGATCGCATTCACCAGAATGCCCGAGTTCACGACCTCTTCGGCCAAGGCCACGGTGAGCGCTGCGACCGCCGCCTTGCTGGCGGTATAGGCGGCCATTCCGGCGCCCGCGCGCCATTCGAGCGCGGGACGCGTCGCCACATTGAGGATGCGTCCACCCGCGCCGGTGGCGGTCATGGCGACGACAGCGGCCCCACAGCAGAGGAACGCCGTGACGAAGTTCATGTCGACCTGCTTCATCAAATCCGACTTGGTCGTCGCGGCCACTGGGGCCATGGCAAAACCGCCCGCGATGTGGATTGAACCCCAGAGCTTCGGCACGGTGGCGTAAAGCTTGGCGACCGAGGACTCCTGGGTGAGATCGATGTCGGCGACGAACTCGACCTTGGCATGGTTGCGCAACGGAAAACGCTCGGCTTCTGCCCGGTCGATGTAGGGCACATGGCAGACGGCCCCGGCTTTAATGAGCGCGGCGACCGTGGCGGTACCCAGCGCGCCGGTTCCGCCGGTGACGACCACGTGGCGGTCACGATAGTCCATCGTCCTCTCCCGTTGTTTTGCAAACGCGATTGCATCATCGGCCATGCATCGACCGATGCAAGGTGGATCGTGAGCCCCATATCTTGAGCCTGCTCGTCCGGCGCGCCATGCTCATCTCTCGCGCTGAATGGAACGAGTATGGCCGAATTCGATCTCGCCATTATCGGCGGCGGTATCAATGGCGCAGGCATTGCCCGCGATGCCGCCGGGCGGAGCTTGCGCGTTCTGCTGGTCGAGCAGAACGACCTCGCATCGGGAACGTCGTCTGCCTCGACCAAGCTGGTCCATGGCGGGCTGCGCTACCTCGAGCAGGGATGGCTGCGGCTGGTGCGCGAGGCACTTCTCGAGCGCGAAGTGATGCTGCGCATGGCGCCGCACTTGATCCGGCCCATGCGCTTCGTGCTGCCGGCCGAACCGGGTCTGCGTCCGGCCTGGATGCTGCGGCTCGGACTGTTCGTCTATGACCACCTTGGCGGACGGCAAGTCCTTCCTGCGGCCCGCGTCGTCGATCTCGCAACTGATCCGCTCGGCGCGCCGCTCAAGCGGCGTCACGAACTCGGCTTCGAATATTCGGATTGCTTTGCCGACGACTCGCGTCTCGTGGTGCTCACCGCGCTCGATGCCGCGGAGCGCGGCGCCGTGATCCGCACCCGTACGCGCTGCATCAGCGCGGAGCGCGGCGCCGAATGGCGCCTGATGCTGGAGGTGCGAGGCCGGCGCGACCTCGCGACCGCCCGTGTCCTCGTCAATGCCACCGGCCCCTGGCTGAAGCTGTTCGCAAAACGCGCGTTGCGCGACAGCGCCCCCCTTCCGGCGCGACTCGACAAGGGCAGCCACATCGTGGTGCGGCGCCTGTTCGACCACGATCGCGGCTATATCGTGCAGACGCGCGACCGGCGGGTCGTGTTCGCGCTGCCGTTCGAGCGGGATTTCACGCTGATCGGAACCACGGACCAAGCTTTTGCTGGCGACCCGAGCGGCATCGAGCCCACCGCCGACGAAATCGTCTATCTTTGCGGCGTCGCAAACGCGCACTTTCGCGCGAGCTTGAATCCCGCCGACGTGGTTTGGTCATTTGCCGGCGTTCGCTCGCTCTACGACGACGGCTCCAGTAAGGCGCAGGACGTAAGCCGCGATTATGTCCTCGCGCTCGATGAACAGCGCGGCGAGGCACCGCTGCTGACCGTTTACGGCGGCAAGATTACCACCTATCGGCGTCTCGCCGAACAGGCGGTCGACCGCCTTTCGCACTTCGTCAAGGCTGGACCGGCGTGGACGAAGGAGTCGCATCTGCCCGGCGGCGACTTCCCTCATGACGGCATCGTGGAGCTTGCGGCGATGACGCGGCGATCGCGGCCGTTCCTGAGCGAGTCGCACGCGATGCGCCTGGTGCGCGCCTATGGCACGCGCCTCGAACGCATCCTCGGGCCTGCTCGGAGCTTCGAGGAGCTCGGGCCCTGCCTCGGCGAGGACCTCACGGCCGCGGAGGTGCGATACCTCGTCGAGCAGGAATGGGCGCAGACCGCGGACGATGTGCTCTGGCGGCGCACAAAGCTGGGTTTGCGTTTTTCGTCCGAAGAACGCGCGCGCTTGGCGGACATGATGTCGGCTATGATCGGTGGCCCCCATGACAGTCTCAATGCTTCCGGTCCGTCCCGTGCGCGGAACCCATAACCACCGGCCTCGTGCTTACGGATCATGGCTCGCGCGTGCTGCTTGCGCTCGGGCGGCACGACTAGGAAAGAGCCAGAAATCAGAGCGCGGTCGCGTCGACTGACGCGCCGTCGATGTGCTACGTGACATCGGCGCCTGCACGCGATCGTCACGGGTGCCGCAGGGGAGCGAATTTGCCCGATTACCTTCTCGCGATCGATCAGGGCACGACCTCGACACGCGCGATCCTGTTCGACGCCGCGCTCACGCCGGTCGCGAGCGCGCAGCAGGAATTTGCCCAGCTCTATCCGGCTCCCGGCTTGGTCGAACACAACCCCGAGGACATTTGGTTGACGACGCTTGCGACCGTGCGCACCACGATCGCCCGGGCGGGAGTCGAAGCGAGACAAATCGCCGCCCTCGGCATCGCCAATCAGCGCGAGACCACGATTGTTTGGGAGCGCGCTACGGGTCGCCCCATCCACAATGCCATCGTTTGGCAGGATCGGCGCACGGCGGATGCTTGCGCGGCACTGCAGGCGCGCGGGCATGAGGCGGCGATCGCGGCGCGCACTGGACTCCTACTCGACCCGTATTTCTCTGCAACCAAGGTTGCCTGGCTGCTCGACCACGTGGAGGGAGCGCGGGCGGCGGCGCAGGATGGGCGGCTTGCCTTCGGCACCGTGGATACTTTCCTTTTGTGGCGACTCACCGGCGGCAAATTGCATGCGACCGACGCCACCAATGCTGCGCGCACCCTGCTGATGGACATCCGCGCGGGGAGCTGGGATGCCGAGCTATGCGAATTGTTCGGTGTCCCACTGGCCTTGCTGGCGCCGATCCGCGATTGCGCGGCGGACTTCGGAAGCACCGATCTGTTCGGTAGTCAGATTCGTATTCTTGGCGTCGCGGGAGATCAGCAGGCCGCGACAGTGGGGCAGGGCTGCTTTGCGCCCGGAATGGTGAAGTCGACCTACGGCACCGGTTGCTTCGCGCTGCTCAATACCGGCGATCAGCCGGTTTTATCCAAGAATCGTCTTTTGACCACCATTGCGTACCAGCTCGGGGGCAAACGCACCTACGCGCTCGAAGGCGCGATCTTCAGCGCCGGGGCGGCAGTGCAATGGTTGCGTGACGCGCTCAAGCTCATCGCGACAGCTGCGGACGTGAACACTCTTGCTGCGAGGGCCGACCCGGCGGAGGAACTTTACTTGGTGCCTGCATTTGTGGGGCTCGGGGCGCCCTGGTGGGATGCTCAAGCGCGAGGCGCCATCTACGGACTCACGCGCAAGTCGGGCGCGGCTGAACTCGCGCGCGCGATACTCGAGGCGGTCGGCTACCAGACCCGCGATCTCATCGAGGCGATGCGCGCCGATTGGCCGGCGACCGGGGCGAACTCGGTGTTGCGGGTCGACGGGGGCATGGCGGCAAGCGACATAGCCATGCAGTTCACCGCCGATATTCTGGCAACCCCGGTCGAGCGCCCCCTGGTGATGGAGACCACCGCGCTCGGCGCCGCCTACCTGGCGGGTCGCGCCGCCGGATTGTGCCCGGACCTGCCAAGCTTTGCCGCGATGTGGAAGCGCGAGCAGCATTTTGAGCCGCGCATGGACGTCGCCACGCGTGAGCGCAAGTGGGCGGGCTGGCGTGACGCGGTCGCGCGTACGCTGAGCCGAGCTTAACCATCTAAAGCCGGCCTGCGGAGATTGAGCCGCGCGCGGTGTGCAGTTAGCGTGGCGGCATGGGGCACGGCGGAGATGCGACCAACCAACCGCACCCCCGGGGCGCGCGCCGAACGTTTGCGCCCTGGACGGATCCTGCCGTGCGGCCGCTCGTGCGGTTCGATGGCGTGAGCAAGCGATTCGGCACCGCGACTGCGGTCGAGCGGGTCTCGCTCGACATTTTTTCCGGGGAATTTTTTGCGCTCCTCGGTCCATCCGGTTGCGGCAAGACCACGCTGTTGCGCCTCCTCGCCGGATTGGAGGTGCCGGATGAGGGACGCATTCTGCTCGACGGGGCGGATCTGGCGGCCGTTCCGCCGTACCGGCGGCCGATCAACATGATGTTCCAGAGTTACGCGCTGTTTCCGCATCTGAGTATCGAGGGCAACGTCGCGTTTGGGCTCAAGCAGGAAGGACTCCCCAAAGCTGAAATCGCGACGCGCGTCGAGCAGATGTTGGCGCTGGTCCGGCTCGAGGGATTTGCCAAGCGCAAGCCGCAGCAACTCTCCGGCGGCCAACGCCAGCGGGTCGCGCTGGCCCGCTCGTTGGTCAAGCGCCCACGCGTCCTGCTGCTCGATGAACCCCTTGCCGCGCTCGACAAGAAGTTACGCGGCGAAACGCAATTCGAGTTGATGCAGTTGCAGGAAAGCCTCGGCCTCACCTTCGTTATCGTAACTCACGACCAGCAGGAGGCGATGACGGTCGCCGGCCGGATCGCAGTCATGGATCGCGGCCGTCTCATTCAGGTCGCAACGCCGCGAGAAATTTATGAGCGGCCGAACTCGCGTTGGGTCGCGGATTTCATCGGCGAGGTCAACCTGATTGAAGGCAGCGTCATCGAGGTGGGGGCGTCGGGAACGGTGGTCGCGAGCGCCGCCGCCGGACAACTGCATGCGCTCTCACCGGCTGATGCAAAAGTGGGTGACATCGTGTGGGTGGCGCTGCGGCCCGAGAAGGTGCGCATCGCCCACGACCCACCGCCCGTGGAGGAAGACAACTGCGTGGCAGGTCAAGTGACGGATATCGGCTACCTCGGCGACCTCTCGATCTACAAGGTACGGCTCGACAACGGAATGGTCCTCAAGACGGCTGTCGCCAACGTGACCCGGTGGGTCGAGCGGCCGATCAACTGGGATGACCGCGTGTGGCTCACCTGGCCCTCCGAGGCAGCCATGGTGCTCACGCGATAGGGGATGCGGTGGACGAGGCAGTGAGCAAGCTCGAGGCGCAGCGATCTTGGGGCGAGCGGCTGATCGTGCTCGTTCCTTATCTTTGGCTCGCCGCCTTCTTCCTCGTCCCGTTCCTGATCGTGCTCAAGATCAGCCTCTCGCACACGGCGATCGCCCAACCGCCTTATACGCCGGTATTCGATCCTGCCGCCGGTTGGAACGGCTTCGCACAGGCCGTCTTTGCGCTGTCGTTCGAGAATTACGCTTTGCTCGGCTCCGATTGGCTCTATCTCGCCTCCTATCTCAAGAGCCTGGAGATTGCGGCCGGATCGACGCTGCTGCTGCTGCTGATCGGCTTTCCGATCGCCTACGGCATGGCGCGCGCCCCGCGCTGTTGGCAGCCGGTGGTGTTCGTATTGGTGGTGCTGCCATTCTGGACCTCGTTCCTGATCCGCATCTATGCGTGGATCAACATTCTTCAACGTGACGGCCTGCTCAATCAGCTGTTGCTGGCATTGCGCATCGTCGACGAGCCGCCCGCATGGCTCTCGACGGATACGGCTGTCTATATCGGCATCGTCTACTCTTACCTGCCGTTCATGGTGCTGCCTATTTACGCCACGCTGGAAAAAATGGACGAGACGCTGCTCGAAGCCGCCGCTGATCTCGGCTGCCCGAACTGGAAGGCATTCTGGCTGGTGACGCTGCCGCTGTCGCGTCCTGGCGTGGTCGCGGGCGCTTTGCTTTGCTTCATTCCGATCGTCGGAGAGTTCGTGATCCCCGATCTCCTCGGCAGTTCGCAGACCATGATGATTGGACAGACGCTGTGGGCCGAGTTTTTCGCCAACAGAGATTGGCCCGTCGCATCTGCGGTGGCCGTCGTACTGCTCTGCCTGTTGGTCGTGCCGATCGTGATCTACGAACAGAACCAGACGCGTGACCTCGCGCGGGGAAGCTGATCGTGCGCACGGCATCTTGGTTCAACATCGGTTCGCTCGCACTGGGGCTTGCTTTCCTTTATCTGCCGATCGTGATCTTGGTGATCTACTCGTTTAACGCCTCGCGCCTCGTCACCGTGTGGGGCGGCTGGTCGATGCGCTGGTATGCCGAGTTCATCAACGACCGCGCCATGCTCGAATCCGCTTGGGTGACGCTGCGGATCGCCTTCTTGTCGGCCACCGCGGCAACCGTGCTCGGGACGCTTGCGGCCATCGCCCTGACGCGATTCGGCCGCTTTCGCGGCCGAGTGCTGTTTTCCGGGATGATCTATGCGCCCCTCGTTATGCCCGAGGTCATCACCGGGCTCGCACTGTTGCTCTTGTTCGTGGCGGTCGACATCGATCGCGGCTTCTGGACGATCACGATCGCGCATACCACGTTGATCACCTGCTTCGTGACGGTTGTCGTGCAGTCGCGGCTGCTGACCTTCGATATGACGCTTGAAGAAGCAGCCATGAATCTCGGCTGTCCCCCGGTGAAGACTTTTTTGACCGTGACCTTGCCGCTCATCGCGCCGGCGCTCGCCTCCGGCTGGATGCTCGCCTTCACCTTGTCGCTCGACGATCTCGTCGTCGCGAGCTTCACCACGGGGCCGGGCGCCACGACGCTGCCGATCCGCATCTATTCGGAGGTTCGCCTTGGCGTGAAGCCGGAGATCAATGCCGTCTGCACGATACTGATCGCCCTCGTCGCCCTCGCCATCGCCGGCGCCTCCTTGCTCGCAAAATTTCATGATGTCGGGCGCGGCGGCATCGCCGGCCTTGCCGCGCGCTGATCGCTTTCTCGTTATAGGCGCAGTGCCGGCGGTTACCGGGTGCTTTGTGCGGGCCCGACATCCCCCGGCGTCGCGTCACCGGCGGCGCCTTGGGCCGGTGCGGAACTGCCCGCAAGCGCCGGAGCTGTTGCTGCCGGATTCTGCGCGGGCGGCGCTCCGGTCAGCCGCTCGATCAGGGAGCGTACCGGCTCGCCCAGTGCGCGGCTGCGGACCGCGTCCAAAATAGGCTGTGCCGCGCCCGAGCGCTCGATTCGACTTTGTGGATCCGGCAATATGATCGGATCATCCCAGGATCCCTTCACCATGAACGGCAGCTCGAACACGGGGCTACCAGCGCCCCCCGTCGAAACCGCAAGCAGGCTCGCGGTTCCGCGCAGATCGAGATCGCGGTCGGGAATGGATGCCGAGCCCGCCAGCGCAAGACCCACGCTCGAGCCTTCCATGCGCACGTCCTCGACATTCGCTACGCCTCGCCTGATGCGCAGATTGACGCTGAGCGTTTCGTAGGGCGTTTTGCCGGTGCGGAACTCGCCGCTGCCCGAGAGCGGTCGGCGCTCGATGCGCTTGAGCAGTTGTTCGACGTTGAAGCCCGCGATCGCGCCTTTGCGGCTGGTGAGGCCGGCCGTGCCATTCAGTGCCTTAGTCAGCTCGTATACGCTCCCACCGGAGCTATCGACCGTTACTGCGAGGTTGCCTTTGCCCTCGAGCCTGCGAATGCCGAACATCTCACCGAGGCACTCCTCCAGATCGACATCCGAGAATTGCAGTTGCGCGTTGAAATCGGCGCCGGCGGCCGATTTGGCGAGCCCGAACGTTCCCCTGACCACGCCGCCGAAGGCCTGCGACTCTCCCACTGCGATCGTGAGGTTGCCGTCGCGCAGATTGGCTGCAACTGCGGTGCGCCCGAGTTTGGCATTTGCGAGGTTGACGCGTGCCGCTGAAAGCCTGAGATCGAGCTGGAGGCCCTCGAGGACATCGAGCGCTATCGGTTTGCTGTCCCATCCGCGCTCCCCGCCAGTCAGCAAACGGACCGTGGAGATATAGGGCGTCAGGTCGAGTCCCTCGGCGGCAAGCGTTCCCTGCCAGGATTGCCGTCCGTCGAAGCTCAGCACGCCTTCGCCGGAATTCCCGTCGAGCTCGATATTGACGCCCGAAAGGGCGATAGTCCCGCCGACCACGTTGGTTTGCGCCTTGAGCGCAAAACGGCCGAAGCCGCCACCTGGCGGATGCTGCTGGCCGGACCAGCGCAGCGTGTCACGCAAAGAGGCTGCATCGGCGGCAACAGTACCTTCCATCTTGAGCGTGGGCCGGTGGCTGATGTAGCCATCGAATGCGAAGCGCAGAGGCGCTCCGGCAAGGCGGACTTTGAGGCCGGATCGCTCGCCTTCCAGCGCGGCAGCGAAATCGGTGAGGCTGATCGTGGCGTCGATCGGCTCGTCATGCCAGGCGAATCGGCCGGTGGCGGCGAAGCTTCGGGAGATCGAGGGCCAAGCAAGAGCCATTTCCAAGTTCGAGATCGTCTCCACGATTTCGTAGGCCTCATCGCGCAGGATGACGGTCCCATCGGTGACCCGGATCTCCGAAAACGAGGCCGAGCGTCCGGCTCCCGTTTTGAGGTTTTTCGCCAGCGTCTGGATGTGCCCCGACCAGTTGGAGCTGCGGTCCGCGTTGAAAACGACGGCGATCGTCGGGCGCACCAGCGACACGTCGGCAATTTCGATCCGCCCGATCAAAAGCGGAAAGAAGCGCAACCGCGCGACCATATGCTCGGCCGTGAGTGCCGGTGCGCCGGTGCGATTGTCCCCGAGCATGAGATCGTCGAAGCTCACCGCGCCAGCCGGGAACAGCGATACCGAGGCCTCGCCCCGCAGGACCGGATCGAGCCCCGTGACCGCGTGGATTTCGGCCTGCACCGCTTTGCGCACAGCGTCCGGCGGCATCAAAAACGGCAAGAGCACGAGAGCGGCGATAGCAGCGGCAGCCACGGCCGCAACAGCAAATGCAACGCGCTTGATGCCAACGGCCGCGGTCACGACGCGCCTTTCATTGGTTCGCCGATGAAGCGGACCCTAACCGAGGAGATCGAAGTGCAAACCTGCAAGCTGTTCTTTAGGAACCTGCGATTGCTCTGTGACGCTTTCGTGGCCGGCGGCTGCGCCGATTCCGGCTCTCGTTTTTGCCGCCTCCGCGACGTTTTCTGTCGCTCCTACAGCACGTTGGCGATGTGGTAGCTGGCTTCGGTCTTGGCACGAATGTCATCGAGTGTGACGCCCGGTGCAAGCTCGATCAAGGTCATTCCTCCACCGCCCTTCTTGTCGACGGTAAAGACCCCGAGGTCCGTGATTACCATGTCGACCACGCCGGCCCCCGTCAGCGGCAGCGTGCAGCGCTTGAGGAGCTTGGGTTCGTTCTTGGCCGAATGCTCCATCACTACCACGACCTTCTTGACGCCGGCGACGAGGTCCATGGCGCCGCCCATGCCCTTGACCATCTTGCCCGGAATCATCCAGTTGGCGAGATCGCCGTTCTCGGCGACCTGCATGGCACCTAGGATCGATAGATCGATATGGCCGCCGCGGATCATGGCGAAGCTGTCGGCGGACGAGAAATAGCTGGTGGTCGGGATCTCTGTGACCGTCTGCTTGCCGGCGTTGATGAGATCGGGGTCCTCCTCGCCTTCATACGGGAACGGACCGAAGCCGAGCATGCCATTTTCGCTTTGTAGCTGCACGCTCATTCCCGGCGGGATGTAATTAGAAACCAGCGTCGGGATTCCGATACCGAGATTGACGTAGAAGCCGTCGCGCAGCTCCTTGGCGGCGCGTTCCGCCATCTGCTCACGTGTCCAGGCCATCACACTTCCTCTCCGGTACCCGCCGGGGCGGCGACGTGCTTGCGTACGGTCCGCTGCTCGATGTGCTTAACTGCATTGGGCACATGCACCAAGCGCTTCACGTAGATCCCCGACGTAATGATGTGGTCGGGATTGATATCCCCCGGCTGCATAAGATGCTCGACTTCGGCGACGGTAACTTTGCCGGCGGTGGCCATCATCGGATTGAAGTTGCGCGCGGTCTTGCGATAGACGAGGTTGCCCTCGGTATCGCCGATCCAGGCATGGACGATCGAGAGATCCGCGATGAGGCCGCGCTCCATGACATAGTGTGCGCCCTCGAACTCGCGCTGCTCCTTGCCCTCCGCTATCTGAGTCCCGGCCCCCGTTCGCGTGAAGAATGCCGGAATACCGGCACCGCCCGCGCGGATGCGCTCGGCCAGCGTGCCCTGCGGATTAAACTCGATCTCGAGTTCACCCGCGAGATATTGCTGCGCAAACGTCTTGTTCTCCCCGACATAGGACGAGATCATCTTCTTTATCTGCCTGCTGTCGAGCAGAATGCCGAGGCCGACACCGTCGATGCCGCAATTGTTGGAGACGACGGTCAGGTTCTTCACGCCCGAGTCGCGGATCGCCAGGATGAGCTGCTCGGGAATCCCGCAAAGTCCGAATCCCCCGGCCATGATCATCATGCCGTCCTTCAGCAGCCCGGCAAGCGCGGCGCGGGGATCGGGATAGATTTTTTGCATGGATTGTCCTGCTTTGAACGCGGCCCGACGCCGCGCAGACCAATCCACGCCGGCGGGCGGCGGAATTTTCTAGCCTGCGGATGCAATGTCTGCAATCTCTCAGCGCAGCGTGCGAGGAGGCGCGCCCGACAGCAGGGCGATCTCGGCGATGAGCTTCTTGATGATGGCGCGGCCGAATGCGTTGAAGTTCTCGGCGACGAGGACGAACGCGCCGGGACCCCCGATGACATTGTCTTGATAATATTTCTCGAGGCCTCCGGGCGGGTTGGTATGCTCGGCATTCCACGGCACGGGCCGATCGCTCAGGATGACGAGCCCGTTGATGACAATCCCCTTGGCGACCACTTCATCGCGGGCAAGTTTCACGTCGCGGCCTGCATTGTTGGTGCCGTCGCCGGAGACGTCGATGGTATGGCGCGCACTCTCGAAGGGCGCACGCTCCAGCTGAGCGGCCGCGAATTCGATGCCGCCGCTGATCGAGGTTCGGTCGGCGAACGCGCGCGGCAATTCCAGCAGCTGATCGCCGAATTTGCGCGCCGGGTCGGGACCATCGATGATGGTCCAATCGATCACGAGCTTCTGGGCGCCGAAGCCGGACCACTCGACGAAACAAACGGCGATGCGCTGCTGCGGGCCGGATTTGATCGCCTCGAGCACGTGCCGGTCGGAGACCGCAGCTGCGTAGCCTTCGCGCTGCAGCAGGAATTTCGGATGGTCGACGCTGCGCGAGACATCCGACGACAGCACCAGCAGGAGATCGACTTGCTCCGCGGCAGATGCGGCCGACGACTGAATCGCAAACAGCCCCGCCAGCGCCAGGATGCAGCGAACGAGTTTGCGTCTCCCCCGCTGCATTATCTTTCCTCCATCACCTCACTTTGGCCGAGGTCGCGCAACGTTGGTAAGGCCTGCCGTGCAGGATAGCCGATCCGGTTGCCTTGCGCATGGGGCAAGTCACGCAACAGCGGGAGCCGACCCTTCCGACCCGCCTTCTCCTCGCGGGCAGCCCTTAGGCCGCAAGTGTGTGCATGATGGAGTAGAGTGCAGATTGACCCTCGAATCCGATGCCTGGCCTGTCGGAGAGCGTGAGGTAGCCTCCATCCAACTCCGCGTCGTCCGCAAACCCGCCAAAGGCGCCGAATACGCCTGGATAAGATTCCGCCCCGCCAAGTCCGAACCCGGCGGCGATGGCGAGCGCCATTTGATTGCCGCCGTGCGGGAACAAGGCGCGGCGCGGCCAGCCGTGGCGCTCGAGCATGGCGACGGTGCGTGCGTATTGCACGATGCCGTAGGCCTGCGGCGGATCGACCTGGATCACATCGTTGCGCTCCGGATACAAGCCGCCGAAACGCACGAGGTTTTCCACGTCTTGCGTGGAAAAAAGATTTTCTCCGGTCGCGAGGGGCGGCGGATAGCGGGCGGCGATTTCCGCGAGCAGGTTAAAATCGAGCGGATCGCAAGGCTCTTCGAACCAGCGCAGCCGAAATGGCGCCAGCGCCTGCGCGTAAGCGAATGCCTCGTCGCGGCCGAATTTGGAGTTCGCATCGACGGCGAGCTGCGCATATGCCGGCAACATCGCTTTGACTGCTTCCACCCGCCGCACGTCCTCGGCGAGCGGCAGACCTCCAATTTTTATCTTCACCATCGTGTAGCCGCTGTCGAGATGGCGGCGCATCTCGTCTTGTAGATCTTTTACGCTCTGGCCCGGCGCATACCAGCCGCCGCCGACATAGCAGAACACTTTGTTGGCGATCTTGCCGCCGTTGTAGCGCTCGGCCAGCAGGCGATGGAGCGGTTTTCCGGCGATCTTGGCGACTGCGTCCCAGACCGCGACCTCGATGGTCCCGATGCCGATCGAGCGCTCGCTGTGTCCGCCGGATTTTTCCCGTTGCATCATAACGGCGAGAAGTTTCGCCGGATCGAAATTCTCCTGGGTCTCATCGAGCAGGAATAACGGATCGGCACTGAGGATGCGCGGGATGAACCGCGCGCGCATGGCCGCGCCGCAGGCGTAACGCCCGGTCGAGTTGAACGCGAAACCGACGACGGGCCTGCGCTCGCGCACGACGTCAGTGACGACCGCCACGACCGAGGTCGTCATCTCGGAGAAATCGAAACTCGAATTGCGCATGTCGGACTTCACCGGCACCGCGCATTCGCGGATATCGACGATACGCATGGGGTTTTTTCCAATTCCTGTTACAGTCATGGCTCCAGCTCGATGACGCCGCGCCCTTTTCGTCGCGCGCAGGAGCCGACGGGCGCTAGCGACGTTATTACTTCAGCAGTTCGCGCGCCCCGCGGGACGTAGCGACCCCCGATCCACAGCAGGAGATGACCATGGCCGCCAGCGATCGTTTCGAGGTTCCCCCTGAAATGCGGGCGCTTGCCGAAAAGAGTGTCGAGCAGGCGAGGCAGGCCTTCGACGGCTTCATTTCGGCGGCGCATCAAGCCGTGAGTGCGTTCGAAGGTCACGCCGAGACCGCCCGCAAAGGCGCGAGGGATGTCACTGAAAAGGCAATGACTTTCGCCGAGCGCAATATCACGAGCGCGTTCGAGTTTGCGCAAGAGCTGGTGCGGGCGAAGGATATGCAGGACGTCCTGCGGCTACAGGCGGACTACATCCAGCGGCAAATGCAGGCACTCACCGAACAGGCCAAGGAGCTAGGCGAGAGCACGAGCAAGGCCGCAAAGGACACGGCTCCGCGCTGAGCGGCCTGCCCGCGATTGGCGTTTCACCGGAAAAAGCCTGATCCGGAGAGTACTTATTGTGCAACGCAATATTTCTGTTGCATTGCACCAAAAGCCACGCTATATCCCTTCTGCCAGACGGCAGTGGCGTTTGCGGTCTTGAGGACAGCGGCCACCAAGCCGCTGTCCCCGTGAGGCACGGACCAGCGCCGGGGCGGGTCCGTGCAAGAGCAACGCTGCCCCTCCAAAGGATCAATCTATGACCGAAGCGATCGAAACGACTCCGTCCAAATCCAAGTCCAAGGCGGCTTCGCCGGCTGCATTCGAGATGCCGAAATTCGAACTGCCCAATTTCGAGATTCCCAAAATGGAAATCCCAGCTGCTTTCCGCGAAATCGCCGAGAAGAGTGTCTCGCAGGCGAAGGAAACCTACGAAAAGATGAAGTCGGCCGCCGAGGAGGCGACCGATGTGCTCGAGGACACCTACGCGGCGGCGACCAAAGGCGCCTCCGATTACGGCCTCAAGGTGATCGAGGCGGCGCGCGCGAACACCAACGCGGCGTTCGACTTCGCGAGCCAGCTGATGATGGTGAAGTCGCTCTCGGAAATGGTCGAGCTTTCCACCGCGCATAGCCGCAAGCAATTCGAGGCGTTGACGGCTCAGTCCAAGGAACTCGCCGCGATCGCGCAGAAAGTGGCTACGGATTCCGTCGAGCCCGTCAAGGAAAGCTTCGGTAAGGTGTTCAAGAAGGTCGCCTAAGTTCGCCGTCGCTGTTGGACGGTGTAGCGGTCCAAGCCCGGGCTCTCCGCCCGGGTTTTTTCTTTCAAATCGCGGCGTCGCTCCCACGACGCCGCCTCCGCGGGGCAGCCCGCCGGCATGACGCCGAGCAAGCGCGTGCAGCACTTGTCAAAGCGGGATCGGGCTCCTAGGTTGCGGCCGCGTGCAGCTGTAGCTCAGTTGGTTAGAGCGCTTGGCTGTGGACCAAGAGGTCGGTGGTTCGAGTCCACCCAGCTGTACCAATGGCCATCCTCGCGTCCAAAGTCTCTTGGCAGTCGCGATGGACTCGCTCGTCTACCACTTGGCTCCATGGGAAAGCCGACGCCCCGCTCCTCACGTCGTACGTGTGGCGACGAAGCGCGCCGCCGCCTTGAGCACGTCTGCATCGCTGCCGAAACTGGCGAGTGCCGCTTGCGCGGCGCTGACCAAGCTTTCCAGGCGTCGCCGAGCGGCCGCAGGTCCGAGCACGCTGACCAACGTCGCCTTATGGGCGGCCGCGTCCTTGCCGGTTGCTTTGCCGACCGTCGCCGGATCGCCTTCGACGTCGAGGAGATCGTCCGCGATCTGGAACGCCTCGCCCAGCGCCGAACCATAGCGCTCGAGTGCCGCCCGCTGGGCTGGATCGGCCTTGCCCAAAATCGAACCGGCAACACACGCGAAGCGCAGCAGCGCGCCCGTTTTCATCGCCTGCAAAGTCTTGACGTCCTGCTCGCCGAGCTCGGGCGGAGAAGCGTCGAATCGCCCTTCGGCCGCGAGGTCGAGCATTTGTCCGCCGACCATCCCGCCGAGCCCCGCCGAGCGCGCCAACGCCGAGACGAGCTCGAGCCTGACGTTCGCATCAGGATGCGTTTCGGGGCGCGAAAGAATGTCGAAGGCAAACGTGAGAAGGCCGTCGCCTGCAAGGATAGCAGTGGCTTCGTCGAATGCCTTGTGTGTGGTTGGACGGCCGCGCCGCAGATCATCGTTATCCATGGCGGGCAGATCGTCGTGCGCCAGCGAATAGCAATGCACGCACTCCACCGCCGCGCCCACCAGCACCGAGCTTGGTCGCGAAACGCGAAACAGCGCGGCGGATTCAACCACCAGGAACGGCCGCAAGCGCTTGCCGCCGCCGAGGCTCGCATAGCGCATCGCCTCGAGCAGCCGCGTCGGGCGTGCCCGTTCGCCATCGATCGGCCTCGAGCCGAGCAGGCGGTCGAGCAGCGCTTCCGTGTCCTGGGCGACCTGGCCGAGCCGGCTCTGAAAGACCGCCTCGATGTCGACGTCCTTCTTCTTCACAGGATCGACGCTGGCCATGCGTTCCGCCCCCCACAGCGCGTACGGCAAGACGAGACTTACGATTTTTGCGTTCGAACACGCATCAACTCGTCAGCGCGGTCTCTGCCCAATGATCCATCAAGCGAAGCGCGCTGACCGGCAATCTAGCAAGCGCTGCCCCCCCGTCCAACTTTTCCTACCGCAATTCATTGAATATGTTGCACTGTTTTTTGGCCAACCCTGTGCCATTGGGGAGCGGATCGGCCCGGCCCAGCGCCAGAGCGGAGGCTTTGCTCGCGTGACCATCATTGCTTCGATTGCCCTTGCGGTCTGGCTCTATCTCCTATTGGGCCGCGGCGCCTTTTGGCGCTGCAGCGAGCGCGATGATTGGGCAGCGGCGGAGCTCCCAGCATGGCCGCCGGTCGCGGCCGTGGTGCCTGCCCGCAACGAGGCGGATTGCATCGGCGAGAGCATCGCGTCGCTGCTCGCGCAGGATTATCACGGCTCCTGGACCGTCATCCTGGTGGACGACGATAGCAGCGATGGCACAGTCGAAATCGCCCAGCGGGCTGTCCAAAGTCCTGAGCGCCTGAAGGTGGTGAGGAGCCGCGGTTTGCCGCCGGGATGGACAGGCAAACTCTGGGCGATCAAGCAAGGGATCGATGTCGCAGCCGCCTTACCACAGCCGCCCGCCTATGTGCTGCTCACCGACGCCGACATCGTACATGCGCCCGAGTCGGTGAGCCGCCTGGTGGCGCACGCCGAGCGCAACGCGCTCGTGCTGACATCGCTCATGGTGAAGCTTCACTGTGAAAGCTTCGCCGAGCGCCTCGCCATCCCGGCATTCGTTTTCTTCTTCCAGATGCTCTATCCATTCGTGTGGGTCAATCGGAGACAGAGCTCTGTCGCGGCGGCTGCCGGCGGCTGCATGCTGGTGCGGGCCGACATTCTCCGCAAGGCTGGCGGCATCGAGGCGATCCGCGCCGCGCTCATCGATGACTGCGCCTTGGCGAAAGCGCTCAAGGCCCACGGACCGATTTGGCTCGGACTGACCGAGCGCGTGCGCAGCATCCGCCGCTACCCGGCAGTTACCGACATACGTCGCATGGTGGTGCGCTCGGCCTATGCGCAGCTCTCCTATTCGCCGCTCGTTCTCATGGGAACCGTGGCGGCGATGGCGCTCACTTATCTCGCGCCTCCGCTCCTTGCAATTTTCGGCAGCGGGATCGCGCGCCTCATCGCAGCCGCGGCCTGGGGTCTGATGTTTTTCGCCTTCCAACCGACGCTGCGGTTTTACCGGCTCTCACCGTTATGGGGTCTCGCGCTGCCCGCGATTGCCCTGGAATACATCCTCTTCACACTCGATTCCGCCCGCCAATATGTGCGAGGACAGGGCGGAAGCTGGAAGGGGCGCCTGCAGGCCAACGTCTCGGAACGGCGATGATTACTCCCGCCGACGCACGTTCGGGCAAGGGTCACCGGGACGAGAATTTCCCCGTGGCCTCGCGCTTGATTCACCCGCGCCACCGCGCGCCCATTCTCGCCTTCTATGAATTCGTGCGGACCGCCGATGACATCGCGGATCACTCCGCGCTCAAGCCGGTGGAAAAGCTCGCGCTGATCGATCGGCTCGAGGCGACCTTGTTGGGTAAAGCCGACGACGATCCGGTCGGTGTCGCGCTGCGCTCGCAACTCGCGGCACGTCAACTCTCGCCTAGGCACGCCCAAGATTTGCTCGCTGCATTTCGGATGGACGTGACGAAACTGCGCTACCGCGACTGGGATGACCTCATCGGTTACTGCACGTATTCAGCCATGCCGGTCGGACGTTTCGTGCTCGATGTCCATGGTGAGAGCCGCGTTACCTGGCCAGCCAACGATGCGCTGTGCGCGGCGTTGCAGATCATCAATCACTTGCAGGATTGCGGAAAGGATTACCGCAATCTCGACCGCGTCTATATTCCGCTCGACGTCCTTGCTGATACCGGCACCAGCGTGGCCGAGCTGGGTGGCGAGCGTGCGTCTGCCGGCCTGCTCGCATGTATCCATCGACTTGCGACGCGCACCCGTGCGCTTCTGCGCGAGAGCAAACCGTTTTCCGCCAGAATCGAAGACACGCGGCTCGCGCTCGAGGTCGCGGTCATTCAGACCCTTGCCCAGCAACTGGTGCGGTTGCTGAGCCGGCGTGATCCGTTGAGCGAGCGCGTCCATCTCGGCAAGGCGGGGGTCGCAGGCTTCGGCGTCCTCGGCCTATTATGGGGTGCAACCCGCCGCGTCGGCCGCGCCTTCGCAGCCGGCCACACAACGCAGGATGCGTGAAAGTTGGCATTGGCAGAAGCTTCAGATGTGGCTGCGGTGGAACGGGCGTCGGGGAGCTCGTTCTATAATGCAATGCGGATACTGCCGCGCGCGCAGCGCTCGGCGATGTTTGAAATCTATTCCTTTTGCCGGCAGGTCGACGATATCGCGGATTCGCGCGGCCCTCGCCATGAACGGCGCCAAGAGCTTCAGTGCTGGCGCGCCGATATCGATGCGCTCTATGCGGGCAAGCCGGTTGCGCGCACGCGCGGGCTCGTCGCCCCAGTACGCGATTTCGGCCTGCGCCGCGAGGACTTCCATGCCATCATCGATGGAATGGAAATGGACGTGATCGAGGACATCCGGGCGCCGGACGACGCCACGCTCGACGCCTACTGCAATCGGGTCGCGAGCGCGGTCGGCCGACTATCGGTCCGCGTCTTCGGAATGGAGGAGCAGGATGGGATTGTGCTTGCCCACCATTTGGGGCGGGCATTGCAGCTCACCAATATATTGCGCGATCTCGACGAGGACGCGGCGCTTGGACGTCTCTATCTCCCGGCACAGGCCTTGCGCGCGGCCGGTATCGCGTCAACCGATCCGGCGACGGTGCTTGCGAGCCCGATGGTCGGGAACGCTTGTGCCTGCGTGGTCGAGCGTGCACGGGGGCATTTCGCGCAAGCAGACAAAATCATGGCGCGAAGTCCCCGCCGCTGCGTGCGCGCCCCGCGGATCATGGGTGAAGCCTATCGCCTGATCCTCGATGAACTGGTCGCGCGCGGCTGGTTGCCTCCGCGCCGTCCAATCCGGCTGCCGCGGGCGCGGCTGTTGTGGATCATCATGCGCCACGCGTTCATCTGATGCCGCGCGCGGTTCACGTCATCGGGGCGGGGTTGTCCGGCCTTGCCGCCGCTGTGCGCCTTGCAGCGCGGGGCGTTGCCGTCGTCGTGCACGAGGCCGCCGGCGCGGCGGGAGGTCGCTGTCGGTCCTACTATGACCCGCTGCTCGACATGGTGATCGACAATGGCAACCATCTTTTGCTTTCCGGCAACCATGCCGCGCTCGCCTATCTCGAGACGATCGGCTCCGCGGCCGGCCTTGCGGGTCCGCCGGCAGCCGAGTTCGCGTTCATGGATCTCGCAAGCGGTGAGCGATGGACGTTGCGCATCAACGCGGGACGCCTGCCGTGGTGGATTTTCGATGGCAGCCGGCGCGTGCCGGGCACGAGTGCCAAGGATTATTTGTGGTTTGCGCGTCTCCTCTATCCCTCGCCTACAAAAACCGTTTGCGCCGCGGTGAAATGCGCGGGCACGCTCTACCAGCGTTTGGCGCGGCCGCTCTGGCTGGCGGCGCTCAACATTGAACCGAAAGAGGCAAGCGCCAGCCTCGCCGGCGCGGTCCTTCGCGAAACATTGGCGGCGGGAGGCAAAGCCTGTCGGCCGCTGATCGCCCGTGATGGGCTAGGTGAGGTTTTCGTCAAGCCGGCGCTGCATTTTCTAAGCGAACACGGCGCGAAGGTCGTATTTGGACACAGGCTGCGCGCGCTCGGTCTTGCGCACGACAAGGTCACAACCCTGGACTTCGGCGATGATAACGTGGCGACCGGCGATGCTGACGTGATCCTGGCAGTACCGCCCACCGTGGCGGCGGCTCTCGTGCCCGAACTTGCAACCCCGGCGCAGTTCCGCGCCATCGTCAACGCGCATTTTCGTCTCGAGCCGCCGGTGGGGCTTGCGCCCATTACCGGAATCGTCAATGGGACCATCGAATGGCTTTTTACCTTCCCCGGCCGATTGTCGGTGACGATCAGTGCTGCCGATCGCCTGCTCGATATCCCGCGCGAGACGCTGGCCAAGCACCTGTGGCAGGAAGTGGCGGTTGTTGCCGGTCTGCCCATCGCGCTGCCGCCATGGCAGATCGTGCGCGAGCGCCGTGCAACCTTTGCCGCGACGCCAGGGGAAAATGCCAAGCGCCCGGCTGCGCCGACAGCGTGGAGCAATTTGCGGCTCGCTGGAGATTGGACGAACACCGGTTTGCCGGCGACTATCGAAGGGGCGATCCGATCAGGCAATTGGGCGGCTGATCTCGTTGCCTGATCCTAATTGGGCACGTCAATGAATCGCGTCGAGCCGCAATCGTCCCCATCCGTCATCGACGAAAGCATCGAGGCTGCGACCCGCGGCCTCTTCGCTCTGCAGCAGCGTGACGGACATTGGGTGTTCGAACTGGAGGCGGATGCGACCATTCCGGCGGAATACATCCTGCTGCGGCACTACTTGGCCGAGCCCGTAGATAACGTGCTCGAAGCCAAGATCGCGGCGTACCTGCGCCGAGTGCAGGGTGAGCACGGCGGTTGGCCGTTATTCCACGAGGCCGCCTTCAACATGAGCGCCAGCGTGAAAGCCTATTTCGCGCTCAAGATGATCGGGGACTCCGTTGACGCCCCGCACATGGCGCGCGCGCGGGCGGCGATCCGCGCGCGAGGCGGTGCCTCTCGCTCGAACGTGTTCACGCGGGTGATGCTGGCGCTGTTCGGTTTCATCGGTTGGCGCGCCGTTCCGGTGATGCCGGTCGAGATCATGCTGCTGCCCAAGTGGTTTCCCTTCCATCTCGACAAGATTTCGTATTGGAGCCGCACGGTCATCGTGCCGCTCTTGGTGTTGATGGCACTTCAGCCGAGGGCGCGTAACCCCAAGGGTGTTGCGATCGATGAGCTCTTTCTCGAACCGCCGCAGACGATCCGACTGGCGCCGAGGGCGCCGCAGCAGAAGGCGGCGTGGTTTTGGTTCTTCCGCGGGGTCGACGCGGTACTGCGTTTCGCCGCGCCGCGGTTTCCGAGGCCGTTGCGCCAGCGCGCGATGGAGTGCGCGGTGTCCTGGGTCACCGAGCGTCTCAATGGCGAGCATGGCTTGGGCGCGATTTTTCCAGCCATGGCGAACAGCGTCATGATGTTCGACGCGCTCGGTTATGCGGAGCATCATCCGCAGCGCGCGATCGCGCGCCAATCGGTCGAAAAGCTGCTCGCGGTACATGAGCACCAAGCTTATTGCCAGCCTTGCGTGTCGCCAGTTTGGGATACCGCGCTCACCTGTCACAGCTTACTCGAGGTCGGCGGCGATCGGGCCGTTACAGCAGTCCGCAAAGCTCTCGAGTGGCTCGCGGGAAAGCAGATCCTCGATGTTAAAGGCGATTGGATCGCGCGGCGACCCGATGTGCGGCCCGGCGGCTGGGCCTTCCAGTACGCCAATCCGCATTATCCGGACGTCGACGACACGGCCGTGGTGGTGATGGCGATGGACCGCGCGCAGCGCTTGAGTTCACAGAATGACTTCCGCGCATCAGTCGCCAGGGCGCGGGAATGGATTTTGGGGATGCAAAGCAACAACGGGGCTTGGGGCGCGTTCGATGTCGACAACGAGTACTACTACCTCAACAACATCCCGTTCGCCGATCATGGCGCATTGCTTGATCCTCCGACCGAGGACGTCACGGCCCGCTGCGTTTCGATGCTGGCCCAGATCGACGAAATCCCCCACCCCTTTCGTCCCCCGCTTGCGGGGGAGGGCAGGGAGGGGGCGGCGGCGGTGGCACGTGCGGTCGATTACTTGCGTCGCACGCAGACGGGGGAGGGAAGTTGGTATGGGCGCTGGGGCATGAATTATATCTACGGAACTTGGTCAGTGCTGTGTGCGCTGAACGCCGCTGGCGTCGACCAGTCTTCGCCCGAATTCCGCCACGCAGCGACGTGGCTGGTCAAGATCCAAAATTCCGATGGCGGCTGGGGCGAGGACGGGACGAGCTACAAGCTCGATTATCGCGGGCACAAGAGCGCGCCGAGCACGGCCTCGCAGACGGCTTGGGCGCTGCTCGGCCTAATGGCGGCCGGGGAGGGCGACCATCCCGCCGTCGCCCGCGGGATCGACTATCTCTTACGCACGCAGGGCGAAGATGGCCTCTGGAAAGAACAGCGCTACACAGCGACCGGCTTCCCGCGCGTGTTCTACCTTCGTTACCATGGTTACTCTAAATTCTTCCCGCTGTGGGCGCTCGCGCGCTACCGCAATCTCAAGAACACCAATGCGCGCTCGGTACCGTTCGGAATATGACGCGAAAACCGAACAAGTCTTGAGTCGTCACTCCGCCGCCTCTAGCGGTACGCGCTTCTCCGCCTCACGGATTGCCGCGAGCTCATGCTCGACATGGCGCGAGAATACAAACTCGGCCGGGCGCTGCCGCTCGAGCGGAATTTCCGGCGCCATTGGTCCCGCCGTGCGCGGACCGAACATGGCGACCTTGAGTGCGGCCCAGGGCTGCGAGATCGTTGCCTCGGCCGCGGTCGGCTCATAGCCGCAATGGGCCATGCAGTTCGCGCATTTTTCGTAGCGGCCAGTCCCGTACGAGTCCCAGTCCGTGGTGTCCATCAATTCACGGAACGTCTTGGCATAACCTTCGCCGAGCAGGTAACAGGGTTTCTGCCAACCGAATATGTTGCGGGTGGGCATGCCCCACGGCGTGCAGTGATAGGTCTGGTTTCCAGCGAGAAAGTCGAGATAAAGGTTCGAGTGGATGAAATTCCATTTCTTACCCTTGCCCATGCTGAAGACCTTGCGGAACAGTTCCTTGGTCTTTCTCCGACTGAGGAAGTGTTCCTGGTCCGGCGCGCGCTCGTATGCGTAACCCGGCGAGATCGACACGCCGACGCCGAGCTCCTTGCAGTAATCGAGGAAAGCCGCGACGTCTGCGGCCGGGTGCCCGTCAAAGATCGTGGCGTTCACGTTGACGGCGAAGCCCTTCGCTTCGGCGGCCTTGATGGCAGATACGGCGCGATCGAACACGCCCGGCTGACAGACCGACTTGTCATGGTGCTCGCGCAGCCCATCGAGGTGGACGGAAAAGAAGAGATAAGGCGACGGCTCGAACAGATGCAGCTTCTTCTCCAGCAGCAGCGCGTTCGTGCAGAGCGAAACGAACTTCTTCTTGGCAACCAGCCCCTTCACGATCTCGCCGATCTCGCGGTGGATCAGCGGCTCGCCGCCGGGGATCGCCACCATGGGTGCGCCGCACTCGTCGGCGGCATCGAGGCACTCTTTGACGGTGAGCCGCCGATTGAGAATTGGATCGGGATAATCGATCTTGCCGCAACCGACGCAAGCCAGATTGCAACGAAACAGCGGCTCTAACATGAGCACGAGCGGATAACGCTTGCGCCCCAAGAGCTTCTGCTTGAGGATGTAGGAGCCAATGCGCATTTCCTTGAAAAACGGCAGTCGCATTCTTTGTATCTTCCTGTTTGTCGCCTGAACGCTTTGATCAACGCCTCAGCGCGTGGCGAGTTCGCGGGGTAACCTAAACTCGATATGCTCTTCGCGGCCGGGCAGGGTCGAGACTTCGACATCGCCCAGGTTCCGCAACGTATTGATGACGTCCTCGACCAGCACCTCCGGCGCGGAGGCGCCGGCGGTAATTCCGATGGTTTGCGCGTCCTTGACCCAATCCGGCGCAAGCTCACTACCATCAGCGATGAGATAGCTCGGAATACCGGCCTCGGCGCCGATTTCGCGCAGGCGGTTGGAATTGGAACTATTCTTGGCGCCGACGACGAGAATCACATCGACGTGATGACTGAGTTCCCGTACCGCCGACTGGCGGTTTTGTGTGGCGTAGCAGATGTCTCTGATCTCAGGGCCAACGATGTTGCGGTAACGGCGTTCAAGCGCCGCGATGATGCCGCGGGTGTCGTCGACGCTCAGCGTGGTTTGCGTGACATAAGCAACGGGCGTATCGGGCGATATATCGAGCGCCGCGACGTCCTGTTCACTCTGCACCAGCACCACGGGGCCGTCGATCTGGCCGAGCGTGCCCTCGACCTCGGGATGGCCGGCATGGCCGACGAGAATGAGCACGCGGCCTTGAGCGACGTAGCGCTTGCCCTGGTTGTGCACCTTCGTGACCAAGGGGCAGGTCGCATCGAGAACCGGCAGCTGACGTCCGGCCGCTTCCCTCACCACGCTCTTGGCGACGCCGTGTGCGCTGAAGATGGTGACGGCGCCCTGCGGCACCTCGGAGAGTTCCTCGACGAAAATGGCGCCCTTGGCCTTGAGGCTATCCACGACGAATCTGTTATGCACGATCTCATGGCGCACGTAGACAGGTGGCCCGTATTTCTCAAGGGCGCGCTCGACGATCTCAATCGCGCGCACCACGCCCGCGCAGAATCCCCGCGGTTGCGCTAGCATCACCTTTATCGTCCGGCGGGGCTGCTCTTGGCTCGCAGGAATGTCCAGGGATGGGTCTCGTTTGCGAGCCGCTCGAGGGCCGGCGCGCACGGCCTCGAAGCTCGCATGGCTGGGATCTTGAAGCGCTTGAGGAGCACGCTTCTGTGCGGCGGGGGGGATCGTCGGGAGAGCCATGATTCCGCCATTTTCCCACATCGGTTCGCGCAGGCACAGCCCAAATTATTATGAATTTGCAGGCGAGAGCGCTCCCCTCGAACTTGATGGCGGCTTTTGGGTTAATTCGGCTTGATCGTTGTTCTGGCAGTGTTCCCCTGCAACCTTTAGTCGTTGTCAACGCCCTGAAATGCCTGTTATTCCGCCCGCTATACTGGCTCACTTTCCCATCCGAGCGGATCCGTCAGCCTTCAGGACTTAAGGCATGCTGCGGCAGGCGATCGTCACCATTGTCGATTATTGCACTCGTTATGCGGCGCAAACCATAGGCATTGCGGTGCTTTTGGGTCTTGTCACGGGCATCTATGCGGCCCGCCATTTCGCGATCGACACCGACGTCAACAAGCTCATTTCCAAGGAGTTGCCGTGGCGGCAACGTGAGGTAGCGTTCGAAAAATCCTTTCCCCCGAAAGAAGAAACGATCCTCGCGATCATCGATGCTCCGACTTCGGAATTGGCGACCCAGGCGACGACGGCGCTGATCCAAAAATTGGCCCCTCAGAAGGATCACTTCCACTCGATTCTGGAAGCGGGCGGAGGGCCGTTCTTCGCAAAGAACGGGCTGCTGTTCTTGCCCACCGAGGAGGTCGTCGGCCTCACCAAGAAACTC
>WNFR01002958.1_pt1 | contig 32610 bp, 33 predicted proteins | sample 5400221 | NCBI WGS metagenome assembly WNFR01 (sample SAMN13153357, study PRJNA577476) | soil metagenome | isolation source: 40 cm soil under Madrone tree | place: USA:California | collected 2016-06-14
AAATTGGTCCGGCCCTTCATGCCGAACTGGTTGGCCTCATCGAAGTAATCGTCTGATGAAGGCGGTGTTGGTGCGCTTCTTCCAGTCTTCATCCTTGCCGTCGTAGATGCCGACCAGGTCGAACGCCCAGGCCTTGCTGCCATTCTTCTGCGGAAAGATGTTGGAGGAGATCGGGATTTTCTGCCCGACCTTCCAGCCGTACTGCTCGACGAGCTGCCGCCCGGCGATCATGGCGGTGCGCGTGCTCGCGAACGCCTGCCATTGCGCCTCGGGCATCACGTACTCGGGGTAGACGTCACGGTAACGCAGCGGGTCCACTGAAAACACGAACAGCGGTGTGTTCTCCTGCCACACACCGCCGAACCACTGCGAGTACGCGACGCGCCCCACGCCGGGCACCGCCTCGAGCTTGGGCACCATGCTGACCGGCAGTGGGCTGGTGAACGACACCCGCGCCTGCACCACCAGGCGTGTGGCGCCGACAAAGTCGGCGCCGGCATTGAAGATGTGATTCACCGACTGCAGCAAGCCGAACAGCAGGAACGCCATGATCACCGACAGTACCGTCAGGATGGTGCGCGTGCGCTTGCGGAACAGATTGGCGATGACGAAGCCGCTCTTGGTCATGTCGAGTCCTTGAGTGCCGTGTCAGGCCGCTTGCTCGAGTAACTGACCCTTCTCCAGATGCAGGGTGCGCCGGGCGAACCCGGCGGCCTTCGGATCGTGGGTGACTATCACGATCGTCTTGCCATGTTCGCGGTTCAACACCTGCAGCAGGCCCAGGATTTCGTCGGCGGTCTTGCGATCCAGATCCCCGGTGGGCTCGTCGCAGACGAGCAGCTGTGGGTCGGACACCAGCGCGCGTGCGATCGCGACACGCTGTTCCTGACCACCGGACAGTTCCTTTGGCTTGTGCTTGGCACGATCGGCAAGCCCCACGACCTGCAAGGCAACCGCGACATTCTTCTTGCGCTGCGCAGAGGACAGCTTGGTCAGCAGCAGCGGCAGTTCGACATTGCCTTCCGCGCTCAGCACCGGCATCAGGTTGTAGAACTGGAACACGAAGCCGACGTTGTGTGCGCGCCAGCGCGCGAGCTGGCCGCTGGAAAGCTGGTCGATGCGGCTGCCGCCGACCATGATCTCGCCGGAGCTCGGCTGATCGAGACCGCCGATCAGATTGAGCAGCGTCGTCTTGCCCGAGCCCGACGGTCCCATCAGCGCGACGAAGTCGCCCTTGGGAATGTCCAGCGTGAGTCCGTGCAGGACTTCGATTTTCTGCTTGCCGCGCTCGTACACCTTGGTGACGTTGCGGACCTGAACCATGGACTCGGACATGGCAACCTCGCCTCAAATCGGATATGAATGAAAGCAGGATGCCTCGGCGGCATCGCGCTACCGCAATGACGCCGACGGCGATCCGTCATGGCTTGGCGGCCCTTACCGCCGCATCGTCCTTCAGTCCGGCAGGAGCCTCGACGATCACCGCCTCTCCGGGGCTCACGCCGGCCAGCACCTGGCGCGAATCGCCGCTCGCGCCGCCGAGCGTCACCGTGCGACGCTGCGCCCTGCGCTCCTTCAGTACGAAGACGACGTCCTGGTCGCCTTCCTTGCGTATGGCGGCAGCCGGCACCAGCACGCCCCGCGGTCGCTCCTGAATCTGTGCGGCAGGCTTGTGTTCCTCGAGGAACGACACGCGCACACCCATGTCCGGCACGATGCGAGCGTCCTTGAGGTCGACCCCAATGCGCACCTTCACGGTCGCCTTGGAACGATCGGCGGTCGGGATGATTGCGATGACATGCGAGGGAATCCTCCAGTCGGGATAGGCGTTCAACACCGATTCCACCGGTTGCCCCGGTTGCACGCGGTTGATGTAGGCCTCGTTGACGTCGACCTCGATCTCGAGCGAATCCATGTCGACGATCGTGCCGATACCGGTGCGCGTGAAGCCGCCGCCGGCAGAGAACGGCGAGACGATTTCCCCCACCTGGGCCGCCTTCGCGATCACCACGCCCGTGAACGGTGCGCGCACCGTGCAATAGTCGAGTTGTACCTGCGCCGAGCGCACATTGGCCTGGGCAAGCTCGATCTGCTTGCGCTGCCCTTGCACCTGGGCTGCTCCGGTCTCGACCTGAGTGCGCGCCTGCTCCACGGCTTGCTGTGACACGAGCCTGCGCTCGAGCAGATCCTCGGCGCGCTTCACATCGCGTTCGCTCTGCGCAAGCTGCGCCTGGTGTTGCACGAGCAGCGCCTGTGCCGAATGCATTTGCGCCTGCGCCTGGGCCAGCGCCGCCCTCTGCGCGGTGTCGTCCAGACGTCCGAGCACCTGTCCGGACTTGACGTGATCACCTTCCTCGATCAGCACGTCGGTGAGGGTACCGGTAATCTGCGCCGAGACCGTGGCTTGGCGGCGCGCGGTGACATAGCCGGTGGCATCGAGCACCGAGGCGTTGGCACCGCCGCCGGCGATTGGCCGCGCCACGGCGGTGCGCACGGGCAGCGCCGCGCCGCCGGACAGGCCAAACCAGACGCCGGCGGCGCTGAGCGCGAGGAGCACCAGCAAGCCGCCGGCGATCCAGCGGCGACGCCTGGGATCAAAGCCCGCTTCCCGCTGGGTACGGTCGATGCGCAGCTGTCCCAACAGCGCTTGGTTTTCCGTGTCCGGTGGCATCGATCACATGTGCATGCGAAAGCCGGGAACGATATCACAGCCGTCGTGAATTGCCGTGTGGCCTTAGCCTGTACAGCGCACGCCCTGGCGCATACCTGTAGCCGCTGGCGCGAGTCAACCGGAAGTGATCTGCGCCATCAGCCGGCGCGCCTGTGCGAACTCAGGCGCGAGCAGCAGCGCGTGCTCGAGCGCGTCTCGCGCCGCAACCGGTTCACCGTGGTCAAGCAGGTCGCGGGCGAGGAGCAGGTAGGCCTCGGCAGCGCCCCAACCCGGCAGGTGCTCGGTGCCGGCCCGCTCAACCTCGAATGCCGCTACCGCCTGGCGCAGCTTCACCAGCGCGCGCTCCTTGTTGCCCCCCAGCCTTGGGGCGAGCTGATAGTCGCTCATGGCATCGAGCAGCAGCACGCGTGGATTTCGCCCCAGCAGCTGCAGTGCCCTGCCGATGTCCCGGGATGCCCGGTGGGCGGCGTGCGCGGTTTGCGAGCCGTTTGCGTCGAGCGGTGTCGCCAGGCATGCGGCCCGCAGCGCCAGTGCTTCGGCAAAGTCTCCCTGCACGGCCAGCGCTGCGTCCGCCGCGCTTACGCAGCGCTGTGCCAGTTGCGCCGCGGAGGCGCCCGGCGCGGCGGACGGGCTCTGCGCGGCGAGCTGCGCCAGTCGCCAGGCGAGCAGTCCCGCGTAATATCCGTGCAGCTTGTCGTGCGATTCATCCGCAGCCACCGTGTTCTCGAGGCTCCTGAGCGCAGCCGCGTCCTCGGTGTAATACCCGTACTGGATGCGGGTCTCGATATCGCGCCACGAGGTCTCGGCGTGCGGCGCGCCCAGGCACACGGTCGCGAGCGCGGCAGCGGTGAGCGCACAGCACCCGCAGCGCGGGCGCCGCCCGCGGCGGTCGTGAGGGCGGGGGGTGAGTAGAATGTGCGCGCGCATGCGAAACCATAGCACAGGCTCGCGAGCACCTTGCGCCTCAGAGGCGGCAGCGGCGCTGATCGATATCGGCGTCAATCTCGCGCACGACAGCTACGACGCCGACCGCGACGAGGTGATCGCCCGCGCGCAGGCAGCCGGCGTGGTGCAGATGGTGATCACCGGCTCGACACTCGCGAGTACGCAGCGTGCGCTGGCGCTCGCGCGCGCTCACCCGCTACGACTGTTTGCCACCGCCGGCGTTCACCCGCATCATGCGAGCGAGCTGACTGCGCAGCGCGCGGTCGAGCTCGAGGACCTTGCCCGGCAACCCGAGGTGGTGGCGGTCGGTGAATGCGGGCTCGATTACTTCAGGGACCTCTCGCCGCGCGACGCGCAGCGGCAGGCCTTCCACCGGCAACTCGAGCTGGCAGCAAAGCTGGGCAAGCCGGTGTTCCTCCACCAGCGCGACGCGCACGCCGATTTCGCGGCGATCCTGCGCGAGCACGGCGCGCAATGGCGCGGCGTGGCGCATTGCTTCACCGGGTCCGCGCAGGAGCTGACGTGCTACCTGCAGTTGGGACTGGCGATCGGCATCACCGGCTGGATCTGCGATGAACGCCGCGGCAGGCACCTGGCCGCGCTCATGCCGCAGATTCCAGCCGAGCGGCTGCTGCTCGAGAGCGACGCGCCCTATCTTCTGCCGCGCGATCTCAACCCCAAACCCCCCTCGCGCCGCAATGAGCCGGCGTATCTTCGACAGGTTGCCGCCGCGGTGGCGCGCGCCCGCGGCGAGTCGGTCGAAGCGCTCGCGCGCTCCAGCAGCGTGGCGGCGCGCGCCCTGTTTGGGCTGCCAGAGCCTTGAGAATCTACGCGCGGATTCTTCCCTAAGTGATTGTTATTAAAATGCATGAGGCCGGACCATGGACCTGAAACGGCTGAGCGGCTCGATCGGCAAGACCTGGGAGACTTCAATCGTCGACCGGCTGGTCGCGTACGTGCGCATTCCCAACAAATCGCCCCTGTTCGATCCGCAATGGGAGCGCAACGGATACATGGAGGCGGCGGTGCAGCTCATGGCGCAATGGTGCCGCGCGCAGCCGCTCACCGGGATGCGTGTGGAGGTGCGGCGCCTGCCCGGCAGGACCCCGCTGCTGCTGCTCGATGTGCCCGGCGAGCTCCCGGGGTGCGTGTTGCTCTACGGGCATCTGGACAAGCAGCCGGAATTCACCGGCTGGCTGCCGGGTCTGGGGCCCTGGGAGCCGGTGATCCGTGAGGGCAAGCTCTACGGTCGCGGCGCCGCCGACGACGGCTACGCGGTGTTCAGCTCGCTCACGGCGATCGCCGCGTTGAAGGAGCAGCAGGTGCGCCTGCCGCGCTGCCTGGTACTGATCGAGGCCTGCGAAGAAAGCGGCAGCGACGATCTGCCGGCGCACCTCGAGTCCCTGGGCGCGACCCTTGGGGAGCCCTCGCTCGTGGTGTGCCTGGACGCGGAGTGCGGCAACTACGATCAGGTGTGGTGCACGACCTCGCTGCGCGGCAATCTGGTCGGCACGCTGCGGGTGCGCGTGCTCACCGAGGGCGTGCACTCCGGCATGGCTACCGGCATCGCGCCGACCCCGTTTCGCATTCTCGAGCAGCTCCTGGCGCGTATCGAGAACCCGGTCACCGGCGATCTGCTGCTCGATGAGCTGCACGTGAACATGCCGCGTGACCGGCGCGCGCAGGCGGCCGCTGCCGCGCAGGTGCTCGGCGGCTCGGTGGCCGGAAAGCTCCCCTGGGCGCAGGGCGTGCAGCCGATGTCCAATGATCCCACCGAGCTCATCATCAATAGCACCTGGCGCGCCACGCTGGCGGTCACCGGCGCGGAGGGGTTGCCTGCGCTCGGGTCGGCGGGCAACGTGTTGCTGCCCGAGCTCGCAGTCAAGCTGTCGCTGCGGCTGCCGCCGACATGCGATGCGGCGCGCGTGACTGCCGCGGTGCGCGAGGCTCTGGTGCGTGAGCCGCCCTATGGCGCACAGGTGAGCTTCGATCCCGACTCGGCTACCGGGGGCTGGAATGCGCCCGCCTTCGCACCCTGGCTCGAAGCTTCCATCAGCCGCGCCTCACGCGCGGTCTACGGGCGGGATGCGGTGCACATCGGCTGTGGCGGGACAATCCCGTTCATGGGAATGCTGGGTGAGCGCTTCCCGCGCACCCAGTTCTTCATCACGGGTGTACTCGGGCCGCACGCCAACGCGCACGGTCCGAACGAATTCCTGCACATCGAGTACGCGAAGCAGCTCACGGCGTGCGTGTCGCTGGTGCTCGCGGATCACGCGCAGACGCTGACGTGAGGCGCCGCGTGCGCGCTCAGCGCATGTCGACCATGTAGCTCGGCTTGACGGCGTCTTTCAGGCGCTGCCATCCCTCGCGGAAGCGCGCCGCGCTCTCGGCCGGCGCCATGAACTCCGTGGTCGGAAACTCGGCGCGCAGCCCATCGAGCATCAGCGTCCACTTCGGCAGACCCTTGGGGAAGCGGCCGCGGCGCGTGAACACGATGCGTCCCTCGACCGGCACGTCTCCGGCAACCGCCTTGACGGCTGCGATCCGGTCGTACAGGGCGCTCTGCGGATTGGTGAAGGTGAAGCGGTGCGGGCCGTCCATGACCGTCCACTGCGCCATCTGGTCACCGCCGAAGATGTTGCCTCTGACGTCGCGCAGGTCGATCACCACCACGCCGCGCGGGGTGAGCAGCAGGAAGTCGACGTGGAAGCCGCCCCCCATGCCGTCGGGTACCAGCCGGTCGACCAGATGATCCGCAGCCCCGCCGGTCACCGCGACCCGCAACGCCTTGCGCGCGCGATACTGGCGGTACCAGCGCCAGGCCAACGCCGCGCCAAAGCCGAGCGCGGCCGCACACGCGATCAGCACCCACGCGGTCGGCGGCAACTTGCTCAGATCATTCACTTGCGGACTCCCGTTGCAGAGCGGCTCGCAACGCGCTCAAGTCGGCGTCGATTTCAACACACTGCGTGGGACGTGCGAACAGTTTTGCGAGCGTGTCCGGTACCGGCACCGCACGCCCGATGAGCGGTTCGACGATTTCCCGGAACTTGGCCGGGTGCGCGGTCGACACCAGCACCCAGCGGCGCTGCTCGCGCGCCTGCTGCGGCAACCGCTGCCAGGCGTGCGCGGCGGTCGCGGTGTGCGGACACCAGATCTGGCCGAATTGCTGATAGCCGGCGCGGATGCGCGCACGGATCTCTTCATCCGTAACCGAGCAGGCACTGACCACGCTGCGCAGCTCCTCGAGGCGCGGAAACAACGCGCGCAGGCGCTCCAGGTTGCTCGGATTGCCGACGTCCATGGCCGAAGCCAGCGTGGCGACGCTCGGCTGCGGACACCATGCGCCGCTCGCCAGAAAGTCCGGGACGGCGCGATTGGCGTTATGCGCCAGCACCACCTCGCCGATCGGCAGGCCGACCTGGCGTGCCCACAGGCAGGCGACCGCATTGCCGAGATTGCCGCTCGGCACGATGAACGAGGCGCGCTCGCCGTGGGCTCGCCAGACGCCCAAGCTGGTCGCCGCGTAATACACGCACTGCGGCAGCAGGCGTCCCGGGTTGATGCTGTTGGCCGAAGACAGCACCGAGCGCGCGTTCAGCTCCTCATCGAGGAATGCCTGTTTCACCAGGCGCTGGCAGTCATCGAACGTGCCGCGAACCGCCAGCGACCTGACATTGCCGCCCCAGCAGGTGAGCTGGCGTTGCTGGGTGGGGGACACCAACCCCTTGGGAAACAGCACCGCAACCTCGACTCCCGCGCGCTCATGGAAGGCCGCCGCCACGGCGCCCCCCGTGTCCCCGGAAGTCGCGACCAGAATGGTGAGCGCTCGCTCGCCGCGGCCGCGCAGACGCGCGAAGCAAGCCGCGAGGAAGCGGGCGCCGAAATCCTTGAACGCCGCGGTCGGACCGTGGAACAGCTCGAGCACCGAGAGTCTTCCCTGCGCCTCCAGAGGCACCAGCGGGGCGGGGAAGCTGAACGCTTCGGCCGCGACCGAGCTCAACATTGGAGCGAGCGGATCGCCGGCCACGAAGGGTGCCAGCAGCCGCGCGGCGACACTGGCCAGGTCGCTCGCGCCTTCGAAGTCTGGCGGCGCGAGCCGCGGCCAGGTGACGGGTACGTACAGGCCGCCGTCGGGCGCCAGGCCCTGAAGAACCGCGGCACTGAAGCCGGCGGCGGGAGCCTGGCCACGCGAGCTCACAAAGAGAGTTCTATCGGTCATCGCGCACTCATCTGATCAGCCGCGCCCCCGCCGATCGCACCTCCACGACCCACCCATCGGTTGCGAGCGCGTGCCGCCCGAACGCGCTGCGCATCGCCGCGAGCACCGCTGGGGCCGTCGCCTCGGGCGTCCAGGCGAACATCGAGGGCCCTGCGCCGGAGATCGAGCAGCCGAGGGCACCGGCTTCCATGGCGGCGCGGCGCACCTCATGGAAGCCGGGAATGAGCGCCTGGCGCTGCGGCTCGATCACGACGTCCTCGAGGGAAGCGCGGATCATGTCCAGATCGTCGGTGTAGCAGCCGGAGATGAACCCGGCGAGGTTGGCCGTCTGCCACACGAAGTCCGACAGCTCCACGCTGCGCTTGAGGATGGCGCGCGCCTGACTGGTGGCCAGGAACATGTGGGGATGGACGATCACGGCGCGGATCCCGGCCGGCACCGGTATCTGCTTCACCCGCGGATGATCGATCCCGACCGTGAGCACCAACCCGCCGTACAGCGAAGGGGCAATGTTGTCCACGTGACGCGCGCCGCTCGCCACCGCTTCGCCTGCCATGGCGAACTTCAGCAGCTCGAGCGGGCTGCAGGCTTGCGGCAACAGCGCATTGGCCGCCACCACGGCGCCGACCGCCGAGGCCGCGGAACCGCCCAGACCCGAGCCGAGCGGAATGCCCTTGTCGATCTCGACCGTGAAGCCAAACCCTAAGCGCAGCGCCTCCTGCATGGCCAGCAGCGCGCGCCCGGCGGTGTTGTCGCGCGGCTCCTTCGGCAGCTCCCCGGCGATGCCGCGCACCGCGCTGATGACCACTTCCGGGGCCGCGCGCCGGGTCACCGTCACACGATCCCCGAGCGCGTCGACGGCAAATCCCAGGATGTCGAAGCCGATGGCGACGTTGCCCACCGACGCCGGTGCGAACGCCGTCGCGCGCTCGAGCGCCGCCGCGGCGCTCACAGCCGCGCCCCCAGGTAGGCCGCAAGTCGCAGCAGGTCGGCAAACACGGCGCCGGCGGTGACCTCGGGTCCGGCCCCGGGTCCCTGCACGATGAGCGGGTTGTCGCAGTAGCGCCGCGTCGCGAAGCGCACGACGTTGTCGGTGAGCGCAATGTTGGCAAATGCGTGGCGCGCATCGAGCTCCATCAGACCCACGGTCGCCTCGCCCGCCGCGCTCAGCGTGCCGGTGTAACGCAGCACCTTGCCGCGCGAGCGCGCCGCCTCCAGGCGCCTGGCAAAGGCGGCGTCGTAACGGGGCAGCTGCGCCATGAACTCCTCGATCGAGCCGCTCGCGAGCTCCGCGGGCACCAGGCTTTCCACGTGCACGTCCTGCAGCTCCAGCGTCAGGCCCAGCTCGCGCCCCAGGATGATGAGCTTGCGTGCCACGTCCATTCCCGACAGGTCATCGCGCGGATCCGGCTCGGTGAAGCCGCGCTGGCGCGCGTCCTGCACGATCTCGGAGAAGGCCACCCGGCCGTCGTAGACGTTGAACAGGTAAGCGAGCGTGCCGGAGAAGATGCCCTCGATGCTGGTGATGTCATCACCGGTCTCGCGCAGGTCCCTGAGCGTATGCACGACCGGGAGCCCCGCGCCGACGGTGGCCTCGTACAGATAATGGGAGGCGCCCGCGCGCCGCGCCTCCTGCAGACGATGGTAGTAGGCGAGATCGGCGCTGTTGGCCTTCTTGTTCGGCGTCACGATGTGAATACCGGCCGCCAGCCAGTCAGCGTAGCGGCCGGCGATCGCGGCGCTCGCCGTGCAGTCCACCAGCACCGTATGCGGCAGGTAGTCGACGCGCACGTGCTCGACGAAGCGCGTCAGTTCCGCCGCCGTGCCGCTGTCCTGGTAGCGCGCGCGCCACTCCGCGAGCGCCAGCCCCGGGTCCGCGAGCAGCATGCGTTGCGAGCCGAGCACGCCGCGCACCCGCAGATCGAGCTTGCTCTGCCGGCGCAGCCGCTCGCTCTGCGAGGCGAGCTGATCGAGCAGCACGCGGCCCACGGTTCCCGGACCGATCACGCCGATCGAAATCGTGTGCGGCGACAGGTACAGACCCGCGTGCACCGCGCGCAGCGCGCGTGTGGCGCTGCGCCCCTCGACCACCGCGGAGATGTTGCGTTCGGAGGCGCCCTGGGCGATGGCGCGCACGTTGACACCGGAGGTGCCCAGCGCCGCGAACACCTTGGCGGCGATGCCCGGTGTGCCGGCCATGCCGTCGCCGACGACGGCCAGAATCGCCAGGTCCGGATCGATGTCGACGCTCTGGATCTGGCCTTCCTGCAGCTCGCGCTCGAAGGCGCGGCGCACCACGTTTGCCGCGCGCTCCGCCTGCTCCTGGGGGATCGCGCAGCAGATGGAGTGCTCGGAGCTGCCTTGCGAAATGAGGATGACCGAAATGCCCTCCTCGCGCAGCGCGCCGAACAGGCGGTGGGCGGTGCCGGGTACGCCGATCATCCCGGTGCCTTCCAGGTTGATGAGCGCGACGCGTTCGATGCTGGTGATGCCCTTGACGGGCAGCGCGGAGGTGGGCCGGGCGCAGATCAGGGTGCCCACCCTGGCGGGCGCAAACGTGTTGCGGATCCAGATGGGGATGCCATCCTTGACCGCCGGCGCCATGGTCTGCGGGTGCAGTACCTTGGCGCCGAAGTACGCCAGCTCCATCGCCTCGCTGTACGAGAGCGAGTCGATGACCGTGGCGTCAGGTACGCGGCGCGGGTCGGCCGACAGCACCCCATCGACGTCGGTCCAGATGTGGATCTCGGACGCGCCCAGCAGCGCTCCGAAGATGGAGGCGGAGAAATCGCTGCCATTTCGTCCCAGGGTCGTCTGCACGCCGCGCCGGTCGGAGGCGATGAACCCGGTGATGATCAGGGTGCCGCTGAAATCGGCGGGGATCAGGGCTGCGAGGTTGGCGCGTGATTCGGCCCACTGGATGCCCGGACCCAACGGCCCCCATTCCGCCACCACTACGCGCCGCGCGTCGAGCCACTGCACGGCGCCCGGGCGGCGCGCGCGCTCCTCGAAAAAGCGCTCGAACAGCCGCGTCGACCAGATCTCGCCGTAGCCTGCGATGAGATCGCTGACGTTGCGGGCGGCCGCGCGGGTCAGCTTGACCGAGTGCAGGACTCCCAGAAGATCGTGGCAGTCGCGGTCAAAGGCCGCGAGGTACAACTGCGCGGCGGCCGGCGTCAGCAGCTCCTCGGCAATCGCCGCGTGCCGCGCACGCAGCTGCGCGAGCTCGCCGCGGAAGGCTTCATCCTGGCGCTCAGCGAGCGCCACCAGGCGCAGCAGCGCATCGGTCACGCCGCGGCACGCAGACAGCACCACGCCCAGGCGAGCGGCCGGAACGGAGTCAAGAATGGCCGCGACTTTGCGGAAGCAGTCGGCGTCGGCAACGCTCGACCCCCCGAACTTGTGCACGACCCAGGGAGTGGGGTTGAGCATACGCCGCTGCGACTCTACTGACGCGCCCGCGCGTGCGCAATGACAGCGTGCGCGCCGGCCGCCTCAGGCCGGCCTGCCGCCGGGAGCAACACCGCACGCGAGCAGCGCCTGCGTGTGGCGCAGGAACCGCGCGATGAACTCCTCGTCGTTGCGCACGCCGAACACGCGGCTGGTCAGCGGGAAGCCCAGGAAGGGGAAAACCGCCAGGCTCACCACTGACAACACCAGCAGCTTCGGGTCGAGGTCGGATCTCAGGGCGCCACGCTCGATTTCCGCCCGTAGCGCGCGCTCGACGATCGGCGCGAGGCGTTCCGGGAATTCACGCAGGAACATGGTGCGCATCGGGCCCCCGGGTACCAGCACTTCGCGCAGGACGAAGCCGGCGATCCAGGGGTTCGCAGCCCACACCCGCGTGATGTTGCTCAGGATATCCGCCAGATTCGCTCCGCCGCGGCCCACCTGCATGGCGTCCAACGCCGCGATCTCAGGCGGCACGAGCCCCTGCAGGATCTCCCGGTACAACCCGGGTTTGCCGCCGAAGTAGTAACGGATCATCGCGAAGTTGACCCCGGCGGCGGCGCCGATCTGCCGGCTCGACACGGCGCGGTAGCCGTAGCGCAGAAACAGCTCCCGGGCGGCCTGCAGCAGACGCTCGCGCACCTTACCGGCGCTCGCGTCCCGCGGCCGCCCGCGCCCGCGGCGCGCCAGCGCGGCTTTATTAACCATGAGTGTAATTAAAGCGTCCGCCCGCCCCGGGCGCAACTCGCCGCACTGGCATAATTGCCTACGTGGAAGCATTCCTGGGCCCGCTGCTGCCTCTTTTCGAGCGCGAACGCGCCGCTCACCGTGCGCTGGCGCTGGGCATGCTGGTGCACACCGCGGGCTCGACCTACCGCAAAGCCGGCGCGCTGATGCTGATCGCAGCCAACGGCGAGTACTCGGGACTCCTCTCGGGCGGCTGCCTCGAGAGCGACCTGCGCGAGCACGCCCGCAAGGTCATCCTGAGCGGCGAGCCGCGCGCGGTGCACTACGAACTGCGGGAGCCGGACGAGCTGCTGTGGGGGTTGGGGCTGGGGTGCGAAGGCGCGATGCACATCCTGCTGCTGCGCGCAGGCCCCGAGAACGACTGGCAACCCCTCACCCATCTTGCCGGCGCGCTCGCCGCGCACGCCGCCACCGCGATCGGCGTCGTGACCGAGTCCGCGCACCCGGATCTGCCGGTCGGTACCCTGGCGCTCCCGAGCCTCGCACCAGCGCGCTGCGCGACGCCTGCCCTCGAGACAGCGAGAGTGCGCGCCGCGCTGGCGCAGTGCGCCGCCGACGGGCAGGTCGGTTGGGTCGAAGAACATTCCCCGTCCTGGAAGCTCTTCGTGGTGCCGTTGTCGTTGCCGCCACGGATTCTCGTGCTCGGCGCCGGACCGGATGCAGCACCGCTGGTGGATTTCGCGGCCCGACTCGACTGGAAAGTGACACTCGTTGACCATCGCCCGGCGTACGCCGTCGCCGCGCATTTCCCGTCTGCCGAACGTGTCATCCTCGCCCGTCCCGATGCCCTGCCCCAGGCGCTCGAGCTCGCACATTTCTCCGCAGCCGTCGTCATGAGTCATCACCTGCCGTCCGACCTCGCCTACCTGCGCGCCCTCGCCAAGACCGCAATTCCGTACGTGGGATTGCTGGGCCCGGCCGTGCGTCGCGAGAAGCTGCTGTCGGACCTGGGTGCCGGCGCGAACGGTCTGCGCACCCGCCTGCATGCACCCGTCGGCTTAGCTCTCGGCGGCCGTAGGCCCGAGTCGATTGCGCTCGCGATCGTCGCCGAGTTGCACGCGTTCGTGCACCGGCCCGCCACGCCTGCGAGCGCAGCGGCTGCAGCTATGTAATTTGTTTTAAAGTCAGTATCTTATGATTTATACTTCATGTCACATCTCGTAGATTTCCGTGGCCTCTCATGAACGAGATCCAGCTGATCCGGGCCCAACTCGCCGCGGAGCGGCAGAACGCCAGCACCGTGGCCAACGCCTGCGCCACCGCACTCGGGCGTCGCAACGCAGTCGCATTGAGCAGCGGCTCATCGCTGGAGCAATTCCGCCAGGCCTGCGTGGACTATCTCGTGTGCGTGCTCGCGTGGTTTGAAGACCGCGACCAGCGCCTCACCGACCTGTGGCACGCACGGCTTGCTCCTGGGGATGCCGCACGGCGCGCACTCGAGGACGTGTTGGCGAGTCCAGGTCGCAGCCGCGAGGCGCTCGAGAAGCTCGAAGCGGCCCTGGCGTGCACGTCCGCGCCTGCGCCGGGCAGCAGTGCGCAGGAGAGCTGGCGGGAATTTGCGCAGTTCTTCAACAGCGTGTGGAGCGCGCGCCGGGACGCCATCGACGCGTTGCTCGCGGCGAACATCCCAACCACCGACTGGCGCGTCATCGCCGGTATCGATGCCGACTCGATCCTCGAGGAGCGCAATCGCTACGCGCGGGTGCGCACGACACTGCCCGCGGGCGCCTCGCTCGCCTTCCCGCGGCCGCGAGGCTCGTAGCCCGTGTCGGGAAATGGCTTGTACTCAGTGGTGCTGGCGGCCGGCGCCTCCACCCGCTTCGGATCGGCCAAGCAACTGGTGCGGGTCGCGGGTCGGCCCCTGCTGCACACGACGGTGACCCGGGCCGCGGAGGTCACGGGGAACGCTCTCATCGTGGTGCTGGGTGCGGGGGCTGCGGAGCTCGCCCCGCTGTTGAAACACTCCCCCGGATCGATCGTCGTGAATCACGAGTGGCGCGAGGGGCTTGCCAGCTCGATTCGCGCGGGCGTCGCGCGGCTGCCGGCGAGTTGCAGCGGCGTCATGCTGCTGCTCGCGGATCAGCCGGCGGTCACCGCGGATGATCTGAAGCGCCTCGCCGGCACCTGGCGCAAGCAACCCCAGTACATTGCGGCCGCGCGGTATGCGGGAACCACCGGCGTGCCGGCCATCTTCCCGCGCAGCGCGTTCCGCGCTCTCGCCGAGCTGCGTGGTGACCTCGGCGCCCGCGTGCTGTTACGGCGCAGCGCCGACCGGGTGGTGCGGGTGCCCATGCCCAGCGCGGCGCTCGATGTGGATACCCCCGAAGATCTGCTGGCATTGGAGGCGCCGAAGTGACTGAAGGCCGCGCCGGGCGCGCGGCTTCAGGTACGCCCCCTGGGGCGTTGCACCGCCGCGAGGATGCGCTGCGCCTGTACGAGATGGGGACGATCGATCATCTCCCCCTCGAGGCTCGCCACACCGGCGCCAGGGGCTGCAGCGAACGCCGCCACCACGCGTCGCGCGTGCTCGCGCTCCGCCTCCGTCGGGGTAAACGCGGCATTGATGGCGGCGATCTGCTCCGGGTGGATGGCGAGCTTGCCGCTGAAGCCGTCACGGCGGGCGTTTTCGAGTTCACGCTGCAACCCGGCAACGTCGCGGAAGTCGGTGTGCACGCCATCGATGGCCTGAACGCCGAGCGCCGCGGCGGTGAGCAGGCAAGTGGTGCGCGCCAGTTGAAACGTGAAGGTCAGCGCGCCGCCGCCGTCGCGCTTCCCGATCGCGCCCAGCGCCGCACTCAGGTCCTCCGCGCCCCAGGTAAGCCCCAGTAGCCGTGCCGCCGCGGCCCGCGCGGCGTGCAGGACCGCCGGATACTGCGGCAGTGCGAGCAGCCCCTGCGGCGTCTCCGTGGCAACCACCAGGAGTCGAGTCGTGCCGGCGGCCACACCCCGCCGCGTCTCGAGCGCCGTGACGTAGGCTGCCGCCTCGACAATCTCCCCGGGCGCGGAGATCTTGGGCAGCACGATGCCATCGGGGAGCCGCTCCGCGCCGACGGCCTCGAGGTCTTCGCGCAGCAGGCCGCTCTCAGGCCCGTTGACCCGCACCCACAGCTGCGGCCCGGAGCCGGCTGGCTGCGAGTGCAGCAGCTCACCCACCCGTGCGCGCGCGGCCGGCAGGTTCGCCGGGTCCACCGAATCCTCGAGGTCGAGGATCAGTGCGTCCGCATCGGTGGCGAGCGCTTTTTCCTGCTTGCGTGCGCTGTCACCCGGAACGAACAGCAGCGAACGCAGCGGCGCGGGCTGGCGCTCGGCACTCACGCCGCCGGCCTCTTCATCATCAGCGCCGTGCGGCGGCAGGAAGCGACCTCCTCGTCGCGCTGGTTCCAGGCGCGATGCTCGAACACGACCAGGCCCGAGTCCTGGCGCGACTGGCTGTCGCGCTTGGAAACCACCGTGGTCGCGACGTGCAGCGTGTCGCCGATCAGCACCGGGCGCGGGAAACGCACCTCTTCCCAGCCGAGATTCCCAAGGGTCGTACCGTAGGTCGTGTCGTAGACCGACAGCCCCACCAGCAGGCCGAGCGTGAACACGCTGTTCACGATCCGCTCTCCAAAGGGCGTGCCCTTGGAGTACTCGGCGTCCAGGTGCAGGGCGGCCGGGTTCATGGTGAGGGCGCTGAACAGGAGGTTATCGGTCTCGGTCACGGTGCGCCGCACCAGGTGCTCGAAGCGCTGCCCTACGTCGAATTGCTCGAAATAAAGTCCCGCCACGTTCGCCTCCTGAAAGTCCGGCTCTAGTGTTGCATAGGCTCATAACCCCAGAAAGAGGTTCACCCAACCACACGGTATTTAGAGGCCCGGAACCGCACGCCTATAGTCGGTTGACATGTACCAGTACGACGAGCTGGATCAGGCGTTTGTCGATCAACGCGTCGCGGAATTTCGCGACCAGACGCGGCGCCATCTCGCGGGGCAGCTCTCCGAGGATGAGTTCCGTCCGCTGCGGCTGCGCAACGGGCTGTACATCCAGCGGCATGCCCCGATGCTGCGCATTGCCATTCCCTATGGGCTGCTCGCCTCGCGTCAGTTAGCTAAGCTCGCCGACATCGCGCGCCGCTACGACCGCGGGTTTGGTCACTTCACCACGCGGCAGAACCTGCAGCTGAACTGGCCGAGGCTTCCCGACGTCCCGGAGATCCTGGCCGAGCTCGCCACCGTGCAGATGCATGCCATCCAGACCAGCGGCAACTGCGTGCGCAACGTCACCGCCGATCACCTGGCGGGCATCGCCCGCGACGAGATCGACGATCCGCGGCCCTACTGCGAGATCATCCGCCAGTGGGCCACCCTGCACCCGGAATTCACCTACCTGCCGCGCAAGTTCAAGATCGCCGTGACCGGCTCGCCACAGGACCGCGCGGCGTCCGAAGTGCACGACATCGGGCTGCACCTGGCGCGCGACGCGCAGGGCGACATCGGCTTCACGGTGCTGGTGGGCGGGGGTCTGGGGCGGGCGCCCGTGATCGGGCAGGTGATTCGCGATTTCCTGCCCCTCGCCGACCTGCTGTCCTACCTGGAAGCGATCCTGCGCGTCTACAACCGCCACGGCCGGCGCGACAACCTCAACAAGGCGCGCATCAAGGTGCTGGTCAAGAGCTTAGGGGTCGCGCGCTTCCGCGAGCAGGTGGAAGCCGAGTGGCGGCTCGCGCGCGCGAGCGCTGCGCGCCTGCCGGCCGCCGAAGTCGAGCGGGTGCGCGGCTTCTTCAGGCCGCAGCCCTACGAGGCACTCGAGGACTTCGACGCCAGCGCCGGCCGCGAACCAGCCTTCCGGGCCTGGTATCGCTACAACACCCTTCCCCACCGCGTGAGCGGGTATCGCGCGGTGTTCGTGTCGCTCAAAGCGCACGGACAGAACCCGGGGGATATGAGCTGTGAGCAGATGGAGGCGGTCGCAGCGCTCGCCGAGCGCGTGAGCTTCGGCCTCATCCGCGCCACCCACAATCAGAATCTGCTGCTCGCGGACGTGCGCCAGAGCGAGCTGTACGAGGTGTGGCTCGAGCTCGAACGCCACCAGCTCGCCATGCCGAACATCGGCACCCTCACGGACATGATCGCCTGCCCGGGGCTGGATTTCTGCTCGCTCGCCAATGCCGGCACGCTCGGGGTCGCGAAGCAGATCCAGGAGCGCTTCAACGATCTCGACTACCTGTACGACCTGGGCGACATCGAGATCAAGATGTCCGGCTGCATGAACGCCTGCGGGCATCACCACGTCGGCCACATCGGCATCCTCGGCGTCGACAAGCATGGCGAGGAGTGGTACCAGATTACGCTCGGCGGCTCGGCGAACGGCTTCACTGCGCTGGGTGAAGTCATCGGTCCGTCGGTACCGAAGAACGAAGTCGCAGCGACCATCGAGCGTATCGTCGAGGTGTATCGCGCGCTGCGCGCCGAGGGTGAACGCTTCATCGACACGTTCCGCCGCGTGGGCCTGACGCCCTTCAGGGAGAGCGCCTATGCGACGCATCCTGCGGCGGCGTGAGATCGTCATGGACGACTGGATTCATCTCGGCGAGGACGCCGCGGACGGTCACCCCCGTCGACCGGGTGGAGGAGTTGGCGGACGAGCTGCCGCGGCTCGACCTGGTGGCGGTGGAATTTCCCACCCCCGTCGATGGCCGCGGGTACTCGGCCGGAAGGCTGCTGCGCGAGCGCCTGGGGTTCAGGGGCGAGCTGCGCGCCGTGGGCGCCGGCGTGCGCCAGGACCAGGTGTTCCTGCTGGCGCGCTGCGGGTTTGATGCCATCGAGCTGGTCGACGGCGAGGATCCGGTCGCTGCCCGCCGCGCGCTGCAGCGCTACGACGTCGCCTATCAGCCGGGATCGCCCGAAACTGCAATTCGCAGGCAACGCTTCTTCGCCTAGGGTTCCAGTCGGGCCGCGCAGTATCTGCTGCTGCCGCCCTTCAGCGTTGCGGCAGCGTGATGTCGGCAAACAGCTGGGTCACCTCTTCGGCGGAGGTGGCGCGGTGAGCCCGTTCGACCAGACGCCGGTCCAGGTGCGGCGCCAGCAGCTGCGCAAACTCATACATGTACTTGCGCAACAGCGTGCCGCGGCGAAAACCCATCCAGGTGGTGTGCGCCGCAAACAGGTGCGAAGCGTCGATCGCGGTCAGGTCCGGGTCGCGCTCATCGACCGCCATGTGCGCGATGATGCCCACACCCAGCCCCAGGCGCACGTAGGTCTGGATCACGTCTGCGTCGCGCGCGGTAATGGCGATGTTCGGCGTCAGCGCCGCCCTGGCAAACGCCTGATGGAGCGAGGAGGGCCCGGTGAAGCTGAACGTGTAGGTGATGAGCGGGTACGCCGCCAGCGCCTTGAAGCTGAGCCGTGCGCCGTTGGCCAGCGGATGGTCTTTCGGCACGATGACCGTGCGATACCAGCGGTAACAGGGTAACAGGGTCAGGTCGGAAAACAGCGCTTCCGAGCCGGTGGCGATGGCGCAATCGATACGATCGCTCGCCACCATCTCGGCGATCTGCTCGGACGTGCCCTGATGCAGGTTGAGGCGCACCTGCGGGTAGCGAGCACGGAACTCCCGGATCACATCCGGCAGCACATAACGCGCCTGCGTATGGGTCGTGCCGATCGACAGGCTCCCCTTACCCTCATCCCGCAATTCGGTCGACAGGTGCCGGATGCTCTGGGCTTCCTGCAGGATCCGCAGCGCCCGATCGATCACCTGCTGGCCCGCGGGGGTGATGCGCGTGAGATTGCGTCCCTCGCGCACGAAGATCTGAAAGCCCAGTTCGTCCTCGAGGAGCTTGATCTGCTTGCTCACGCCCGGTTGCGAGGTGTGCAGCTTCTGCGCTGCCGCCGTGATGTTGAGACCGTTCTGGGCGACGGCTGCCAGATAACGCAACTGGTGCAGCTTCATTGGCCCAAGCCTAACCCAACCGGCACCGTCCTGTGACCAGTCTATAACCGGCGCGCAGCCCTTCAGAAGCAATCATTCGTTCAGTGAGGCACAGGGGCGTCGTATTGTCGGACGCATCATGGCAGAGGTGGCAGCGCTGGAACTGGAACACAAGGCAGCGGCGGTGCGTGCGCAGCTGGTCGCCGCCTTAGGCCTGCACCGGCGGCTCGTGTATTCGAACAGCCTGGGCGCCGAAGCGATGGTGCTCACCGACATCATCTGGTCGTATCTGCCGCAAATCGACATCTTCAGCATCGATACCGGCCGCCTGTACGAGGAGACCTATGAGGTCCTCGAAGAACTGCAACGCCGCTACCAGCGCACCATCCGGGTCGTCTACCCGGACGCCCAGGGGCTCGAGCGGCTGGTGGCACACCAGGGCGTGAACGGCTTCTATCACAGTCTCGAGGCGCGCCTCGAGTGCTGCCGCATCCGCAAGGTGGAGCCCTTCAAACGCGCGATCGCGGGCTTCCCGGCCTGGATCACCGGCGTGCGCCGCGAGCAGTCGGCGGCCCGCGCTCACGGCGAGGCCGTGGAGTGGGACGTGGAGCACGGTCTGTACAAGATCAGCCCGCTCCTCGAGTGGACCGAAGCAGAGGTGTGGCAGTACATCCGCGCGCGCAAGCTGCCGTACAATCGCCTGCACGATCGCCAGTTTCCGAGCATCGGGTGTTCGCCGTGCACGCGCGCCATTCAGCCCGGCGAGAGCCGCCGTGCCGGCCGCTGGTGGTGGGAGCAAGCGGAGTCCCGCGAATGCGGCCTGCATCCGAGAGCGGTTCCCGCGGCCGTGCCGGCCTGAGCCACGGAGCGGGGAGCATGGACTATCTGCCGGTGTTTCTGCGCCTTCACGGCGAGTCCGTCGTGGTGGTGGGCGGCGGTCAGGTTGCGCTGCGCAAGGCGGCGTGGCTGCGCAAGGCCGGCGCGCACGTGACCGTGGTAGCGCCGCGCCTGCACCCCGAGCTCGAGCAGCAGGCCGCCCGCGGCGAGCTCACCCATATCGCCGCCGGATTTTCCCCCGCACAGCTCGCGGACGCGGTCGCGGTCGTCGCCGCGACCGATGATCGCACGGCCAACGCCGCGGTTTCCGCCGCCGCGCGCGAGCGGCGCGTGCCGGTCAATGTGGTCGATGATGCGGAACTGTCGACTTTCATCTTTCCCGCCATCATCGATCGTTCCCCGATCGTCGTCGCGGTGAGCTCCGCGGGTCACTCCCCGGTGCTCGCACGGCGCGTGCGTGAGCAGATCGAAGCGCTGCTGCCCGAGCGTCTCGGCGCACTCGCGCGCTTCATGGGCGCGCGGCGCCAGGCGGTGCAACGCGCGCTCGCACCGCGAGCGCGCCGCGCGTTCTGGGAGCGCATCGCCTCCGGTCCCGTCGCCACGCACGTACTGGCCGCGGATGAGGCCCGGGCGGATCGAGCGTTGGCGCGGGAACTGCTGACCTCCCGGCTCACCGCGCCGCGCGCCACTGCCGGCAAGGCACTCGGGGAGGTGTACCTCATCGGCGCCGGCCCCGGCGATCCGGATCTGCTCACGCTGCGGGCGCTGCAGCTGCTGCAGCGGGCCGACGTGATTCTCTACGACCGGCTGGTGAGCGAGGCAGTGTTGGAACGTGCACGCCGCGATGCGGAACGCATCTTCGTCGGCAAGGCGTGCGGCGAGCGCGGACAACAGGAGCACATCCACGAGCTGCTGGTGCGCCTCGCCGGCGAGGGCAAGCGCGTCGCACGCCTCAAGGGCGGCGACCCGTTCGTGTTCGGGCGCGGCGCCGAGGAGATCGAGGTGCTGGCCGCGCACGGCATCCCCTACACGGTGGTCCCGGGAATCACCGCCGCGCTCGGCGCCGCAGCGGCTGCCGAGCTGCCACTCACCCACCGGCGCCTCGCCAACAGCGTCACCTTCCTGAACGGACATGCGAGCGATAGCGCCCTGCCCGACTGGCGTTTTTTCGCAAACCCGCGGCACACGGTCGTCGTCTATATGGGGGTGGCACAGCTCCCGGGCATCATCGCGAGCCTCCGGGCCGCCGGGGCGGCGCCCGGGCACCCCGTGGCCATCATCGAGCGCGCGACACTGCCCGAACAGCGGATCCTGCGCGGCACCCTGGCCAACATCGCGGCGCTGGCCGCAGCGCAGCAGGTCGCACCGCCAGCGCTCCTGATCGTGGGCGACGTGGCGGGGTTTGCCCCCACGGATATGGGCGCCGCCACACCCCAGCCTGCAGCGGCCGCGGCAGCGCTGACATGAGCCTCGTGAGTGGCTTCGTCGGCGCGGTCGGCAACACGCCGCTCATCCGGCTCAGGGGCGTGAGTGAAGAAACCGGCTGCGAAATCCTCGGCAAGGCCGAGTTCATGAATCCCGGCGGCTCGGTCAAGGACCGGGCGGCGAGCGCGATCGTTGCGGAGGCCGAGCGCCGCGGGGAGCTCTGCCCCGGAAAAGTACCGGCTGCTGGAAATGCTGGGTGCGCAAGTGCACCAGGTGCCGGTCGTTCCCTACAGCAACCCCAACCAGTACCAGAAGGTCGCGCAACGCCTCGCGGCATCCCTCCCGAACGCCATCTGGTCCAACCAGTTCGACAACACCGCAAACCGCGACACCCACGCACGCACCACGGGCCCTGAGATCTGGGCTCAGACCAACGGCCGCATCGATGCCTTCGTCGCCGCCACGGGCACCGGCGGCACGTTTGCGGGCGTGGCGGAATACCTCAAGTCGCGCCGCCCCGCGGTTCGCTGCGTGCTCGCCGACCCGCCGGGCAGCAGCCTGTACCAGTACGTGCGCAGCGGAACGCTCCAAGCCACCGGCAGCGGATCGATCACCGAGGGCATCGGCATCGGGCGCATCACCGCAAACCTCGAGGGCGCTCCGATCGATGACGCCGTGTACATCGAGGATGCCGACACGGTGCGCTATGTCTACCGGCTGCTGCACGAGGAGGGACTGTTTCTCGGCAGCACCAGCGGCATCAACGTCGCCGCGGCGGTACGCGTGGCGCAGGGGCTCGGGCCCGGACACACCCTGGTCACGGTGCTGTGCGATAGCGGAGCCAAGTATCAGTCACGCCTGTTCAACCGTGAATGGCTTGAACACAAGGGTCTGGCTGCGTATGCGCCCCGGCCGCCCGCCGGGGCCCCCGTTGCCCTGCGAGCCGCCCTGGTCGCCTGATATCTTCTTCGGGGCGCTCGCGACCCTGGCCGCCGGTGCGCCTCTCGTGAGATAAGCCGGCCCATGAATGGCGTGCCCAGCTCCGCCGAGCTCGATGCCTTGCGCCTCAGTCTCGAGGTGGCCGTGCGCAGCGTCGGCTTCAGCCTGCCGCTGGCGGTGCTGGTCGCCTGGATCCTGACACGCGCGCGCTTCCCGGGCCGGATACTGTTCGATGCGTTTGTGCATCTGCCGCTGGTGCTGCCGCCGGTGGCCGTCGGCTACGTGTTGCTGATCCTGTTTGGCGCACGCGGTCCCATCGGCGCATGGCTGCGCAGCCATTTCGGCATCGAACTGGCGTTCACCACCGCGGGCGCAGCGCTCGCCACCGCGGTCATGACCTTTCCGCTGATGGTGCGCGCGATACGACTCTCGCTGGAGAATGTTGACCGCGGGCTGGAGGAGGCGGCGCGCACGCTGGGTGCAGCTCCGGTGGACCGGTTTGTCTCCATTACCCTGCCGCTGATGCTCCCCGGAATCCTCGCCGGGGCCGTCACCGCCTTGGCCGCCGGCCTGGGCGAGTTCGGCGCAGTCATCACCTTCGCCTCCAACGTTCCCGGCGTGACCCGCACGCTCCCCCTCGCGCTCTACACCGCGATGCAGTCACCTACCGGCGACGCACTGGCGCTGCGGCTTGCGGCGCTGTCCTTCGGGCTGGGCCTGCTGGGGCTTCTGGCCTCCGAACTGCTGGTGCGGCGCGTGCGCCGCCTGCTGGGCCGCTAGGATGTTGCAGGTCTCGGTGGTGAGGAAGCGCCCCGGGTTCTCACTGGAGGCGACGTTTGCCGCACCCACCCCGGGCGTCATCGCGCTGTTCGGCCGCTCCGGCAGCGGCAAGACCACTCTCGTCAACATCATCTCCGGGCTCTCGGCACCGGATGCGGGCGACATCCGGCTCGATGAGGACGTGCTCACCGACGTACCGGTCGAGCGCCGGCGCATCGGTTATGTGTTCCAGGACGCACGGCTGTTCCCTCATCTGAACGTCACCGGCAACCTGCGCTATGGCGAGACGCGTGCGCGCACCGCACCACAGGTCATCGGCTTTGACGAGGTCGTGACGCTGCTGGGGCTGACGCAGTTCCTGCAGCGGCGGCCCCGTGAGCTCTCGGGAGGCGAGCGCGCGCGCGTTGCGCTCGGACGCGCCCTGCTCTCGCAGCCGCGCCTGCTGCTGCTCGATGAGCCCCTCGCCTCCCTCGACCTGGCGCGCCGGGAGGAGGTTCTGCCATATCTTGAGGCGCTGCGTGACCACCTCGCGATCCCGATGGTCTACGTGAGTCACCAGTTCGACGAAGTCCTGCGCCTGGCCACCCACGTCGTACTGCTGGAGGCAGGCAGGGTACTGGCGCAGGGGCCGGTGAACGAGGTGAGTCTGCGGCCGGAGCTGCAAAGCATCGTGGGACCGGATCTCGTCGGCGCGGTGCTCGAGGGGGTCGTCACGCGCCTGGACCCCGACAACGGCAGCGCCGATCTGGCCGTCGGAAGGGGCACACTGCAGGTCAGTCTGCGCGATGTCCCGGTCGGGTCACGCGTGCGTCTGCAATTGCTGGCGCGCGACGTGATCCTCGCGACTCAGCCGGTGCAGGGCCTGAGCGTGCGCAACGCGCTGGCGAGCACCGTGACCGCGATCTCGAACGATGACTACGGCGCGGTGCTGGTCAGGCTCGACGTGGGCGGGGAGACGGTGCTCGCACGCATCACGCAAAATGCCCTGCAGGCACTCAACCTGCGCCCGGGCGATGCGGTGTGGACGCTGGTGAAGGCGGTATCGACGCGCGGACACGCGTTTCGGCTGGCATCGGGCTCCTAACCATGCAAGCACCTCATCCGTTACTCGGCGCCTACTACCAGGCCGAAGGCGATCGCAGCGCATGGGTGCGCGGAATTTTCGATCGAACGGCCGCCGACTACGATCGCCTCGAGCGCATTCTCGCACTTGGGAGCGGCTCCTGGTACCGCAGGCGAGCCCTCAGGGGTGCGGGTCTGAAGCCGGGAATGAATGTTCTCGACGTCGGGACCGGCACGGGGTTGCTCGCCTGCGCCGCCGCAAGGATTGTCGGTGATCCCGCGCGCGTCACTGGCGTGGATCCGAGTCCGGGCATGATCGAGCACGCCAGGGTGCCAGCAGGCGTCCGGCTTCTGAGCGGCAGTGCCGAAATGATTCCCGCCCCGGACTGCGCCGCCGACTTCCTCAGCATGGGCTACGCCCTGCGCCACGTCAGCGATCTGTCCGCGGCGTTTGCCGAATTCTACCGGGTCATCCAACCGGGCGGCCGCTTGTGCGTGCTCGAGTTTACGCGGCCGGCCGGGGCCGTACCGCGTGCGATCGTGAAAGCCTGGCTCAACGGGTTCGTGCCCAGGATCGCGGCAGTCGTCGCCCATCGCGACGCGCCCTTACTCATGCGCTACTGCTGGGACACCATCGCGGCCTGTGTGCCACCCGACACGATCCTCGGTGCGATCGGCGAGGCCGGCTTCGTGGACGTCGAGCGGCACGTCGAGCTCGCAATATTCTCGGCGTACCGCGCGCGCAAGCCTACGCGTCCGGCACCAGTTTCTCGCTCACCATGGTGAGCACGTCGTAGTTCGCGACCGCCTCGCCGTGCTGGTTGGTGATCGTGGTGTCCCAGCGCACCTCACCGTAGCCGGCGCCCGCGCGCAGGGATTTCTCCTTGCAGGTGAGGCGCACCTTGATGCGGTCGCCTGGCTTCACCGGCTTGGTGAATCGCAAGCTGTCGAGCCCGAAGTTCGCGAGCACCGGGCCGTAGGGCGGATCGACGAACAACCCGGCCGCCGCCGACACCAGGAAGTAGCCATGCGCGACGCGACCGCCGAACAGCGGATTGCGCGCGGCCTGCGCTTCGTCCATGTGCGCGTAGAACTTGTCGCCCGACAGATCGGCGAAGCGCTCGATGTCCTCGACCGTGACCTCGCGTTCCGCGGAGTTGAAGGTGTCGCCGATCGCAAGTTGCGCGAAGGGCTTGCGGAACGGGTGCGTGCCGGGGTCGAGCTCGCGCGCGCCCTTCACCCAGCGCCCGGTGACCGCCGTGACGACGTCCGGCGTGCCCTGCACAGCGGTGCGCTGCATGTAGTGCATCACGCCGCGGATGCCGCCCATTTCCTCACCGCCGCCGGCGCGCCCCGGACCGCCGTGCACCAGGTGCGGCAGCGGCGAGCCGTGCCCTGTGGACTCCTTGGCGCAGTACCGGTTCACGACCACGATGCGGCCGTGAAACGGCGCAAGTCCCTGGACCAGCCGCGCCGCGACCGCATCGTCGGCGCTGAAGATCGAGCCCACGAGGCTGCCGCCGCCGCGCCGGGCGAGAGTGATGGCATCCTCGATCGTGTCATAGGGGACGAGCGTGCACACCGGACCAAAGGCTTCGACGGAGTGAATCGCGCGGGCGCTGCCCGCATCGCGGCAATACAACAAGATGGGAGACACGAACGCGCCCCGGTCGGCATCGGCACCCACGGGCTGCGCCTTGCCGGAATCGCCGTACACCGCTTCCGCCTCACGCTTGAGTTTGCCCAGCTGCTCCAGCACCTCGCGTCGCTGGCTTAGGGACGCCACGGGGCCCATGCGGACGTTTTCCAGGCGCGGATCACCAACGACGACCTTGGCGAGCGCGGTCCGCATCGCGTCGACGACCTCCGTGACGCGGCCCGCGGGCACGATCGCCTTTCTGATTGCGGTGCACTTCTGTCCCGCTTTCACCGTCATCTCGCGCACCACTTCGCGCACGAACAGCTCCAGCTCCGGCGTGCCGGCCGCGGCATCCGGACCGAGGACCGAGGAGTTGAGCGAATCGGTCTCCGAGGTGAAGCGCACCGAGTTGGCGCTCACCACCGGATGCTGGCGAAGCTTGAGCGCCGTGCTCGCAGATCCGGTGAACGACACCACGTCCTGGCAGGTGAGGTGCTCGAACAGATCCCCCACGCCTCCGCAGATGAGCTGCACGGCGCCTTGCGGCAGGATCGCAGACTCCACGATCCGCCTGAACACCCGTTCGGTGAGGTAACAGGTCTGCGAGGCCGGCTTCACGATCGCCGGCACGCCGGCGAGCAGCGTCGGCGCCAGCTTCTCCAGCATGCCCCACACCGGGAAATTGAACGCGTTGATGTGCACCGCGGCGCCTTCGAGCGGCACGCAGACGTGCTGTCCCACGAAAGTGCCGGTCTTCGACAGCGCTTCCACGCCGCCATCCACGTACCCGCGGCTGTCGGGCAGCTCACGCGTGCCCTTGCTCGCGTACACGAACAGCGTGCTGATGCCGCCGTCGATATCGATCCGGGAGTCACCCTTGGTGGCACCGGTCGCGTAGGACAGCGTGTAGAAATCGTCTTTGTGCTCGGTAAGAAACCTGGCCAGCGTCTTGAGCAGCGCCGCGCGCTCATGGAACGTGAGCTTGCGTAAGTTGCGTCCCCCGACCTCGCGCGCGTGCTCGAGCATCGCACGTGAGTCGAGCCCGTCGGCGGTGGCGTTGGCGATGACCTCACCCGTGGTGGCATCGCGCAGGGCAACGCCGGCGCCAACGCCCACCCACCACTTGCCGGCAACAAAACTCTGAAGTTGCATGGTGCTCATTCCCCGCTCACGACCTGCCCGTCAACGCGGTAGGAGCGTCCGCGAAACAGCGCAATGCGCTCGCCGCGCTGGTTGGAAACGGTGATCTCGTAAATGCCATTGCGCTTGGTGCGCCACAGCTCGCTCGCCTCGGCCGTGAGGTCATCGCCCTCCCGGGCCGCCGCCAGAAAATCAATCGTGGCCGCGGCAGCCACGGTGCTCTCATTGTGCGAGTTGCAGGCAAACGCAAACGCGCTGTCGGCGAGCGCGAAGACGATGCCGCCATGACAGAGGCCATGGCCGTTGAGCATGTCCGCGCGCACCGTCATGGCAACCCGCGCCCACCCGGGGCGCACGCCCGTAATACGCATGCCGAGCGCCTGGGAAGCGCGATCGCGCTCGAACAGCCCTGCGGCCGCGCGCTCCGCCCGGCGCTGCGCCCCGCTGACCGTGTCCGGTGGAACAGCCATGGCGCGCGGACCTCAGCGTCCGGTGAAGCGCGGCGCGCGCTTTGCGGCGAAGGCTGCGACCCCTTCGGCGTAATCCATGCTGTGGCCGAGCTCGCCCTGGTAGTCACGCTCGATATCCAGCTGCTGCGGCAGGGTACGACTCAGCCCCTCGTAAATCGCCTGCTTGGTTCGCGCGAGCCCGCGGGTCGGTGCGGCGGCGAACTGCCGCGCCAGATCCTCGACCGCGGCAGCGAGTTCCCCGTCTTCGACGCAACGCCAGATCAGCCCCCAGGAAGCGGCTTGCTCGGCGCTGAGCTTGTCGCCGAGCAACGTGAGTCCCAGCGCGCGCGCCGTGCCGACGAGGCGTGGCAGAGTCCAGGTGCCCCCCGAATCGGGCACCAGACCGAGCTTCGAGAAGGCCTGCACGAAGCTCGCCGAGCGTGCGGCGATCACCAGGTCACAGGCGAGCGCAATATTGGCGCCGGCACCGGCGGCAACGCCGTTGACCGCCGCAATCACCGGCATCGGCAGCGAACGCAGGGCGAGCACCAGCGGCTTGTAGTTCTTCTCGATCGATGCGGCCAGATCAGGCGGCGCACCCCCGGGCGCAACCGCCCGCTCGTTAAGATCCTGACCGGCACAGAAGCCCCGCCCCGCTCCGGTAATCACCAGCACCCGGGCGGCGGAGTCTTTGAGGGACACCAGTGCGGCGCGCACCTCGGCATGCATCTCGGTGTTGAAGCTGTTCAGGCGCTCCGGCCGATTGAACGTCAGGCGGGCAACGCCGTCGGCCGTCTCGAAGACAATGTTCTGGTAGCTCACGTCGAACTCCGCTAACCCATGCGTTGCGGCGAGCAGCGCCGCAGTCACTTCTCGTCGTAATCGAGCTCGAGCGAGGGGGTCCTGACGCGCGACTGACACGCCAGCACGTACCCCTGCTCGAGCTCCCAGTCCTCCAGCGCATAGTTCTGCGCCATTTCCACTTCACCGCGAACCACCTTGGTGCGGCAGGTGGAGCACACGCCGGCGCGGCAGGAGAACGGCAGCTCGATGCCGGCGCGTGCGGCCGCCTCGAGCACCGTCTCGTCGTCCATTTTCATGCTGAAAGCGCGGCGCCGGCCGTCCATGAGAATCGTGACTTCGGCTTCTCCTGCAGCCGGCCCCGCTGCCGGTGCCGCGGCGGGCCCGTGGCGGGCGGCATCGCCGGCAGTGGTCGCCACCGTGAAATGCTCGGCGTGCACCCGGGCGCTGTCCACGCCCAGCTCCTGCAGCGTGGCGGTGACCTGCTCGATCATGTCGCCGGGACCGCAGACGAAATATTCCCCGACTTCCTCAGGGCGGAACAGCGTCGCTGCGAATTGCCGCACCCGTGCCGCGTCGAGCCTGCCGTTGTACAGCCCGACCTCCTGCGGCTCGCGACTCATCACGAAATGCAGCGACAGCCGCTCGATGTAGCGGTCCTTGAGCGCCAGCAGCTCCTCCAGACACATGGCGCGGCCGGTGCCACTGTTGCCGTAGAAAAGGATGACCCGCTGCGCGCCGCGCGCGAGCAGCGTGCGCACCACCGCAAGCACCGGCGTAATGCCACAGCCGGCCGCAAACGCCACATAAGTCCCGGCAGCGGCGGTAAGCTCGCGCGGTGTGAAGCTGCCGTTTGGCGGCAGAACGTCCAGCAGGTCCCCGGGGCGCAGTTGCTCCGCCAGGTGGCGCGACATGCGGCCCAGCGCATGCACGCGCGGCACGATGCGCAGCGGCCATTCCCCTGGCGCATTCACCAGTGAATAGGTGCGCCGGGTTTCCTCGCCCTCGATCGCAACGCGCACCACGACGTGCTGCCCCGCGCTGCCGCGATACTCATCGCGCAGCTCCGCCGGCACCTCCAGCGCGATCGCCACCGCATCCTCCGCGTCGGGAGCGACCTGCGCGACCTTGAGCGAATGAAACTTCAGCATCTCAGAGACACTTGAAGTAGTCGAAAGGCTCCTGGCAGGCGCCGCAGCGGTAGTGCGCCTTGCAGGGCGTCGAGCCGAACTCGCTCACGCGCTCGCTTGCGCGGCTGCCGCAGCGCGGACACGTCACGAGCGGCGCATCCCACAGGCGGCGGGCACTCAAAACCGGCTCTTCGGGGGGCGCAATGCCGAAGGCCTTGAGTTTGGCACGCGCCGCGCTCGTCAGCCATTCGCTGGTCCAGGGGGGCGACAGCACCTCCTCGAGCACCGCGTCCGCGTGACCCCCCGTATCCAGCGCCGCCCGCACCGCGATGCGGATGACCTCGGTAGCGGGGCAACCCGAGTAAGTCGGCGTGATTCCGACATGCAGCCGCCCATCGGCGTCCTGCCGCACGTGCCTCACGATGCCTAAGTCCACGATGCTCAGCACCGGGATCTCGGGGTCGGGCACCTCGGCCAGCAGCGTCCAGATGAGCTGCTCGCCCCCGGCGGCGGCCTCGGGTTCAATCACCACCGGACGCCCGGATAGGTGCGCTGCAGATGCTGCATTTCCGTGAGCATGTGCCCCAGGTGCTCGGTGTGCACGCCGCGCCGGCCGTGCCAGGGGTAAGGTTGCGCCGCCGGCCGCTTGAGGGTCGCGGCACGCAGATCCTCATCGATGCGGGCCGACCAGCGCGGCGCAAGCTCCATGAGTGCGGGCGCGATAGCGGCGGCCTCCATGCGTTCATCGACGTCATCGGCCGCGAACAGTTCCGCGGTGAAGCGCCACAGGGAATCGAGCGCCCCCTGGACACGGTCGTGACTCTCCTGGGTTCCGTCGCCGAGGCGCATGAGCCAGCCGCTGCTGAAGCGATGGTGATAACGGGTTTCCTTGAGCGCCTTGGCGGCGATAGCGCCGAGACGCGTGTCCGCGGACACCAGCAGGCCCTCGTAGATCTCAAGCTGCCAGGCATCGAGCAGCCACTGGCGCACGATCGTCTGGCCAAAGTCGCCGTTCGGCTGCTCGACGAGCGTCAGGTTGGCAAACTCCGGCGCATCACGCAGAAAGGCCAGCGCGTCCTCGTCACGCCCGCGGCCCTCGAGCTCGCCCGCGTAGGTGAGCAGCAGCCGCGCCTGCCCGATCAGATCGAGCGCGAGGTTGGCGAGCCCCAGATCCTCCTCGAGCGCCGGCGCGTGACCGACCCACTCGCCCAGGCGCTGCCCGAGCACGAGACTCGTGTCACCGAGGCGCAGGACGTAGCGAAAGTGCGCCTCCTGCTGTGCCGGGTCGCGCTCGTTCGGTGCGTGAGCCCTGGCGCTCACAGATTCTTGACCTCTTCCGGAATGGCATAGAAGGTCGGATGCCGGTACACCTTGTCACGTGCCGGCTCGAACAGCGAGTCGGCCTCCTCGGGGTCCGAGGCGATGATATCCGCCGAGCGCACCGCCCAGATGCTCACGCCTTCCTGGCGGCGCGTATACACGTCGCGCGCGTGCTCGATCGCCATGCGCGCATCCGCGGCATGCACGCTCCCGACGTGCTTGTGCTCGAGTCCCGAGCGCGAGCGGATGAATACTTCATACAGCGGCCAATCCTCACTCATGCTCGCCTCCGGTGCTACGCGGCCTGCGGGTGCGTTGCTTCCTGGCGTGCGCGGCCGCCGCTTCGCGCACCCAGTGCCCCGCCTCGTCGGCGGCGCGCCGCGCTTCGAGCCGTTCGCGGTTGCAGGGTCCGTTGCCCTTGAGCACCGCATGAAACTCGCTCCAGTCGATCGGGCCGATCAGATAGTGCTGCGTGCCAGGATCCCAGCGCAGCTCCCGGTCGGGGATCGCGAGCCCGAGAAACTGCGCCTGCGGCACCGTGATATCGACGAATTTCTGGCGCAGTTCGTCGTTACTGAAGCGCTTGATCTTCCAGCGCATCGACTGGGCGGTGTGCCTGGAGTCGGCATCGCTCGGGCCGAACATCATGATCGAGGGCCACCACCAGCGGTTCAGCGCATCCTGCGCCATCGCCCGCTGCGCACCGCTCCCCTGCGCCAGCGTCAGCATGATCTCGAACCCCTGGCGCTGATGAAAGCTCTCCTCCTTGCAGATGCGCACCATGGCGCGCGCGTACGGGCCATAGGAGCAGCGGCAGATGGGGATCTGGTTCATGATCGCCGCGCCATCGACCAGCCAGCCGATCGCGCCGATGTCCGCCCAGGTCAGGGTCGGGTAGTTGAATATGCTCGAGTACTTGGCGGTGCCGGACAGCAGCTGCTCGAACATCTGCGCCCGTGAAATGCCGAGCGTCTCCGCGGCGCTATACAGGTACATGCCGTGGCCGCCCTCGTCCTGCACCTTGGCGATCAGCACCGCCTTGCGCCGCAGGCTGGGCGCGCGCGTGATCCAGTTGCCTTCCGGGAGCATGCCGACGATTTCCGAGTGGGCGTGCTGGGAAATCTGGCGGATCAGGGTCTGGCGATAGGCATCGGGCATCCAGTCCTTGGGCTCGATCTTGTCCTCGGCATCGACGCGCGCCTGAAAGCGCTGCGCCTGCGCCGGCGACTCGCCCGTGGCGGCGGGCAGCGGTTCCTTACCGTGGGTATCGAGCGCCTGGGTGTACATGGGGTATGCTGTCCTGATATGACACAAGACTAGCACGGCAACACATGTTTTTGTGTCACAATTTTCATCAGCCATGAACCGCAAGCCGAACGCGCCGCTACCCGCCCCCGTTCGGGCCCTGCTGCGCGATTTTCGCGCGCAGCGGCCGCTGCGCGGCGGCTCGCTCCTCATCACCGTCTTCGGCGACTCCATCGCGCCGCGCGGCGGTGCGGTCACCCTCGGCAGTCTGATCCGCCTGGCGGCGCCCTTCGGCCTCACCGAGCGTCTGGTGCGCACCTCCGTCGCACGGCTGGCGCGCGACGGCTGGCTCGCGGCGAAGCGCTCCGGCCGCCGCAGCGAGTACCGCCTCACGCGCACCGGAGCGGAGCGCTTTGCGCAAGCGACCCGGCGCATCTACGGCGAGAGTCCTTCGGTGTGGGATGGGAAGTGGACGCTCGCGGTCGTGCCCGTGGGAAGGGCGCGCCGCGCGCAGATGCGCGAGGATCTGAAGTGGCTCGGCTTCGGGCAGCTCAACCCCTCCCTGTTCGCCCATCCCGGCTGCACCCCGGGACAGGCACGCAGCTGGTTGCGCAACGTACGCGGGCCCCAAGATGCGCTGGTGCTGCACGGCATCAGCACCGATCTCGCCAGCGACCGCCGGCTCGCGACGCGCGGCTGGGATCTGAAGCACCTCGCCCGCCGCTACCGCCGCTTCGTCGCGAGTTTCGCGCCGGTTGAGTCGCTCCTCGGTCCCGGCGCGACAATCCCCGCCGACACCGCGTTCCTGGTCCGCACGCTGCTGATCCACGAATATCGCAAGATTCACCTGCGCGATCCGCTGCTGCCGCCGGCGTTGTTGCCGTCGAACTGGATCG
>WNFR01002373.1_pt1 | contig 32567 bp, 27 predicted proteins | sample 5400221 | NCBI WGS metagenome assembly WNFR01 (sample SAMN13153357, study PRJNA577476) | soil metagenome | isolation source: 40 cm soil under Madrone tree | place: USA:California | collected 2016-06-14
CCCCGGGCCGGCGGCGGCGGAATAGAAGATGCGGTCGGCATGGGCGATTCCGACGCACATCGCGTTGACCAGGATGTTGCCGTTATAGGCGGGGTGGAACTGGCACTCGCCGCCGACGGTCGGCACCCCGACGCAATTGCCGTAGCCGCCGATCCCCGCGACGACGCCGCCGACCAGATGCCTCGTCTTCGGATGATCCGGGCTGCCGAAGCGCAGCGAGTTCAGCATCGCGACCGGGCGCGCGCCCATCGTGAACACGTCGCGCAGGATGCCGCCGACCCCGGTCGCGGCACCCTGATAGGGCTCGATGAACGAGGGGTGGTTGTGGCTTTCGATCTTGAATACGACGGCGTCACCGTCGCCGATATCGATGACCCCGGCATTCTCGCCGGGCCCGCAGATCACCTGCAGCCCCGTGGTGGGCAATGTCTGGAGCCAGATCTTTGATGATTTGTACGAGCAGTGCTCGCTCCACATCACCGAAAAGATGCCGAGCTCGGTGATGCTCGGCGTGCGGCCGAGAATCGCGACGACGCGCTCGAATTCCTCGTTGGTCAGCCCGTGCTCGGCGGCGAGGGTAGCGGTGACATTGCTTCCGCCATTCACTGCAGCGCGCTCGCCAGCCCGTCGAAGAACGCCCTCCCGTCGATTCCGCCGAGCAGCGGATCGGTAGCGTTCTCGGGATGCGGCATCAGGCCGAGCACCGTTCGGCTCTCGTTGAAGATGCCGGCGATAGCCCGCGCCGACCCGTTGAAATTTTTCTCGTCGGAAACCTCGCCGCTCGGTCCGCAATAGCGGAAGGCCACGAGCCCGCGGTCCTCGAGCCGGTCGAGCGTCTGGGGGTCGGCGGTGTAGTTGCCGTCATGATGGGCGACTGGGACCCGGATCGTCTGGTCCGCTTCGTAGCCGCAAGTAAAGATCGTCTGGTTGTTCTCGACGCGCAGATGGATGTCGCGACAAGTGAAGCGCAGCGAGCGGTTCGGCAGCAACGCTCCCGGCAGCAGCCCCGCCTCGGTCAGGATCTGGAAGCCGTTGCAGATGCCGAGAACAGGTGTGCCCTTGTCGGCCCGGTCGCGCACTTCGCGCATGATCGGTGAATGCGCCGCCATTGCCCCGCACCGGAGATAATCGCCGTAGGCAAACCCGCCAGGAAGAACGATCAAATCGGTCTCGGGCAGCGTCGCGTCGCGGTGCCAGACCCGGGCCGGCTGATGGCCGGTCGCACGCTCCAGCGCGGCGCAGACGTCCCGCTCGCGGTTCGAGCCCGGGAAGATAACGACGGCGGCTCTCATTGGCAGGTCTCACATATTCTGCAAGGTGGAGCCGTTCAAGGCGGCGGGGACGGGGGCGCGAGCTCGATCGTGTAGTCCTCGATTACCGGATTGGCGAGGAGGTGCCGGCACATCGCCTCGACCTGCTCGCTGGCGCGAACGGTGTCGGTTTCGGCAAGCTCCAACTCGATCAGCTTACCCTGCCGGACCTCGCCGATCCCCGTGAAACCCAAGCCGGCGAGCGCATTGCCGATCGCCTTGCCCTGCGGGTCAAGCACACCAAGCTTCAGCATGACGTGAACGCGCGCTTTCATTGGCACCCCGCGGAGAATTGTCACTGCCGAGCTTGACCCAGGGCCGTCCGGGCGAGCAAGAGCGGCTGCATGCGCCGATTTCGGTACAACCTTCGTGCCCCTTGGCCGGGCTAGTCCGTGGACATCCATGCCTTGGCACCTGAGTGGCCGCCTGATCAAGTCCAGCCACGAAGAGCGAGCGTTGTACGCAAGCCTGTGGCACGTCCTAGAACCGGACAGCCATGGGCTCGACCCGCCCACCGGCTGCTCAGCGAACGACAAAGACATCCCGCCACGGCGTAACCTCGGGCAGCCAACCGGCAAAACGGAAGATCGGCCTGCGGGTCAGCGCCCCGCCTGCGGGCAGGGCGATGACGGCGCTCGATCCGGTCCCGTAGCCGTCATCACGGAACCGCATCGCTGCGGTTGCCGGTTCGCCCGGGGGTGCCCGGGTGCTGCCAAGCAGCGCTTCCCACGCCGACCAATCGTCGCGATCGGGGTCGGGCGCGGGCCACTCTCGAAAGGCCGGAAGCGCCAGCTCGAGGCGCCGGGTGGTGATATCGTCGATATCGCCCGCGGCGATCATTGACAGCCCGTCCTTTAGCGGACGCAACTCGATTCGAGCACTGGCGGCATGGCGCAACCAGAACCCATCGCGCTCGTCGGCGATAATCAGGTTGAAGGTGCGATACGCCTCGGGTTCGAGATGGGATAGGGCCTCGGCCGCTGCGACCGCGTCGGCATGGTCGAGGGCTTCCAAAACCAGCTCGCCGCGCGAGCGCCGGTCGGGCCTCGGGCCGAGCGAGCCGTGCCGATTGAGCACCGCGGCCGCGACGCCCCAGTCGTTGATCCCGAGCCAGGATCCTCCGGCGAGGCTGTCGAGTCCGGCAAGAACTTCCGGCCGGTCCGGCCAGTGCCGGCCGGGCGGCTGCCACGGCCGGTTGATCATCTCGTCGCGATTGGCGCCGATCAGCACCGGCCAGCGATGACCCGGTCGGCGCAGGATTACCAAGGTGCACATTCAACCGCTCGCATCGCCGCTCCACCGGTCTAATATAGGGGCGCAACGGCGCACCGCCGCGTTGCTTGGGATTAGAGGACCATGACCAGCTTCGCCGACCGTGAAAAAGAGTTCGAGGCCCGGTTCAAGCACGATCAGGAGTTCAGGTTCAAGGTAACTGCCCGGCGCAACCGGCTGTTGGGCCTATGGGCGGCGCAGAAAATGGGGCTGAGCGGCACCGAGGCCGAGACCTACGCCAAGGAGGTAGTCGCCGCCGAGTTCGAACCGGGTGGCGACAAGCACGTCATCGACAAGGTCGCCAACGATCTCGCCACCCATGGCCAAACGGTCACCCCCGCGCAAGTCCGGTTCGAGCTCGATCACTTTGCCGAACAGGCAAAGCAGCGCCTGATGAAGGAGTAAACCTTCTGCGCCCCTGTCGGGGTGAAGATTTAGCCTCTACCGCGCTCGATCCACCATACGAAACTCGTGCGGCTGCGGTTTGCTTTTGGCGATTGTCCGCACCTTGGTTCCTTCGACTCTCGGTGCGCCTTGAGCCGGGGGCGGGCAAATCCCTCGCGGATGCGCTCGCAATTGGCTGATCTGGGAGCGCAACTCGACCCCGGTGCACGGGAGCCAGCTGGATAGGAAGCTGCCGGACGGGAAGCCGGGTCAGCCTTTCGATGTCGCGGAGGTAAGCCCGTTCCTCGTCGCTGCACAACGATATCGCTATTCCGGCTGCACCGGCGCGCGCGGTTCGGCCAATGCGGTGAACATAGTCCTCCGGCACGTTTGGCAGCTCGAAATTGATGACGTGCGACACGCCTTCCACATCGATCCCGCGGGCGGCGATGTCGGTGGCGACGAGGACCCGGGCGCGGCCGGCGCGAAAACCGGCGAGCGCACGTTCGCGTTGGGGCTGCGATTTGTTTCCATGAATGGCGATGGCCTCGATACCGGCCCCGCTCAGATGCCGCACGACCCGGTCTGCACCGTGCTTTGTGCGTGTGAACACGAGCACCCGTTCGAGGGTCGGATCGCTCAGCAATGTCGCCAGCAGTTCCCGTTTTCGATCGCTCGTGACGAAGACGACGCCCTGATCCACCAGTTCGACCGTCGTCGCGGCCGGCGTTACGGCCACCTTGATCGGGCTGTTGAGGTACTCCTCGGCAAGGGAGGCAATCGTCCTCGGCATGGTCGCCGAAAACAGCAATGTCTGGCGCTGCCGTGGCAACAACGGCACGATACGCCTCAAGGCATGGATGAAGCCGAGGTCGAGCATCCGATCGGCCTCGTCTAGGACCAGGATCTGGACATTCGATAGAACAAGGGCTCGGCGGTCGATCAGGTCGAGCAAGCGGCCCGGCGTTGCAACGAGGATGTCGACCCCCGGCGCGAGCTGTCGCTGTTGGGGTCCAATCGGCACACCGCCAAAAACGACCGCCGTGGACAGCGGCACTTGACGACCATAGGTGCGGAAGCTCTCAGCGATTTGGCTGGCGAGCTCTCGAGTGGGGCTGAGCACGAGCGCTCGGCAGGCGCGGGCCGCTGCACGTCCCGTCGCGCTGGAGAGGCGCTGGAGGATCGGCAATGCAAAAGCGGCTGTCTTGCCGGTCCCGGTCTGGGCAATGCCGCAGAGATCGCGGCCGTTGAGCACTGTTGGGATTGCCTGTGATTGGATCGGGGTGGGTGTCGTATAACCCTCGGCGGCGACAGCCCGGAGGATAGGGGCCGCGAGGCCGAAGTCGGAAAAACTAGACAAGGTTGTGATTTCTCAAATCGCATGAGACCCAACAGGCACACGCGTCTCTTCGCGGCCTGACGGATCGAAAGACGACCCGCGTGACGAGGGCTGTCCGGATAAGGGCAGGGGATAAAGACCGAACCCTGTTCCCACCGTGATGGCGGGATCGCTCACGCGTGTTCGGTCACGTAACTCAAGACAAGAGCACGAACGCTGCGTCCCCTATATGCCCGCAGGTCCATCAATAATCAAGGCAAAGCTCGGGAACGGGTGCTCAGCAGCACTCGACAGGCGCCGCACCGACGCTCGTGCAGTGCTATCCGCAATCGCCTGGCGCCTCCTTAGACCGGCCGGTCACCCTTGACCGTCACCCGATTTCCGGAACGCGTATGCGGCCAGTAATCCCACATCGCGTGGTGCTGGACGCAGCGATTATCCCAGAAGGCGATCGAGTTCTCGCGCCAGCGGAAGCGGCACTGGAACAGCGGGTTCGCCATGTGATCGTAGAGATAATGGAGGATGCCGTCGCTCTCGTCGCGCGGAATGCCGAGAATGCGGCGGGTAAAGCCCTTGTTGACGTAAAGCGCCTTCTTGCCGGTCACCGGGTGTGTGCGGACCACCGGATGCTCGGCGCGCGGATAGCTCGGCTTGTCGGCGATCCCATAATTCGCATATTGGCCGCGATAATGCTCGCCGTCGTGGATCGCGGTCAGCCCGTCGAGGTAGGTCTTCATGCGATCCGATAGCGCCTCGTAGGCGGCGTACATGCTGGCGAACAAGGTGTCGCCGCCGCGCGGCGGGCATTTCCGAATATACAGGATGCTGCCCATCGGCGGCTCGGGATCGCAGGAGACGTCGCTGTGCCAGCCCTCGCCATTGGCGCGCGGCGAGTCCTTGTCGGCGTGGATGATCATCAGCTCCAGCTTGCCCGGCTCGTGCGGCGCCGCGGGATGGAGATGCAGATCACCGAACAGACGCCCGAAAGCCAGGTGCTGGTCTTGCGTCAAATGCTGGTCACGGAAGAAGATCACCAAATTCTCGGCGAGCGCGCGATGGATTTCGTCGAGCGTGCGGTTGCCGAGCGGCTTTGACAGGTCGACTCCGCCGATCTCGCCGCCGATGATCGGCGTCAGCTTGTCGATGGTGATCGTGTCGTAAGGCGCCGGCTCGTCGGCGAGATGCTTGTATCGGGGGCCGTTGTTGGAACGAACGGGGTCCATCACGTTCTCCTACGATTGCTGCGGACATCCTATCACACTTGGCTCGCTTCGATCGCGACCTTGCGAGCCAGGAGATCATCGATTTCCGGCTCGCCGAACCCGGCCTCTCGCAGGATTTCGCGCGAATGCTGGCCCAATCGCGGCGCCGGATGGCGCAGCGCGCAGTCCGCTTCGCTGAACCGCACCGGCGGCCGGACCATCCGGATGCGTCCTTCGGTGGGGTGCTCGGCCAGCGGAAACATATCGACTGCGGCGAGGTGCTCGTCCGCCGGCAATCCGGCAAGCGGGTTGACCGGACCTGACGGGATATCCGCTGATTTCAGCTTGTCGAGCCAGTACCCCGTCGGCGCATCACGCACGCATTCGGCGATCAGCGCGTAGAGCTCGGCGACGTGGCGGCTGCGGGTTTGTGCGTCGGCGAGACGGGGGTCGTTGGCGAGTTCCGGACGGCCTGCAACCCGGAAGAAATCCCGCCAGTGCCGGTCGGTGTAAGGCAGAATGCAGACGTGCCCGTCCGCAGTACGATGCGGCCGCCGGTCAGGCGCCAGCATGCGGGAATAGCCCGGGGCCCCGTTCGGCGGGTCGAAGGTCAGCCCGCCCATATGCTCCGCCATCACGAAAGCGGTCATCGTCTCGAGCATCGGCACCTCGACAGCCTGGCCCGTCCCGGACCGCTCGCGTTGCAGCAGCGCCGCCATCACCGCATAGACCATCGTAAGCCCGACGGTCTTGTCGCCGATCAGGGTCGGCACGAAGCGTGCCTCACCGCCTGTTGCGGCCTCCAGCGCGACCACCCCGCAGCCGCCCTGGATGATGTCGTCAAAGGCTGGCCGGTCGGCGAACGGGCCATCCTGCCCATAGCCATGCGCCGAACAGTAGACGAGCCGAGGGTTGACGTCGCGCAGCCGCTCCCAGCCGAAGCCGAGCCGCGCCATCGCCTGCGGCCGCATGTTGTGCATCAACACGTCGCTCTGCCGGACCAGCGCCAACAGCACCGGCGCTGCCTTTTTGTGTTTCAGGTCGAGCGCGAGCGAGCGTTTGTTGCGATTGAGGTTGAGGAAGACGTGCCCCATCTCGCGATGCCGGGCGGGCTCCGCGTAGCGCATGATGTCGCCCTCCGGCGCCTCGATCTTGATCACCTCGGCGCCGAGATCACCCAGTATTTGCGTCGCCAGCGGCCCGAGGACGACCGTGGTCAGATCGAGCACCTTGACCCCGGCGAGCGGCCCCGGTTTGGCTTCGCTCACCGCTCCACCTGGAACATGATCATCCCCACTATTGTAACCTCACCCGGCCGGCACGCTGAGTTTATTCGGACGAGTGGCCGTCAGACAGCCGTTCTGAAGCGGGCCCGTCCGCGGTCCGAACCGACAATCAACACGTGTATCGAAGATTTCACCTTGCTGCACCTGCAGCAAATCTGCAGCAGAATCACTCGTTGAAGTTGCACTCAACATCGAGGCCGGCCGGCCCTACTCCGACGGCACTGCGGGCGGGCGACCCTCGACCGCACCGCGCTCGCCCCCGGTGCGCTCGCTGACAGCTAATGTCCGGCGGCGGCCCATTCAGACCCGCTCGGGCCAAGAACTATGCAATGTCTAGCAGACGATTTTATGGTCGTCAGGGTGGCGCTCTGGCCCCGACATTAATTGTCGCCCTAGCACTCAATCATCGAGCGTCACGACGTCGGCGCCTGCAGTGCCGTAAGCGATGATTGCTCTGTCACGGGTCAAGAGGGGGAGGCGCTCGGCACACGCCTGCGCAATCAGCATTCGATCGAAGGGATCACGATGCCGTTGCGGCAGCGCGACCAACGCCTTGCAATGGTCGGGCAGCACCGGAAGTAGATCGAAGCCGTCGGGAACCGCCAAGAGGCGCTCGTCCTGAGCGATACGGTCCAGCGCCATCAAGATCGCGATCTCCCAAAGGCTGACGGCGCTCATGTAACATGACCGTGCGTCATCGAGCGCGCGCCGTTCGCCGGTCGTGAGCCGTTCTGGTGCGATCCTCGCCCAGAGAACGAGATGGGTATCGACCAGTAGGGCGGCGATCACTTACTCGGCTCGAAATCCCGGATGACCTCCTCCGGAATCGTCAAATCCTCTGACAGGAACACCCCGCCGAGATCCCCATATTTGATCGGCTTCCGCCCAGGAAGCGGACCGAGGCAGGCGACAGCGTGTCCGCTCCGTGTCACAATGATATTCTCGCCCGCCTCCGCGCGAGCGACCAGCGCGGCAAACTGAGACTTGGCCTGTGCGACCGAGACGGTTGTGCCCAATATATCCCTCCCAGTAGGGGATTGACCATCGATGGTCAATATTGGACCGGAATAGCGACTTATCAATCAGCGCACTCACGCCAACTGATCGAGCAGCGCCTTTGCGTCCTTCAGATCGGCGGTATCGAAGCCCTCGGTGAACCAGCCGTAGATGGGCGCGAGCAGATCACGCCCTTCGGCCCGCCGGCCCTGTTCGCCCCACAGCCGGGCGAGGCTCGCCGTGGCGCGCAACTCCCACGATTTCGCCTGCTGCTGTCTTGCTATTGCGAGCGCGCGGCGGAGGCTCGTTTCCGCTCTTTGCTCGTCGGGGCGATCGAGGCGCAGCCGCAGCTCCGCATCCAGCCGATGCAGCTCGGCTTCGTAATACACGACGCCGGTCTGCGCGACATGGTCGAGCGCCGCCGCTATCTGGCGGAATCCCTCCTCGGGCTGGCCGGTATCGCGATAGGCCTCTGCCAGAAGCGCGAGCCAGTGCGAGCATTCGGCCTCGGCTCCGGTCGCGCGATAAGCACCGAGCCCTTCGCGCAGCTGAGCGATGCCAGCCTCTTGTTCCCTCTGCTCGACGAGCGCCCAGCCGCGCAAGACCATCGCTTGCGCGGCGAAGAACGGGATGATCTGTTCGGTCGTCAGCGCCAAGTCGGCTTCCGCCACTTCCAGTGCCCGCCCCGCCTCGCGGCGCAATTGATGAAGCGCCGCAGCCCAGCTGAGAGCCCCGGCCAGGCTGAACGGGTGGGAGATCTCCTCGGCAATCGCTATCGACTGCCGGCTGCATCGCAGCGCCTGGTCAGGATAGCCGAGATGCCACAGGACGCGCCCAAGGAAAAGATAGGAATTGGAACCGCAGTTGAACCCGTAGCGGAAGGCCGCCTCGCGGCCCCGTCCCGGATCATAAAGCGCGATCGCCCGCTCGAGATGGCTCCGAGCAACGCCCAACTCGCCGAACCAAAGCAGCGTATCGCCGACAGCGAAATGTCCGTAGGCGAGCAGCTCCGCGTCTTGCAGCCGTTCGGCCACTCCGGGCAGTTCCTGGGCCAAATCGCGTGCTAGCCGTATCTCTCCGCGCACATGGTAGAAGAAATTCGCCCCGTACAGGGCCCAGAAATGCGCAGGCGTATCCACCCCGATCCGCCCACTTAGTTCCAGCGCCCGGATGGTGGCGCGCTCGTTCTCTGCTGATCCGAAGCCCCGACTGGCCAATAGCGGAGTGATCGAAGCGACTTGCAGCGCGAGTTCTTGATCGTCGCGCGGCGCGCTTTCGGGCAGAGTTTTGAGGACCTCGATGCCGCGGCCGAGATGCGCGGCCGCCTCGAGGTTGGCCGAGCGTGCGACGGCGCGTTCGCCAGCGCGACGCCAGTTGTCGATGGCCTGCTGCGTCAGGCCTGCCTCGGTGCAGTGATGAGCGAGCAGTTCAGGCTGGGCTGCGACAATCTCGGGAAATTCCCGTTCGAGTGCCGCAGCAATGGCGGCATGCAGCTGCTGGCGGCGGGCGCGCAATAAAGTCGCATAGGCAGCGTCTTGCACCAGCGCATGCTTGAACAGGTACGAGGAGTCCGGTGGCATGCCGCGGCAGAACAGAAGCCCGGCATTGGTCAGGCGGTCGAGCGCTGTTTCCAGGTCCGGTCCCGGCCGCTGTGCCACCGGCTGGATCAGCTCGTAGGAGAACTCGCGGCCGATCACCGCGCCAATTTGTGCAACCTCCTTGGCGACCAAGCCGAGCCGATCAAGGCGCGCAATCAGCGAGGCGTGCAGTGTCGCGGGGATCGCCAAGTTCGGCAGCGGGGTTGCCGCCAATACCGCGGCGACGCGGTTGTCGCGATCGGCGCTTTCGAGCACCGCCTTCGTCAGCTCCTCGACAAACAATGGCACGCCGTCGGCGCGCTCGACGATCTCGTCGACGATCTCGTGGGACAGACCGGCATTGCCGGCAAGCCGCTCGACCAGCGCTGCGCCGTCGCGCCCACCGAGCCGGTTCAGCGCCAGCATCGTCACATGCGGTTGGCCGTCCCAGGCGTGCTGAAACTCGGGGCGGAAGGTGACGACGAGCAGGACGTGTAGCCCAGAGACCCGATCAAATGTTAGATCGAGCAACTCGCGCGAGCTCGGGTCGATCCAATGCGCATCTTCAAATACCATCAATACTGGCCGGCCGCGCGCGAGGGTCTCGAGCTGGTGAAGCAGTGCTTCGAACAACCTCTGACGCTTGCGTTGAGGGCTCAAATTGAGGTCGGCCGCGGAGTTCGGCAATGACAGCAGCTCGACCAGCAACTCGATTTCATCATCCCCGCGCGCACCAGCCGCGAGCAACCCCCGCAGCTTCCCGAGCTTCTGATCATGCGTGTCGTCGCGCACAAAGCTGGCGGCGCGTTCCAGCTGAACGATGAACGGGTGAAGCGCACTGTCCTGGTGATACGGCGAGCAGAAATAGCGCAGCCGCGTATGCCGTTCGCTTTCGATGGCCTGCGAAAGCGCTGCGGTGAGACGCGATTTGCCGATCCCCGGTTCGTCTGAGATCAGCACCACCCGCCCCTCGCCGGCCTTTGCCTGCTGCCAGCGCCGCAGCAAGAGGTCGAGCTCCTCATCGCGCCCGACGAGCGGCGTCGCTTCCGAACGCAACGCCTCGAAGCGGCTGAGGACGCCGCTTTCGCCTGTGACGCGCCAGGCGTGTTGCGGTTCGGCAAAACCGGCCAGGATATGCGGCCCAAGGTCCTCCATCTCGAATAATCCGCCGATTTGTCGTCGCGAGTTTTCGGCAATGACGAGCGTCCCCGGTTGGGCCAGTATCTGCAGCCGGGCGGCGAGGGTCGGCGTCTCGCCGACCACTCCGCGCTCCTGCGCTGCGCCCGCCCCGATCAGATCGCCGACCACGACTAGGCCGCTGGCGATGCCGAGACGCACATTCAGCCGCTCCGGTGCCGTGAGCCGGTTGATCGCATCGATGACGGCGAGCCCGGTTCGCACCGCCCGCTCCACATCGTCCTCATGGGCCTCCGGATAACCGAAATAAATCAGCACCCCATCGCCCATGTACTTGGCGACAAAACCGGCGAACCGGGCCACCGTGCCGGCGACGCAGCGGTGATAGGCGCCGATCACCTCGCGCAGATCCTCGGGATCGTAGCGCACCGACAATGCCGTCGAGCCGACCAGATCGCAGAACATCACGGTCAGCTGGCGCCGCTCGGCCGCGTCGCCGCGCGGTGGCGTCGGCTCTGCCACGGGCGGCGGCCTGAGCGACGCGATCGCCTTGAGCATGATTTTGCGATGGCCGAGGAGGACACCGAGCTTTTCGAGATCGGCCTCGCTCAATTCGGGCAGAACCTCGAGCTCGATGGCGTTGTCGCGAAATGTCTCCGCGTACCGTTCCAGCGAGAGCCCGCGCAGCCAATCGGCGATATCCAAGGGGCCTCCCGACGCGGGTCTTGCATTGCCCGCTGGTGCAGCTTACCCCGTTCTCGCCCTGATCCGAAGGAGGAACGCGATGCCGGTGACGATGTACCATAACCCGCGCTGCAACACCTCGCGCAAAACGTTAGCTCTGCTGCGCGAAAAGGGGGTCGATCCTGAGATCGTCGAATATCTAAAGACGCCCTACACAGCCGTGCAGCTGAAACAGCTTCTCGGCCAGCTCAACATTTCGGCAAGCAAGCTGTTGCGTAAGAAGGAGGCCGCCGCGGCGGGCATCGACCCGTCGAAGCTGTCGGAAGACCAGTTAATCGCAGCGATGGTCAGGAACCCGATTATCGTCGAGCGGCCGATCGTGGTCTCGGACAGCAAAGCCGCGCTCGGCCGCCCGCCTGAGGCCGTGCTTGCGGTGCTGTAGCCTCGTTCAGTCGCGCCGCATCTCGGCGGCGTATTCGGCGGCGCAGAAGGTACCGCCCTGGTAGTGCTCGGCGATCGGGTCGGCGGGCTGGCCCGCTTCGGCGGCGAGCACCGCTTCGGCATAGGGCTCGGAATCATCCTGGGGCCGGTAGCCGAGGCGCTCCGCGTTAGAGTTGTCGTACCAGGAACGTCGGTTTTTCGAGACGCCGTAGACGATCTCGTAGCGGATGTCGGGATGTTCGAGCCCGATGCGAACGAGCTGGGCGTAGTCCCGCGGGCTGATCCAGATCGACAGCCGGCGTTTGTCGATCGGTTTGGTCCCAAAATTGCCGATGCGCGTGCACAGGACGCCGATCCCGTGCTTGTCGGAGTAGAGGCTGGCGAGCGCCTCGCCAAAGGCTTTGCTGACGCCGTAGCGGCTGTCAGGCCGAGGCACGACGCGGTGATCGATCTTTTCGGCGCGCGGATAGAATCCGACCGCGTGATTGCTCGTCGCAACGACGATACGTTTGACGCCGGCCCGGCGCCCCGCTTCGAAGACATTGTAGAGGCCGATGATGTTCCCTTCGAGGATCACCGGCCACTCGTTCTCGCCCGAGATGCCGCCCAGATGGATGATGCCGTCGACACCGGCGACCATACGCTCGACCGCCACCATATCGGAGAGTTCGGCGCGATCGATCTCCTCCCCCTCGCGCGCCGGCGCCAGGGTGATGCGATCGGAGAGACGCAAAAGGGGATAGACGCCACGCAGGGTCTCGCGCAGCGAGCACCCGATGCCTCCGCCCGCCCCGGTAATCAGCACTCGTTTCATCTATTCCTCCTGGGCTCTCAACGTCTCTGTTCCATGTCTGACAGCTTCGCTAAAAGCGCGCGGACCGGCAATAACTTCGGAACGCCGGCGTCAAGCGCGTAGTGGCTGGAATCCTGCCTCCGGACTTTATTCATTCTTTTGCAATAGATGTGCTTCAAGATCAGCTATCAACGTGGACTTCCGGTACTAGAAGATGATCGCGCTCGCGCGGGGGCCAATTTGACACGCTGGTACGGTGGGACGCCGGCCCGCAAGCTGGGACTAGTTTCTTCCGCTTCTTTCCAGAGCGACGGGGACCCCTCGACCGGACCACACTCCGAGATACGCAAGGGATGCGGGAAAATTTAACAGATGCTCGACGTTTAAGTCAGAGTTAACGGCGAATTGGCGAGCGACATCTACATTGCAAAACAGATGGCTTGGTGCTATAGCGCGTTTGCGAAGGAGCATGCCGGCCGCGAACCGATGATCCGGGACCATAATTTGGTGGTGAGCATTTGCCGATGCTAATATTCGCCCGGGTCCGGTAACACTGAGCGGGAGCGGAAAGTGCATCGCACTTTATTTGGTGCCGTGGCGGCTGTCGCCGTGCTCGTCATGGCGGGATGTGGGGGTGCGCCCGAACTGCCGCCGGCTCCGCCTGCTTCATCGCTGCCGTCGGCCGAGTACCGCATCGGTCCCGGCGACAACCTGAACATCTTCGTGTGGCGCAACCCAGAGTTGACGGTAACCGTGCCCGTGCGGCCGGATGGCCGTGTTTCGATCCCGCTCGTCGAAGACGTCGTCGCGATCGGCAAGACGCCGACCGCGCTTGCTCGCGAATACGAACAACGACTCGGTCGATATATCAAAGAGCCTTTGGTCACGGTCATCGTGGAAGCTTTTGTCGGTCCGATCCCTGAACAGGTGAGAATCATCGGCGAAGCCTCCCAACCGCGCTCGCTTCCTTATCGCGCTGACATGACGGTGCTCGACGCGATGATAGCGGTCGGCGGCTTGACCAGGTATGCGGCAGGAAATAATGCGGTGATCGTCCGTACGCTCAATGGCCAACAAAATACTTATGCTGTTCATCTCGCGGATTTGGTTAGAGATGGTGATATTTCGAGCAATGTCGCACTTCAACCAGGCGACATTCTGATTATTCCGCAACGTCTTTTTTAGATTATGCCGCATAGTGCCGGAGCGGCTTATCGTCACCAGAGAGATCGATCGCAGCGCAACCGTCCGGCGTGGATGATTGAGGCCGTTCTGCACGTTGGGAGCCGTTCATGAGGTTGCTACCGCCACAAGCCATGCCGATCCTGCAAGCATTGTGGCGCCACAAATGGCTGGGCGTCGCCACGGCTTGGCTCGTCTGCACCGTCGGATGGATCGGCGTTGCCCTTGTTCCCACAAAGTACGAATCATCGGCGCGGGTGTATCTCAATGCCGATCCGCTGCTGACGCCTCTCCTGAGGGGGTTGGCTGCGGACACCGATCCGACGCGTCAGCTCGATTTCATGCAGCGCACTTTGCTGAGCCGACCCAATCTGGAACAATTGGCCCGCCTGACCGATCTCGACATCGGTGTCACAACCCCTGAAGACAAGGAGGCCTTGTTCAAGCGCTTGGCGGCCGATATTTCTGTGACGCCGGTGACGCTGAACTTGTTGACCCTGTCCTATCGCGACCGGAATCCGGTGATGGCGAAGAATGTCGTCCAGTCGCTGCTGACGATCTTCGCCGAGAAAACGGCTGGGAGCAGCCGAGCCGAGATGGATAGTGCCCAGCGTTTCTTGGACAGTGAGATCGTCTCCTACCGAGATCAGCTGCGTGCCGCCGAGAAACGGCGGGCCGAGTTGGCGCAACAATACCCCGACATCGTGTCGAACAGGCCCCCGGACGCAGCTGCACAAGGGGATGAAAGCCTCAGTCGGCTCGATCAGGCGCGCAGCTCGGTGGCGCGTCTGAGACTTGAGCTTGCAGACGCGGTCACCAAGCGCGACGCATTGCAGAAAGAGCTCGCTACAGTACCGCCTATGCTGAGCGTCGATCGGGGGCCGCAAGTGGTCGTCAACGGCGGCCGGCTGGCACCGGTCGATGAGCGTTTGCAGGAAATCCGCCGAAACCTCGACACCTTGCTGTTGAAATACACTGAGAACCATCCGGATGTGAAAGCTGCCCGGCAGTCGCTCGTTCAGCTGCAGGCCGAGGGCGCGCGATCGTCCGCCGTGGTGGGAAAATCCGCCGGTACCCAGAACAAGGGGGAAATCGCCAACGCCGTCTACGAGCAGATCAAGGTCAAGCTCGTCGATACCGAGGCGGTATTCGCCGCTGTGCAGCGGCGCCTCGACGAAGCCCGAAGCGATCAGGAAAGGATCGAAAAGGTCGCGCAGTCGGCCCCAGGGGTGCTCGTGCAAGCGCAGGATTTGGATCGCGACTACGCGATCCTCAAGAAAAATTACCAGGAGCTCGTGGCCCGGCGCGAAGCCACTCAGATCGCCCACGCTGCCGACACCAAGACCGAAAAGATCCAGTTCCGCATTGTCGACCCGCCGCAGGTGCCCGTCCTTCCGGCCGCACCGAACCGGCCGATGTTCGTATCGGTGGTGCTCTTTTTCGGTATCGGTGCCGGCCTCGCGGTACCCCTGGCATTGACGCAAATCGATCGCTCCTTTGCTACGATCGGTCAGTTGCGCAATCTCGGGATCCCGATCCTCGGAAGCGTCACGCGGTTGTCTCTCGGCGCTGCACGGCGCCGCGCCATGATCCAGTTGGCCGGGGTGTGCGCGAGTGCTTTCCTTCTGATAGCAGTATTTGGGACGTTGATCGCTCTGAGCATCGGCCTCCATACTATGGGCGTGTCTTAAATGGCCGAATCGATTGGATTAATCGAACGGGCGGCAGCGCTCCTGCGCCAGCAGGGCGCAAACGAGCCCCGCCCGTCACTCGCACCTGCTGCGGAACCCGCTCTCTTCGCTCCGGGTCCGCAACTGACACTTGATCGGGGGAGGCTCGCCAGCTTTGGGATTGCCATCCCGTCGTCGGCACGCTCGCGAACCGTAGAGGAATTTCGCCTTGTTAAGCGAAATTTGATGGCTGCTTGGTCACAGAACGATTTGATCGGGGATCGGCGGTCCGGCCGCCTTATCATGATAACGAGCGCCCGGCCGGGGGAAGGCAAAACGTTCACTTCGATCAACTTGGCGCTGGCCTTCGCATCGGAGAGGGATGTCAAGGCGCTGCTCGTCGACATTGATACCCAGCACCCGGGTCTGCCGAAAATCTTCGGAATTCCGGGAGACAAGGGAATTGTCGACGTGCTGGCGGGGAGCCTGGAATTATCCGAGGTGCTGATCCAGACGAACCTTGCCAATCTGATGCTGCTGCCGGCGGGCCGGGGTGGTCCGCATGTGCCCGAGCTGCTTTCGAGCAGAGAGATGGGGGCTCTGCTGGTTGAATTGACGCAGCGGCTTCCCGATCGCTTCGTCATCATCGACACGCCTCCTTGCATGGCCAGCAGCGACGCCGCAGCGCTCGCGCCATTGGTTGGACAGATTGTGTTCGTTGTCGAAGCGCACAGCACCCAGCAAGTGGAAATCGAAGCGGCGCTCAGCATGCTCAGCGCCTGTCCCCAGATCAGCCTCCTCTTGAACAAGAGCGATACGCTGGCGAGCGAGCATTTTGGCTCCTATGGGTACTATTACCATTCCCCCGACGGGAACGATGAGCTGCGCTCGGCCAATCCGGCCTAAACCCACTGCGGAAAGCTCGTTTCGGCAGTGGCACCAATGCCTGACGCTGGGGGTTTTCCTGCTCGCCGGAACCGCGGGTGCGATACCGGCGACGGCGCAGACCACAGAGGGTGGACCAAGCGCCGGTGGCGCAGGTAGCGGTGGCGGAAGTGCTGGCGGGCCAAGCACCGGCGGTGCGATCGGAAGCTCACCGCTGATACCCGGAACTGCGCCGGAGACGCTGCCGCCACCCCCGGGCGGCGGGTTCGGGCTTCCCAACCCGGCGGCACCGCCTTATTCGGTGACCAACGAAATCCCGACGCTGCTATCTCCGACCACACTTCGGCTGCAGTCGCCACACGCCGGCGTGGTGCCGCTTCAAGAGTACGATCCGAATGCGCCAGCGGTCCTCATCCAACCCAATGTATCGCTGGGTGAGACTTTTACCGACAACGTGAATTATGTGCATTCGCCCCGCAAATTCGCAGCTATCACTCAACTCGGAGCGGGTGCTTCGGTCTCGGTGGACACCCCGAGGATCCAGGCCGTGGCCACCGGTCGGGCAAACGGAAACGTCTACCTGCCGAGCTCCAACTCAGGTTTGAACCAAATTTATGGCACTCTGTACGCAAACGGCACCGGAACGATCTACCCCGACGCGCTGTTCGTCGATGTCCAGAGCCTGGTAACTCAGTCGACAACGGCGCCTGGCTTTGGCTTTCAGAATTTGTCTACCCTGCCGAGAAATCAACAAACCCAGGTGTTCACCAATAATGTCTCGCCATATTTGCGAAAGTCGTTTGACGGCCAGGTCGACACCGAGCTGCGGTATCGCTTCAGCTCCTCGAATTATGGGGGCAATACCGCTGTCCTGACGACGCCCTTGGTTCCAGGTCTGAACAATCTTTCTAATAGCACTCTGAACGAGGGAACCTTCGTTGCTGCCACAGGGCAAGATTTTGAGCAGTTGCTGGCACGGTTTACGGCGGACACTTCGGAGTACAATTCGTCATCAGCCTCGCAAAACACGCAAGTCAGCGCCTTTAACGACTTCGAATATCGATTTACTCCGACGATCGCGGCGCTTGCCCGCGCCGGCTACCAGAACCTGCGTTATCCATTTTCCCCTGCGGCCACATTTGCCGGCGCCACTTGGCTGGCAGGTGGGCGTCTTGGAACATTGGGCCCGGATAATCCTGCCTTTTTTAGCTTGGAATACGGCAGGCAGCAGGGTGTCTATGGCTTTACCGGGGCGGCGCAGGCCAACATCACGCCGACGATGCTCCTGACGGCGAACCTGGCACAGGGGATTTCGTCACAGGGTCAGCTCTTTCAAAATAATCTCGCGGCTTCGACCCTGAGCCCTTCCGGTGCTATTGTAGATCAATTTAGCGGACTGCCAACGGCGTTCTACAGCCCCGGTTTGGGGCTGACGAATAACGTTTATCGCCAGCACTTATTCAATGTCGGCCTGAACGAAGCAATTGGACCGAATTCGTATTCTCTATACGGCTTCTACAGTCAACAGCAGTCACTAACCCCACCGATAACCTCCTCCCCCACCAAAAGTCTCGGAGTAAATTTTGGGTATAACCGTGATGTAAGGCCCGATCTAAAGTTCTACACCTCATTAGGCTATTTCAATTCGGTAAATTCCCCGATAACTCCTCTCAATTCTCCTACAATATTACTTGGAAATTCCACCAGCAATTTTAATACGGTAACAGGTTCCATCGGTCTCAACTATATCCTTGGTCGAACCCTGACTGGGTCGCTTCTCTACACGTTAACGTACCAGACGAACGGTGGCAGTTTCGGCGGCGGGCGAAACGGCGACGTAGTCGTCAATCAATTGCAATTCTTATTGAGCAAGACGTTCTGACGACCATGTACGCTAAATTTTACGGGCTCGCTGCACCGCCCTTCCAGCTTACCCCTGATGCCCGGTTTTTCTTCGAAAGCACGGTGCATCGGCAGGCGATGGCCTATCTGGTATACGGGCTGCATCACGCCGAGGGCTTCATCATCATTACCGGCGAAGTCGGTGCGGGTAAAACCATTCTTGTAGACAACCTGCTGTCGACAATCGACCAGAGTAATTTTATCACTGCGAAGATAGTAACCACCCAGCTGGCTGGAGATGACCTTTTGCACCTCGTGGCAGGCGGGTTCGGTATTGGTAAAGAAGGGCTGGCCAAGGGCTCCTTGCTTCAGCGTATAACCGACTTCGTGCTGGCGCAGCAGCGCAACGGCAGGCGTGTGCTGCTAATTGTGGATGAGGCGCAAAACCTGTCCTTCGAAGCTCTTGAAGAGCTTCGCATGCTGTCCAACATCGTCGTCGACAAGACAATGGCGTTGCAGAGCTTTTTGCTCGGGCAGCCGCAATTCCGCGCGATCCTTGGGAGCCCGCGGCTCGAACAGCTGCGGCAGCGTGTAACGGCGGCCTACCATCTAGGTCCCTTGAACGAAGCCGAGACCAAAGCCTATGTCGAGCACCGGCTCCGTAAGGCCGATTGGAAAGGCGATCCGCAGTTCACCGAGGATTGCTTCCCATTGATCTATCGCCATACGGGGGGCGTGCCCCGTCAGATCAACACCCTGTGTTCGAGGCTTCTCCTCTTCGGCTTTCTGGAAGAGCTGCATACGCTGAAGGAGAGCGCCGTCGAAAGAGTGGCCAATGACCTGCGACAAGAAATCGCCGTCGTCACTGTCGAGCCCGCTATCAGCACGTCGCCCGCCGAACCTGAAGGTAAATCGGATTCTGTGTCACAGGTCGCCCAACGCCTCGGCGCCCTCGAAGAGAGTGTTCAACGACAGGGGCGCGTGATCAAGCGAGCCATCGAGATCGCGGCCAGCTATTTTCAGGGCGAACGGCCGTGAGCGCGACACCCAAGGCGTTTCGACGGGTCCCGGTCAGGGCGCTGCCGAAAAACCCTCCGATCACTCTGCCGGTCGAAGAATGTCGGCAGGGGCAGGCGCGCTTCGGCACCGCAAATGCAATGACAATCGACGTCGAGGATTATTTTCAGGTCGAAGCTTTCGCTTCCACAATCGGGCGTAGTAGTTGGGAGCACCTGCCGCGCCGGGTCGAACAAAATACCCAACGCCTGCTGGACATCCTGGCGGAAGCGGAGGTCCAGGCGACCTTTTTTACTTTGGGTTGGGTTGCAGAACGGCACCCTGCGCTGGTGCGGCGCATCGTTGCTGGCGGGCACGAGCTGGCGAGCCATGGCTCGGACCATTCTCCGGTCGATCGCCAATTGCCCGAAGCCTTCCGTCACGATGTGCGTCGCAGCAAGCGGATACTCGAGGATGTCGGGGGTGTTCTCGTCCGCGGATACCGCGCTCCGACCTTCTCCATCAGCCACAACAGCAGATGGGCTCACTCCATTTTGTCTGAGGAGGGCTACCAATACAGCTCCAGTGTTTACCCGATAAAGCATGATCTTTACGGCAGCCCCGGCGCCCCACGCACTCCTCGGGCGGCGGCTACTTTCGTTTATTGCCCTACCCCGTGACCCGCTGGCTTTTGAGACGGGCGGGCCGAACTAACCACTCGCCGGCGGTTTTCTATCTTCATCCATGGGAGATCGATGCTGAGCAGCCCCGCCAGCGTGCAGCGCCGTTCCTCTCCAGGTCTCGCCACTACCTGAATCTCAGGCGCACCGAACGACGGCTGCGGTGCCTTCTTCGAGCTTTCACCTGGACGCGCATGGACCGGCTCTTTCTGGCGGATGAGGCAGGGCCGTTTCCGGTAATCACGTCTTGGACGGATCGCAAGCCGCAGTCGCTGTAAGACCGTTCCGAGCCGGCGACGAGCAACGCTGGGACGATTTCGTCCTAGCCCACTTCGGCGGAACGTTCTTCCATCTTTCCGGATGGAGGCGCGTGATCGAGCGGGCGTTCCGGCACCGCACTTACTATCTGGTTGCGGAGCGCGGCGGGATGATGACTGGCGTATTGCCGCTCACCAACGTGAAGACTCTGCTATTCGGTTCATCTCTGATATCGAACGCGTTCGCGGTGCGTGGTGGGCCGATTGCCGCGGATGCTGAGAGCCTGCGCGCGCTTGAGGACGAGGCGGTACGACTGATGGAGGCTCTCGCGGTTCCCGTGCTCGAACTGCGCGATTTCTCCGCGAGCCGGGCCGACTGGCCGACCAAATCCAACCTATACGCCATATTCCGGCGGCAGCTCGATCCGTCGGTCGAAGGCAATCTGAAAGCGATCCCGCGCAAGCAGCGCGCGATGGTTCGCAAGGGTATGCACAACGGATTGCGCTCGGAGATCGACCACAACATCGACCGGCTCTATCGCGTTTATGCCGAAAGCGTCCATAACCTCGGGACGCCCGTATTCGCCAAATCCTATTTTCGTGTACTAAAGGATGAATTTTCGGCATCTTCCGACATTGTTACGATATTATACGACGGGAAAGCGGTTGCTTCGGTACTCAATTTCTATTTCCGGGATGAGGTTCTTCCGTTTTACGGCGGTGGATCGCGCACGGCGCGGGTGCTTGCGGCCAACGATTTCATGTATTGGGAGGTCATGCGCCGAGCATCCGAGCGGGGTTACCGCGTTTTCGATTTCGGACGCAGCAAGGTCGGCACGGGGTCGTACGCCTTCAAATGCAACTGGGGATTCCAGCCGACGCCGCTCGTCTACCAATTTCGTTTGGCGCCAGGACACTCCGTTCCCGATTTGAACCCGCTCAACCCCAAGCTCGCGATCTTCGTCGCGGCCTGGAAGCGATTGCCGCTGACGGTGGCGACCCGGCTCGGTCCGTCGATCGTCAGAGGCCTCGGCTGAGATGAAAGATTTGCGTTGTCTCTGAACGGCGTCCCTCCTACTCGAGCGAGCAAGGCGGGAAGACCTGAATATGCGAGAAATTTCCACAACTGGATCAAATCTGTGGCTGTCTTTCCTTCCACCCCGAAGCGGCACCCAATCGCTTCTTTGTCGATCGCGCCCGGGTGGCGGCCAGCGCTGATTCTGATCGGTATCGCCAGCCTCGTCTTCGCTGTCGTTTTTCAGCGCGAGGTAGGCGGAGCGGTCAGAGTATGGATCGAGTCGACTGCTTATAATCATTGTTTTCTTATTCTTCCGCTGATTGGCTTTCTGCTGTGGGAGCGGCGAGCAGTGATTGCGTCGGTTTCGCCGCGCCCCACTGTGTGGCCGTTAATGCTGATGCCGCTGCTGTCGGCTGTTTGGCTCATTGCTGCGGTTCTCGACATCCAAGAAGGCCGTCAGCTGACCTTGGTGGCGATGTTCGAGATCCTTCTTCTGGTGGCACTTGGCCCTCATCTCGTGCGGCGACTGCTCGCGCCCTGTCTATTCCTTTTTTTCCTGGTGCCGAGCGGAGCCTTTCTCGTCCCTTCGTTGCAGAAGATCACGGCCGACATCACCGTCGCCGGATTGCATATCCTGCGCATTCCGGTGTTCTCAGACGGGCTTATGATCGAGATACCGGAGGGTAGTTTCGAGGTCGCTGAAGCCTGCGCCGGCTTACGTTTTCTGATAGCTTCAAGTGTTTTCGGTTGCTTCTTCGCCGTGCTGATGTACCGGAGCTTCATCAGGCGCGCCTTGTTCATAATCCTGTCGGTAGCGGTGCCGATCGCCGCTAACGGCTTGCGGGCTCTGGGAATCATCGTCCTGGCGCACCTCGAAGGGAGTGCGGCGGCGGTCGAAGCCGACCACGTCCTCTATGGGTGGCTCTTTTTTACACTAGTCATCCTGATCCTGATCGCGATCGGGATGATGTTTGCACAGAAAGCAGACCAAGCGGCGCCAGTCGGTTCGGCTGGCTTCTCCAAATCATCACCATGGCGGTTCGCGATGGTGACACTGGTTGCCGTCCTGCTCGCATTGGCCGGCCCGGCTTACGCGGCTCGCCTCGACTCTCTCCACCCGCCGGCCCCTCTTCCACAGGCCCACGCCCCGCTTGTAGCGCCGCCGTGGCACATCATCTCCGATGCGAATCCGGGCTGGCGCCCCGCGGTGTCCGGTGCCGATCGTGAGTTCCTCGACGAGCTTCAGGAGCCAGGTTCCGGCGCCGTCACCCGATACGTCGCGCTGTACCGTCTGCGCGCGATCGGAAACTCTCTGACCACGACAGAGAACCGTCTCGTCGACAGTGTTCGATGGCATATCGCCGAATGGGGCCGCACCGAGGTATCGTTGCACGGCAAGAGAACAGCGGTCACGACCGCAGAGATCGTCAGCGGGCAACGTCGCCGGCTCATATGGTCTTTCTATGTCGTTGGCGGCAGAATCACCACCCGACTTATCGAGGCAAAGCTACTTCAGGCAAGCGCTGTGCTGCTAGAAAGAGAGCCGGTGGCCGCCTTCGTCGCAATCTCCGCGAGCATGGGTGATCCGGTCGATCCGGCTGAGCGACAGCTCACTCGTTTTCTGGCGGCGAGCGAGCCGTTTCCCGAATATATCGAGTCGCTTCCGCGATGAGTTGAACTTGAACCCGACTGGCGACAATTTGTGAGCCTTGATCTCTCGGCACAGAGAAATAGCGCTCGGTACGATCCGCACGCTATTGAGTTCTGTGCGAGCAATTTCTTTTCCGAGCGTTCTCGGACGTACCGGATCCCGGCGTGCTCCACCGTTTCGCGAGAGCCTTGACCTCGAACGGCGTCGCCGCTCGTCCGCCGATCTCCTCGGTAAAAAACGCCAAATATTGCTCGATCCGTTGCAAGAATCCCCGAAGATCGGCTTCGCTGCGCACATAGGGCGTATTGCCCGGGGCGAGTGAAGGGCTGTGATACGCGAAGCTGAAGACACGATGACCCTTGCGCAGCAATGCGCGGGTGAGGCGGCGCTGCTCCTCGAAGGAAATCCCTTCCGGCGTCAGCGTAATGCGCTCGACGAGGCGAAGTCGGGCGAGGATGCCCGGGACGTGCAGCGCCTTTAGGCGCTCGTTCATCGTCAACGTGTAGGCCATGGATCCGGTGTCCGCGAGCAGGCCGGTGTAGCCGATGGAGAGGGGGATCTCGAGAAGCGCCGGATCCTTGCCGAACCAATATGGGGTGGCACGACAATGGGAAAAATCGGGGCCGAATTTGCATGTGAGATCAGTGCCCGGGACCACGCTCACGTCGATTTCATAGCCGAGCTCGGCGAGGATGCGCGCGGTCGCGCCCCCAACACCATACCGGCCGGCTTTGTAGACGCGTGGGCGTACTCCGATATTTTCCTCAATGCTGCGGGTCAGCTGGACCAGCTTCCCCTGTTCGAGCTCGAACGGGAGGTTGCCAGGATAGGAGTTCTCGTCCGTTATCTGTTCGACCAATGGCGGATTATCCCAGGGCTGCAGGTGGGCCCCGATTTCGCAGGCACCCGAGCGATGCAAATCGCGGATAAATTCGTATGCCTCCGGCGTGCTGCTTACCGGATAATCGAGGACGAAGGTCGGTCGGACATCGTATCGTTCAAAAATCCGTTGCGCTTTAGCCTGGCATTTGACCGAGGTAACCCCCATTGCCCGGCGCGGCCGGTGTGCCTCCCAGTCAAATTCGGCTTCAGTATCGACGATGACCACGAGCATTGGCGTTTGCTCGGTCGGCCAGTCGATCATCCTCCAGGTAGTAGGGTCGAGCATGCTTCAGCAGTAGCGTTTAACGGTTTGCAGTTTTGCCGCTCGTCAGCGCTTTGGTTCCGGGCGGTGCCATCGAGCTGCGGCCGTTTCGACAAGCCCGTCGCGCGAACAGCCCGATAACGCAGCCGCCTTGACTATGCCACATATGGCGCCATGAACCGCGTCCAAACTTGCTAAGCGATATATAAAGGAGTTAAATATTCTCGCAACGAGCACGAATTATCCTAGCCTTTGTTGAGCCGCGGTGCGGCTAGTGATGGATGTTCGTCCTTCAGAAGCTTTCATGGCAGCCTTCGAAGCGGTTCGCACCGCCATTCCCTCTCTGTCTTGCGATCACCTTCTGCACATTTTCCCGAGCTTTGGGATCGGCGGTGTCCCGCTGCGCATGGTTCGCATAATCAATCATCTTGGCAAGCGGTTCCGACATACGATCATTGCTCTGGACAACAATTTCGAAGCCGCGGCCGGTGTCGCCGGGGATGTCGACGTGACGCTGCTGCCGATGCAACGCCCCAGAGGAGGTGCGCTCTGCGCTGTCGCGGGCAGCGCTCTCGCGTTGCGGCGTCTTAGGCCGGATCTCCTTCTCACCTACAATTGGGGGGCGATCGAGTGGGCAATGGCCAGTCGGTTATTGCCGGTCTCTCGGCATGTTCATCTGGAGGCGGGATTCGGAAAGGCTGAGGCGGACTCGCAGATCCCGCGCCGTGTACTGTTCCGGCGATGGGCACTCGCCCGCTGTGCGCTGGTGGTAGTTCCGTCCCGCAGCCTCGAGGATTTGGCGCGCCGTGTCTGGCGGTTGCCGGCTAGGCGCGTGGCCTATGTGCCGAACGGTGTCAATACTGCACGTTTCGCCGCGCCGGTTCGCGACGGCGTGCAGGGCTTCACCCGGCGGCCCGACGAGTTGGTGATCGGCACAGTGGCTCCGTTGCGGCCTGAAAAGAATGTCGGGCGGCTCCTCCGCGTCTTTGCGATGCTTGAAAATTCGCTGACGGTACGCCTTGTGGTCGCAGGCGACGGGATCGAGCGGGGCTCGCTTGAACGACTGGCAGCCGAACTCGGCATTACCCAGCGCGTCATTTTCACCGGTCAGGTTGCACCTGAATCAGTTCTTGGCACGTTTGACATCTTTGGCTTGTCGTCGGATACAGAGCAGATGCCGAACGCATTGCTCGAGGCGATGGCGGCGAGCCGCGCCATTGCAGCGGTAGATGTCGGAGATGTGAAGAGTATCGTGTGCGCGGATAACCGCGAGTTCATCATCGCCCGCGATGATGGCCCGGGTTTTGCCGCGGCAATAACGCGCTTGGCTCGAGATCCCGAAATGCGCGATGCCCTCGGATTGAAGAACCGCCAGAGGGTCACCGCCGAGTTCTCTCAGGAGCGAATGTTCTCCGCGTATTTTGAAGTCTTTGCCGGCGGCCCGAGTGCCCTGAGGGGAACACGCTGACGAATGGGTGGCTTTGTTCTCCTCCATACCGCCCCGGGCGAGGATCGCTCGGCAGCAAGAGCAGCAGCCTTGGGCGCCTTTGCCCGAATGGGGATGCCTGCGCCCCGCCTGATCCAGGGCGCAAATTATACGCTGGCGGTTTACCCGAAGCGGCAGGCGAGTGAGGCGGGGCTCCAGCAATTTCCCAATGGCGATTTCGCCTTCGCATGCGGGACGCTGATTTACGAAAACTTGGTCGGCAAGGCGGCGGCCGCGGCGTTCTATCGTGACTACGGCGGGCGGTCGGTCCCGCACGCCAAGGCGATCGGCCATTACGCAGTGATTTTGCGCCAAGGCGGCGAAACCGAAATCCTCCCCGATGGTTTTGGTGGCTTTCTCGTGTTTTATGATTCGGCGGGACGGATCGCCTCGTCTTCATTCCTGGCGGTCGCCTCCGCCCTCGACCATGTGACGCTGAGTCTGCAGGGCGCTTGCGAATATGTCTTCGACGGGGTGGTTTCCGGTAATGCCACCGTGTTCGACGAGATACTGCTCGCACCGCCGAACGCGACCATCGCGGTGGGGGAAGAGGGATTGGAAATCCGGCGTCGTCCGCTGCCGGCTCCGATGACGGTTTCTGCCGAGCCATTCGAGTCGATGGTGGGGCGAAGCATGGAACTCCTCGACGGCTATTTCGCAGCGGTGGCGAAGAGCTTCGGCGACCGGGTAACCTGCGCGCTTTCCGGCGGATACGATTCGCGGCTCATTCTGGCAATGCTGCGTCGCCACGGGATCAGTCCGCGGGTCTACGTCTATGGCCCGCCGGACGACAAGGACGTCTGCCTGGCGCGAGCGATCGCCGAAGGAGAGGGCTTTGCTCTCGACATCGTCGACAAGGACAAGCAACTCGCCTTCGGGCCTAGCGAGTTCGGCGCCGTGGCTTCCGACAACTTCCTTGCTTCCGATGGATATACCTGGAGCGGCATTTTTACGAATGGAGCCGAGCGGGCGCAGCGGGCCAGCCGAGTCAGCGGCAACGCCCTCGCGCTTAACGGCGGTGGCGGCGAGATCTGGCGCAACTTTTTCCATCTCCTCGACCGCACCTACAGCCCGCGAGAGATCCTCTGGTCCTTCTACAGCCAGTTCGACCCGGAGACCTGCACTTCTTCGTTCGATGAAGAAGCGTACTTCCGCAACCTCCAAGAGAAGCTGGTAGCACTGATCGGCTACCCTCATCCGACGCTCCCGCGGCCGCTGATCGAGTGGCTTTATCATCACTTTCGCTGCCGATCCTGGGACGGCCGGATCAACAACATCAACAACACCTATGGCTATGTCGCGTTGCCGTTTCTCGAGCGGCCGTTGACCGAGCATGCGAGCGTCATCCCGATCGGCTGGAAGAACCATGGTGCCTATGAGGCGGAGCTGATCCGCCGGGCCGACCGGCGACTGGCCTCTTATCCATCGGGGTACGGCCACGACTTCAGCGGGCCACCGCCGCTCTCCCGGCGCCTGGCCGATTACGGCACGTATCTGCGCCCGCCTTGGTTGCGCCGCTTTGTTTACCGTCTAAAAAATCGGGTACGGCGCGCCGGCGAATTGCCGGATTATCTGCACAAGGAGTACCGTGATGCTGCGCTACCCGGCGGCGTGCAGGTGATGAACGAACTATTTCAGCTGGACCGGGTCAGCGATCCGGCTCAGATGGCGCGCATCTTGACGTTGGAATACCTCGTCAGGCAGTTCGAGGGTCGAATTCGCGTCGATTTTCATCATTCGTCTTCGCCAGGTTACAAGAAATGTGCGGCATAGCGGGTATTTTCGACCTCCGGGGGCGTGGCGAGATCGACCGCGTCCTGCTTCGCAGGATGACCGATATTCTCCACCATCGCGGACCGGACGGCGACGGCTTTCATTATGCGCCGGGGATTGGGCTCGGACACCGCCGACTCGCGATCGTCGACCTCGCGGCGGGTGATCAACCGCTCTACAATGAAGACGGGACGGTGTGCGTCGTCTACAACGGCGAGATCTATAATTTTCAGCCGTTGATGGCAGAGCTCGCGGCGCTCGGACACACCTTCCGCACCCGTTGCGACACCGAGGTAATTGTCCACGCCTGGGAGGAATGGGGCGAGGCCTGTCTCGACCGGTTCAACGGGATGTTCGCCTTTGCCCTGTGGGATGCCGCCCGCGAGACGCTGTTCCTGGCGCGCGACCGGCTCGGCGAGAAGCCGCTCTATTACAGTTTTCTCAAGGACGGACGACTGTTGTTCGCGTCGGAATTGAAGTCGTTGGTGCTGAGCCCGCACCTCGATCGGCGGCTCGATCCGCAGGCGATCGAAGAGTTCTTCGCCTATGGTTATATACCGGATCCGCGATCGATCTATCGGGGCGTGCGCAAGCTCGCACCGGCGCATTCTCTCCTTGTCCGGCGTGGCGAGTCGCCGCCCGAGCCGCGTTCGTACTGGGACCTGCGCTTTGTCGACGGCACCTCGGCCCGCAAGGACGAGATCGAGGAAGAGCTGATCACAAGGCTGCAAGAATCAGTTCGGATGCGGATGATCGCCGACGTGCCGCTCGGAGCCTTTCTCTCGGGCGGCGTCGATTCGAGCGGCGTCGTGGCGATGATGGCGGGTCTGAAGGCGGACCCGGTCAGCACCTTCTCGATCGCATTCGGGGCGAAAGGCTGGGACGAATCCGCCTATGCCGCCGAAATTGCCGAGCGCTACCATACCGATCATCACGTCAGAGATGTCGATCCGAATTCCTTCGATCTGCTCGATCGCTTGGCGACGATCTATGACGAGCCGTTTGGCGACAGTTCGGCGATGCCGACTTTCCGGGTCTGCGCCATGGCGCGCGAGAACGTCACCGTAGCCTTGTCGGGTGATGGCGGCGACGAAGTGTTCGCCGGGTATCGGCGCTATCGCTGGCATTGTTTTGAAGAGCGTGTGCGCAGAGTTGTGCCGCGAAGCTTGCGCGGTCCGTTATTCGGGATGCTGGGCGCGCTCTACCCGAAACTCGACTGGGCGCCGCGCCCGCTGCGTGCCAAAGCGACCCTGGAGGAGCTGGCGCGCAGCACGATCGACGCCTATTTCTCGTCGGTATCGATTTGTGGTACCGAGCTCCGCCGCCGCCTGTTCAGCCGCGAGCTCGCGCAGGACCTGCAGGGCTACAATGCGGTCGAGGTGTTGAGGGGCCACATCAGCCGGTGCGGCAGCGAGGATCCGTTGTCTCAGGTGCAATACGCCGATTTCAAGACCTACCTTCCTGGCGACATTCTGACCAAAGTCGATCGCGCCAGCATGGCGAGCTCGCTGGAGGTGCGGGTTCCCTTGCTCGATCACACGCTGGTCGAGTGGGCGGCACGGCTTCCGTCGCATCTGAAGCTGCAAGGCCGCGAGGGCAAGTACGTCTTCAAGGCTGCGCTCGAGCCGCATGTCTCGAAAAAGATATTGTATCGCCCCAAGCAGGGCTTCGCCGTACCGCTCGCCGCATGGTTTCGCGGCCCGCTCCGCCGGCGCCTTCGCGATACCTTGTGCGGGCCCGTGCTGCGCGAGTCGGGCTTGTTCGACATGGGGACGCTCGCGAGGGTACTGGATCAGCACCAAGCCGGCGAGCGCGACCACAGCGCCGCCTTATGGACGCTCTTGATGATGGAGTCGTTTTTGCGGCAGACCTACAGCGACCGCCAGACCGAAACGATACCCGAAACCACCGGCGCCATCGTCTGATGGGCGTCTCGCGGGCCCGCTGGCGCAAACCGCGCCGGGGGAATATCTTCTCTTTCGGAATCCCCTCAGCAGGATAGAGCAAGAGTTTCGGAGCACGAGCGTCCGCGCATTTGTCTGGACGCATAGCAGCCCGCGTGCGGGTGACGCTTGGCAGGGTAGGGATCATCAAACTTGCCGACGCCCGTCAAAAATGCCGCGAGCTCGCTGCTGCCAAAACCCTCAATCAGCACAAAGCCCCCGCGCTGGGCCTCGAGCATGCGCTGACGCTTTTTGAAACCACGCACCTTGCCGCCACCAAGAAGCGGACGGCCGCCGAGACCAAAAGGCTCTTGCGCTGCCATTTCCTGCCCGCCCTCCGGGATGACCGGCTTGAAGAGATCACGACTCAGCGCCTCGCGACCTTGCTCGACAAGCTTCCCGCTGAGCGCCCCAACAGCTTCGCGGCGATCCGCCTCTTCTTTACCTTCGCGACTCGCCGACGCTGCCTTCCCCATAGCCCCCTCGAAGGGCTCCAGGCGCTCAAGGCCGGGAAAAAAAGTCCGTGTGCTCTCGCCAGAGGAGCTCGCGATCGTCTGGAAGGTCGCAGAACCCGTCGGCTACCCCTTCGGTACCATCTGCCAGGTTCTCATCTGCTCGGGCCAGCGCGGTAATCAGGCGGCCTCCCTCAGAGCGAAGTTTATTGCATGCCTTCGGCAGGGCAGAAGAACTTGTGTCTGAAGGGCTTTTTGGTTTTGTCCTCAGTTTGGTTTTGTCCTCAGTCTCCCTGCCCGGTGGGGATGAACTGGAAATCATCCACGGGCACCTGCTCGAAGAACACCTTGTGCTCGCTCTGCGGAAACGGCCACAGGACCGGCGTGGGCTGCTGGCTGGTGTACCAGTTCTTGCAGCCGCCGACCCAGACGGTCCCGGGAAAGGCGGTGCCGAGGCGGGCTAGGAATTTGTCCGTCGCGGCGACGGTGGGCGCAACCGTGGCGCGGCGGGCGCGGGCCTCGGCGATGAGCCGCATGATGCAGGCGATCTCCTGGTCGAGACCCAGCGGCACGGGCACGTTGTTCACCGGGGCGAACGGCCCGTAAAGCATGAACAGGTTGGGAAAGCCCGGCAGCGCGATGCCGCCGTAGGAATAGATCTTCTCATTCCACGCTTCGTCGATCGTCGTGCCGTTGAGACCCGTGACGTTCATCGGCCGCATATAGGCGTGCGCATCGAAACCGGTGGCGTAGACCAGAACATCGAGCTTGACGTGGGTCCCGTCCGCCATGACGACGCCGTCAGGCACGATGCGGGAGATCTGCCCCTTGACGATGTGTGCGTTGGGGAGCTGCACCGCCTCGTAATAGTTCTTGTCCGATTTCGGAATGCGCGTGCAGCCAAGATTGTAGTCGGGTGTGAGCTTCTTCTTCAGCTCGGGGTCCTTGATGTCGTCGAGAAAGGACTTGTACTCGCGCTCCATCGCCTCGCGCTGCGGCCCGGGCTTGAGGCGCCACCCGTCGCCCTCGATGATTAATTGCCACAGCCGGCGCTGCTCGCGTTGGTAGCCGCCCGGCAGTCGCAGCCTCAAGCGCTCACCCCAGGTCGAATGCGGGTTCTCACGGATATGGACCCATTGCGCGCGGCGGATGAACTGGGTGACGTCGCAGCCCGCCCAGGCCAGCGCCTCGGTGATCTGCACACCGCTGGCACCGCTGCCGATGACGCCCCAGCGCTTGCCGGCATAGGGCACGCTGTGATCCCAGCGCGCCGAGTGAAAAGACGGACCGGCGAAACTCTCGCGCCCCACAATGTCAGGAAAGAGCGGCTTGTGGAGAAAGCCGGTGGCGGAAATGAAAACATCCGCAATGTCCGTGTTGCCCTTGGCCGTGTCGATGTGCCAGCGACCGTCGGTGAACCGCGCTGCGACGATCTCCTCGTCGAAGCGGATGAATTTGGTGAGGCCGCGGTCGCGCGCGACCTTCTTGATATAGGCCCAGATCTCGGTGGCCGGCGCATATTTGCGCGACCAGTTGTAGTTGGGCTGGAACGGAAATTCGTATTGGCGCGATAGGACATCGACAAAGAGGCCGGGAAAGGTGTTGTCCCGCCACGTCCCACCGACCTCGCCGGCCTTTTCATACACGGTGAAATCGATCCCGGCGCGCTTCAGCGTCTCGGCCATGAACAGCCCCGACACGCCGGCGCCGGCGACGACAACCCGAAATTTGCGATCAGCCATCACACCTCCCAAGACCGACCCGATCTGCGGCAGCCGAAGTTTAAGCCGGCCGCCGCATTCTCAACAACCCAAGTGGTGATAGCTGATCGGCGCTCTAGCGTATTATGATCGCGGCAAGAACAGCCCACGGGTGTGACCTTGGACCCCGAGATTGGAAACCGTCAGCGCGCCGCGATGGGAAGCGCCAACCGGCTCAAGCTGGGCCTCTTCGGCGCCAACTGCTCCTCGGGCCGCGCGGTCACGACGGTGCCGGAGCGCTGGTCCGGGAGCTGGCCCGACTGTGTCAGGTTGGCGCAGATGGCGGACCGGGCCGGCATCGAGTTCATGCTGCCGATCGGGCGCTGGAAGGGCTATGGGGGCGACACCGATTACCAGGGCTCGACCTGGGAGACGGTGGCCTGGGCGTGCGGGCTCTTGGCCAAGACCGAGCGGCTCACCGTGTTCGGAACCGTGCATGCACCGCTGATCCCGCCACTGATCGCCGCCAAAGAATTCGTCACCGCAGACCACATCGGCGAAGGGCGTTTCGGCCTCAATCTCGTGTGCGGCTGGAACGAGGGCGAGTTCGAGATGTTTGGTGCGACATTGCGCGATCACGAGGCGCGCTACGAATACGCGCAGGAATGGCTCGATATCGTCAAGCTCGCTTGGTCAGCGCACGAGGATTTCGATTTCGCTGGGCACTTCATCAAACTGAAGGGCGCGCGCGCCAAGCCCAAACCCTATGGCGGGACGCGTCCGTTGATCATGAATGCCGGCGCGTCGGCGACCGGCCAAGCCTTCGCGATCCGAAACTGTGACGCGCTTTTTTCGACGATCTCGCGCGGCATCTCGTTCGAGGAGACGGCGCGTCACGTCAGCGGCGTGCAGGCGCTGGCGCGACGGGCGGGCCGGGAGATCGATGTCTATACGGTCGGGGTCGTCACCTGCCGGCCCACGGCACGGGAAGCGCAGGACTATTACCGGCATGCTGTCGTCGACAACGCAGATTGGGCAGCAGTCGACAACATACTGAGTATGAAGAACGTCACGCCGCAAACCCACTCGCCCGAAGAATTCCAGCGCATCCGCAATCACCAGGCCAATGGCATGGGCGGACTGCCACTGGTCGGCGACCCAGATTCGGTAGCGCGGGACATGGAGCGGCTGGTCGCGCTGGGGCTCAGGGGGATCGCGGTCTCGTTCGTCAATTATCTCGACGAGTTGCCGTATTTTTGTGCCGAGGTGGTGCCGCGTCTGGCGCGCTCGGGGCTGCGCGATAGCCGGACAGCGGGACGGCCGGGTTCGCGCTAAGAGGCTGACCTAAAAAGAGTTGAGTGATTTCAGAGCGTTGTGCTTCAATGGTTGTGTCCAGCAATCAGCGAGGCACAACATGTGGACTGAAACCACTCGACCGCAGTATGAGCGAAAGGGATTGCGGTATTC
>WNFR01000778.1_pt1 | contig 32562 bp, 29 predicted proteins | sample 5400221 | NCBI WGS metagenome assembly WNFR01 (sample SAMN13153357, study PRJNA577476) | soil metagenome | isolation source: 40 cm soil under Madrone tree | place: USA:California | collected 2016-06-14
AACGCTTACTTCGCCTCACTCGGACTTCCCAAGCTCACGGCTCACTGATCGCTCAACCCACCGAACCGCCGGATGCGGACCCGCACGTCCGGTTGTGTGGCAGGGGAGAGTGGGCGACCATTCCCCCTATGCCGATTCGCGGCGAGGTTTTGGCGGGCGCGCGAGAGATTTTTGTTTGGGTTTGGCGGAGGCGAGGCGCTCGCGCGTTTTCCGGGGGAGTTTGGCGAGGACAAGGTCGTAAGAGAGGCGGAGGAGCGAGGTGAGTTCTTGCGGAGAGAGGGCGTCAGCGTTTTCGAGCGCGACCCATTTTGCGCGCGCGAGGTAGGGAGCGGGGATGATGCCGGGGCGCTCGGTGAGATCGGCGAAGGATTCGTCGGTGGCTTTGAAGGTGAGGAAAACGGGAGCGGGTTCGAGCGGAGTAATAGCAAACATTTTGCCGCCGATTTTGAAAATGAGATCGTAACCCCATTGGACTTGCTCGGTGGCGTGGGGAAAACCGAGGCAGAGTTTGCGAATGGACTCGACGGTATTTACGGCCATGGCGATTCCATACGGGAGTCAGTTTGCCGCGTAACGTCGGAAGAAGGAATCGGGCTTCCACCGGGGGCGAGCGGGCGCGTTCGCGGTTTCAATGAGGAGACGGCGAACGATTTCCTCGTAGAGCGCGGCGGCGGAGAGATCTTTTGGCTGATCGAGGTCGTCCGAAGGCGCGTGATAGCGATTGGTGAGCCAGTCCTTGAAAATTTTTTGTTCGGGCGAGCCGGGGAGCGCGCCGACGTCCATTTTGACGGCGGGAATGCCTTTGACGATGAAGCTATATTGGTCGCTGCGAATGAAGCGATTGCGGAGAGGCTCCTGATCGGGGATGGCTTTGACGCCGAGAGAAGCGGCGACGGATGCGGCGCGATCGCCGAGGTCGGATTCTTCGAGGCCTTTTACCTCGAGAAATTTGAGCGGAACGATGGGGAGAAACATGTCCACGTTGACGTCGGCGACCATAGATTTTGCGGGAACGGTGGGATGCGTGGCAAAGAAACGCGAGCCAAGGAGGCCCTTTTCTTCGGCGGTAACAAAGATGAAGAGGAGCGAGCGGCTGAGTTTTTCGGGATGGGATTTCAGACTGGCGGCGACGTCGAGAAGGAGCGCGTCGCCGGAAGCGTCGTCCATAGCGCCGTTGTAAAGGCGGTCACCGCCCACGGGCTCGCCGATGCCGATGTGGTCGAGGTGGGCGGAGAGGACGACGAATTCGTTTTTGAGGGCAGGATCGGAGCCGGGAAGTTTTGCGACGAGGTTGGCCGATTCGACTTCGCTGGATTGAATAGCGACGTGGGATTTTACGGAGACGGTGAGAGGGAAACGCGGAAGTGGCTTGCGATCTTTCGCGAGGGCGGCGAGCTCGGTGAAAGTGTGGCCGCTGCCGGCAAAAAGTTTTTCGGCCGACGTGGGATTAAAAACGAGCGCGAGCTTGAGGCCTTCGGATTCGTTGAATTCGGCGCCGGCGAGATCCATAGAAGGATGAAGGCGATTGAGTGCGGTGCGGGACCAAGGGATATCCATGGAGGCGGGATTGAGGATGGTGATTGTGCCGATGGCGCCGGCGGCGCGGAGAGATTTCCAGCGCTCGGCGAAGGTGCTGTAGTGGGAGGCGAGAGCGGCGGGGATGTCCGCAGGTGAGCCCGAAATGAAAACGACGATTTTTCCGGAGAGATTTTGGCCGGCGAGGTCGTCGGAATTCTTCTCGGGGATTTGCAAACCGTAACCGGCGAAGACGAGAGCGGCGGAGATTTCTTTTTCGTTAGGATCGCTGCGGGTGGAGAAGAGGAAGTCATCGCCGGGGGTGAGGGATTCCGATTTACCGTCACGGACGAGCGCGGCGAAGGAATCTTTTTCGATGACCTGGCGTTGGATGAATTTCACGGGTTGATAGAAGCCGTCCGTGCCGGCGGGTTCGATGCCATTTTTCTTGAGCTGTTCGACGACGTAGACTTGGGCACGGCGGAGGCCGGGACTGCCGGTTTCGCGACCTTCCATGTTGTCGTCGGCGAGGACTTTGACGTGGTCCCACCAGGATTTTCCGTCGAAGTGAGATTGCGGCGAAGTTTGTGCAAGGACCGGAAAAGCGAGAAGAGAAACTGCGGTGACAGCAAGAGTTCGAATCACACGGCGCATGAGAAGGGGCCCCTTTGGAAGAATCTAAAAAGAAAAATTACTTGGTGCGGCTGAACTCGACGAATTCGCGGCCCATGTAGAGGCGATATTTGCCGGCGTCGGCTGAGGCGATGATTTGGAACGGAGTGGGGCGCTTGAGTTCGGCGTCACGCTGCGAGGCGACCTGGAAAAGATCGTTGGCTCCAAGATCGAGCAGGATGAATTTGTTGCCTTCAAGAAAACCGAAGCCGTAAGCGCCGGGCTTGACGGTTTGGCCGCCGATTTGGAGCGGGACTTCGGTGAGCAAATAGGCTTGATATTTTTGGCGGATGCCGGAGGAGTAGCCGGAATTGTCCACCATGCCTGCGAGCATGTAGAGGTCATCGGCGAAGTGGATGCCGCCGGTGTTGCGCATCTGGACAGGAGCAGACTGGCCGCGGAAGAAGACGGTTTCCGGAAAAAGTTTTGGAGAAATGTCGGACGCTTTGAGGACGACGTCTTTGCCGTCTGCGGGAGAGCGTGAGGGAGCGCCGGCATTCAAAAGAAGAGGGGCGAAGAGGATTGTTGCGGCAGCGACAAGCGCGGAAAAACGACGGGCCATGATGTCTCCTTTGAAGGTGAAAATGCTAGACCAGACTTCGGTGATTGCACAAGGGCGGCGCGAATCAAGAACCTTTTTCGACAGGGTAGCCCTTTTCGATCCAGTCGGCGGCGAAGCTGGTGGGAAGAATCAAGACGCGGAGACGGGTGAAGCCCATGTCGTGAAGCGAGGAAAAAGCAGGGCGAAGATTCGGGCAACGGTCGAGCGGGCAGCAGCCGCAATAAATTACAAGATTTGAATCTCTGGGAAGTGTTTCGGCGAATTTCTTCAGGTCGGCGAGGCCTTGATCGGTTGAACCGGGGCCGTGAAAGACAGCGCCCGGGATGTGTGCTCCCGCGTAGAGAGTGTGAACGCCGACGTAAACGATTTTCAATGAAGGGTCATGCTTCTGCTGAATTTCTTTAGCAAAGTCGGCGGGGAGAATGGTTTGTGCGGAAGTCCAGGGATCGGAGGGCAAAGGAGCTGCAGGGGCGGAATCGGAGAGGAGCGCTGCGGCAAGAGTGAACAAGACCAATCTGAGGGGATTTGTCATATCGAAATGATAAAAGCGAACCAGCGGAAGGGCAAATAGGAACGGACGAGCCTCTATCCAGAGCTGGCGGAACTATTTTTTGTTTTCTGAGCGCTGCTTTTGAAGTTTGTTGGCCGAACTGCGCAAAGTTTCCGGGACATTCTTGTTCATGGTGAGTTTTTTGAGGTCGACGGCGTTGATCATGGGCAAAAGATGAAGAGAGACGTCAAGAGGCACTTTGGGATTGTTAAGGAGGTTACGAACGACGACGTAGTTTTTGCGAAAAACGCGGTTAGCGGCGATGAGGCGGAGGATTTCGTCGGTGAGGTTGGACATGGCAGCAAAGGCTTCCACTTCCTGATCCGTGAGGCGCGGGGATTGCAGGACGGCGCGCTGTACGACCTTGTTGGTGTCGCGAATGAGCGTGCGGCGGGCTTCCGAACTGCCCTTGACGGCAAACTGAACGCGCTGGGCGACCGTCATTTTCGCGATTTGCTGGAGAAGGGTTTGACGGCGTTGCGCGTCGGGCTCGGCTTCGGCGGCCGCCTCGGCCAGGGCCGCTTCGTCTATGGCGCCGCCGTGCATTTCGTGAAGAATGTTTTTTTGATCGGCAGTGACCGAACTCGAATGTTCGAGGGCTGTGGCAAGAGCCAGGGAATCACTGACACGGCCCAAATCTTCGAGCAGCGACTGAATTCCAACAGTCGACAGATGCCGAACGACCGGCACAAGGAGAGAAGCAGGACAATTCTTGTTGTGCACGAGAGCTTCGCCGATGCCGGGTTTGTCAGAAAGATTTTTGGACGCGTAGGAGAACAAAGCGGGAAGAGCTTCGGGACGCTTGAGTGCATCCACAAAAACTTCCGGGGCAATGGAAAGCAAGGCATCCTGAGCGCGCGAAGCGACCATTTCGTCGGGATCATGCGAAAGCACGGTGAGCACTTCGGCGCGGTCAACGGGGTTTAGGTGCGCGCCGCTGGAGCAAACAGCCAGCTTGCGTTCGCGAGTGGCGCGATTGTGCCGCAGTTCCTCTACGACTTCAGGGGAGAGAGACTCCACCGCATACCTGCCTTGGGGTCCTTCGTAGTCAGAACCATTTTACCGGAGGAGCCGGGCGCGGTGAGCGGCGCGATCATGTTGACGTTCAATTCCAGCAACAGGGTAGCGGATTCAGCGGCGGGGACCGCCGGCACGACAGGCGACGCGGGTTGCCAGAGATAGCTCGAGGCTTTCTTGGCGAGGCGATGCGCTTTGAATTTCCGCCAGCCGTAGATGCCACCGACGATTAGCCCAACGAGCAAAAGAAGAATAGCCAGAACGACGGCGATAGGAATCCATTTGGGAGGAGATGGAATGCGCTCTTCCGGTTTTGGCGTCGCAGGATTTGCGCTCTCGCCGCGCGCGAGATCATATTCAGCAAGCAGGCTTTCTTCGTTGAGACCGAGATAGCGGGCGATGCTGCGGACAAAACCCCGGCCGAACACACCGCCCGGAAGCCGCGGCCAATCTTCATTTTCAAGAGCCTGGAGGAAGCGGGCGCTGATGCGCGTCGCCGTCGAAACTTCATCGAGGGTCACTTCGCGGAGCTCGCGCTCGCGCTTCAGGCGTTCTCCAAACGTGCCTTTCGCCATGCAGTGAAAACCGTCCTCAAACAATCTTGCATTGCCAGGCTCGCTCGCGGAAGGCCAGGCAGCTTTGCCAGATGGGATCGAGCAGACAAAGAGTTTAACGCGATGCCGAAAGCAACGGGCATCAACATTACGAGTTTCCGCGCTGCATGAGGGGATACGGCGTGGGATCCCTGCGAGGCACTATAGGTGCGGAGAAGAAAGCTGTCAAACGGAGAGCAAATTTGGAGGCACCTACGGGGCTATTTGTTGACGGGGCGGGACATGCGGAGAGTCATCCACTACGTGTGCCACGCCAAGAAAAGCATTTGGCCAAGCCGAGGAAATGCTTTAGTTAGCAAGATTGGAACGCCTGTACCACGGCCAAGTTGCACCAATCCGCCATCGGAGCCATACTGGCGCAGATTCGTGCAATTTGAGCGAATCTGCAACCGGGGAAGTGTGCCCGATGGAGAGCGCGCTTCAAGATAATCGGATCCAAGGACTAGCGAGTGGAGGAAACAAAACAGTTTCCCGAAGTAGAGCGCCGGCGAAACCCGGGCCTGCCCGAGCACCGTCGCCAGGCGGGCGAAGTGGCCGTCTTTCAGGAGCTGGGGAAGGCGTTGACGTCGTCGCTGCAGCTCGATCAGGTGCTGCGGACGATTATGGAAAAGATTGACGAGTTTTTGCGGCCGGACAACTGGTCGCTGCTGCTTCTGGATGAGGCGAAGCAGGAACTCTATTTCGAATTGGCGGTCGGGAAGGCTTCGCAGGCGCTGAAAGATGTGCGCGTAAAGATGGGACAGGGAATTGCGGGCTGGGTGGCGCAACACGGCGAGACGGTAGTTGTGCCGGACACTTCGAAGGACACGCGATTCTTCTCCAAAGTGGATGAGAAAACGAAGACCGAGACGCAATCTATCGTGGCCGTGCCGGTGCGATTCCGCGATACGTGCCTGGGCGTAATTGAGCTCATTAATTGTATTGGGCCGGATGGATTCGATCAGCGCGATTTGAAATTGCTTGAAGCGCTTTCTGACTTTGCCGCGATTGCACTGGAAAATGCGCGGCACGTGAAGCGGATTCACGAGCTGACGATTACCGATGATTGCACGTCGCTCTACAACGCGCGGCACATGGGGTTTATTCTGGAGACGGAGATTTACCGTTCGCAGCGGTACAACTACGAATTTTCGCTGATTTTTATTGACCTGGATCACTTCAAGCAGGTGAACGACACGCAAGGGCATTTGATTGGATCGCGGCTGCTGGCGGAGATCGGAAATGCGCTGAAGCAGCACTGCCGCCTGATTGATTTTGCATTCCGCTACGGCGGAGACGAATTTGTGCTGTTGCTGCCGCAGACTTCGAAGGACAACGCATTGAATGTTGCGCGACGGTTGCATCAACTAATCCGGGAGACGAAGTGGCTCACTGCGGATGGCCTGGACATCCGGCTGACGGCGAGCATGGGCGTGGCCGCGTATCCCGTCGATTCGAGAACAAAAGAAGGGTTGTTGCATCTCGCGGACGAAGCGATGTACCTGGTAAAAAACACGAATCGCGACAGCGTCGCCGCGGCAAATGTTGGAATCCTGCCAGAACCGCCTGCAGCGAGCGCCGAAAGCGCCGGATAACACTACTCACCCGCACGAGCGCAGCTATACAGCCCACCTGAATTTTGCTTAACTGAAACTATGAAGAGAAGTGAAGCGGCGAAGTACGCGCGATGGTCGGCCGCGGTGGCGCTTTGCCTGGCCGCCGTGACGGCCGCGGTGTATCTAGGGCGGGGCTGGCAAAGGGCAGTGGCAAAGAGAAACGCGCCTCCGCCGGCACCCGCGTACGTAGATCGCCAGCTCAGCGGGATTTCGTTTTCGAAAGTGGAAGGAACGCAGACGATCTACACCGTAGAAGCTTCCCATTCGACGAATTTCAAGGGTGAAGCCGCGAGCCTGCTGGAAGACGTGAAGATCACGGTGTTCGGAAGAGAACAGAACCGCAACGATATTTTGCATACGCAGACCTGCCGCTACACGAAAAACCCGGAAAACATTGACTGCAGCGGCCTGGTGCAAATGGATTTGATGAGCGCAGCCGACGCAAGGCTAATCAAAGAACGTCCGGAAATGGGCGCTGCGCGGACCGTGCATGTGGAGACGAGGAGCGTAACTTTCGAGCGCAACACGGGAATTGCGAAAACTTCCGAGCCGATCATGTTTCGCTTGCCGAATGGAACAGGCGAAGCGAGGGGTGTCGAATATCATTCGAATGAGGGAGCTCTGCGGCTGCAACATGACGTGCGGTTCGAATTGACGCCCACGCCATCGAAAACGGCCAAGAATAAGGACCCAGAACCGGTGCAGATCCGCGGTACACGGCTGGACTTCGATCGCGACGCGCACAGGATGCAACTAACTGGCCCTGCGGAGGCGACGACGGCTGGAAGCCAACTCAAGGCCGGAAACGTTGCCGTGGAGCTGGACGAGAGTTTTCGCGCGCGCAAGCTGGTGGCGAGCGCAGGCGGAGCAGGGATTCGGCCTGAACTGCACTCGCAGGACCAAAAAGGCGCGCGTGCGATGAATGCGGACACGATGACGGCGATGCTGAACGCGGAAGGAAAAATCGCGGGCATCGCGGCGCAAGGAAACGTGACAGGTTCAGTGGATGGCGTAGAAGAGAAAGAGGAAATGGCTTCGAATGATGCTCAGTTGGATTTTTGGCCCGCGACAGGACGCACGAAGGAGATCACGCTAAGGGGGGCGGCAAGAGTTCATACCGAGAACAAGAAAACCGGAGAAGCGAGAGAACTGCAGTCCGATGCCGTGCGCATGAGCTTTTCGGGCGGAAAACTTGAAGAGAAGTCGCGGCCGCAAATGGCGGAAACGCTTGCGCCGGGCACGCTGGTGTGGACAAACGGCGCAGGAAAAACCGCCGGAGCGGGTGAGCAGACCAAATTACAAGCGGATCGACTTCATTTGGATTTTGGTGACGCGGGGAAAGCGAAGCTGCTGCAGGCATCGGGGAATGTGCGAGTGGAGCGAAGCATGCCCGGAAAAGGCACGCAAACAGCGACTGGGAAAAATGGTACGGCGCAGCTTGAGGCAAACGGTGGCTGGTCGCAGATGGAAATGCAAGGCGACGTGAGGTTAAAGGACGCGGATAAGTCCGCACAGGCAGATAACGCGGTGTTTGTGAAGGCGGCGCAATCGGTTGTGCTCACGGGTCATGCGCAGGCGCGCGATGCGAACACGGAAACACACGCGGCCAAGATTACGTTTTTGCAGAATACCGGTGAGATCTACGCGGACGGAAGCGTGCGCTCGACGGACTACGCGAGCAAGCAAGGAGCTGTGCAGATTGGGGCTGCCGCGACAAATATCACCGCGGACGCGCTGCAAGGGAATTCGAAAACCGGGCGCGCTTTCTACAAAGGACATGCAAGACTTTGGCAGGGCGATTCGACGATGGAAGCCGACACAATCGAATTGCAGCGCTCTGCACGCGTTTTGAATGCAACGGGGAATGTGCGGGCCGTCTTTGTGCAAGCCCCGACGGCTGCAACGGTGAATCAAGCGCCAAAGAAAACACCACAGCTTTGGTACATTTTTGCGGGCAGCCTGACCTATTGGGACAAAGAAAATCGCGCGCATCTGGAAAAGGAAGTTACAGTGCAATCCACGGATCAGAAAATAAGAAGCGGCGCGATGGAGATCTATTTCACAAGGGGAGTTCCCGCCAACAATAGCAATTCAGGGGGCGCGCCGGGCGCCCAGCAGATCAGCCGGGCGGTCGGGACTGGCGGCGTGACAGTCGAACAAGGCAAGCGGCGAGCGACAGCAGATCGCGGCGAGTACACCGCGGCCGACGGAAAATTTGTAATGACCGGCGGAACACCGACGATTTTTGACGCGTCCGAAGGGACAACCACCGGGCGTCAATTGACCTTCTATTTAGCGGATGCTACGATCATCGTCGACTCCGAAAACGGTTCCCGCACGTTGACGAAGCACCGGGTCGAGAAATAACTGGGCCGCGTGGGCGGTCAGTTTTGGCGAGGTATGCTCAAGCTCCAAGCCCTTGAACTGAGCAAGTCGTACCGCGGTCGCAAAGTCGTTGACAACGTTGAGTTGGAAATCGGGCAAGGCGAAGTCGTTGGGCTCTTGGGGCCCAACGGTGCCGGAAAGACCACTACCTTCTATATTCTTGTGGGGCTTGCCCGGCCGGATTCCGGCAAGGTTCTGCTCAACGGCGACGAAATCACCGACCTGCCGATGTACCTCAGGGCGCGCAGCGGGATCAGCTATCTGCCGCAGGAACCTTCGGTCTTTCGTCAACTGACCAGCGAAGAAAATCTTCTGGCCGTCCTGGAAACCCTGCCTCTCACTCCAGAGCAGCAGCGCGACCGGCTTGAGGAATTGCTAGTGCAAATGGGACTAGAAACCGTGAGAACCAGCAAAGCCTACATGCTTTCCGGCGGCGAGCGGCGACGTTTGGAAATTGCGCGGTCGCTGACGCTACAGCCTTCGTTCGTGTTGCTGGACGAGCCGTTTTCGGGTATTGACCCGCTGACCGTAAAGGACTTGCAGGAGATCATTCGTGACCTTGCGAAATCCGGCATCGGAGTTCTCATCACGGACCATAATGTTCGAGAGACCTTGACCGTAACCGACCGCGCGTACATCCTGAGAGGTGGAAAAATCTTTCGGAAAGGCCGTCCAGAGGATTTGAGCAACGATGCGGAAGTGCGCCGCGTCTACCTTGGTGACCACTTCCGTTTGAACTAGAGGCGCAACAGAGAAAGACCAAAAACGATCATGGCCTGGCAGGGACTAAAACTCAATCTGAAGGTGACGCAGAAGCAGATTCTGACGCCCGGCCTGGTGCAAATGGTCAGCGTACTCGCGCTGAACCGCCTGGAACTGCGGGAGATGATCAATCAGGAGATGATTGAGAACCCGGTTCTGGAAGAGCAAAGCGAAGAACCCACCGCGACAGACAATTACAGCGACGAAAATTTCATTCGAAACGAGACGGAGAAAGTTCCGGAGAAGCCGGAGTCGAACCCGTTTGATGAATTCGACGTCGGAACTTTTTTCAATCAGTACCTCGATACGGGCGGCGACGGCGGGCAATCGCAGGAACGCGAAGTTACGGAGAGGCCGTCGTTTGAAAAGTTCTTGTCCTCGCCCGCGGGACTGACAGAACACCTGACGTGGCAGCTCAGCGTGACGATTTGTTCGGACACCGTGCGAGAACTTGTGGAAAGCATTATCGGCAACCTGGATGAGAATGGGTATTTGACGGCTTCGACGGAGGAGCTGAGCCAGAACGGAAAATATTCGCAAGATGATTTGGATGATGCGCTGGCAGTAGTACAGGATTTCGATCCGATTGGGGTTGGCGCACGCGATTTGCGCGAGTGCTTGTTACTACAACTGAAGGCGTTTGATCCGCAGAACACGCTGGCGCAGCAGATTGTTTCTGAGCACTTGAAGCAAGTGCAAGCGAATCAATTAAAAGAAGTGGCGCGCGCACTGAACCGGCCGATCGAGGTGGTGAAGCGGGCGCTGGATGTGATCAAGAAACTCGATCCGCGTCCCGGGCTGCGCTACAACAAGACGGAGCCGAGGCTTGTCGAACCGGATGTTTATTTTCGAAAAGTAGATGGCCTGTGGCAGGTCTTTTTGAATGAAGACGATATGCCGCAACTGCGGCTGAGCCCGACTTACCGGCGGTTGCTCGCGCGCGACGCCGCAGACCGCGACGTTCGAAATTATGTGAAAGAGCGGTTCACCGCCGCGATTCAACTTTTGAAAAATATCGAGCAACGCAAGCACACGATTTTGCGCGTTTGCCAGAGCATCATTGCCCGGCAAGGCGATTTTCTGGACCACGGGCCGGACGCGCTGAAGCCCATGATGATCAAGGAAGTTGCGGAAGAAGTGGGAGTGCATCCTTCGACCGTGAGCCGCGCGGTCGCGAGCAAATATGCGCACACGTCGCAGGGCGTACTCGAACTGCGGTCGTTTTTTAGCGAGGCGGTGAATGGGCCGGAGGGCGGCGGGATGTCGCTGCTGACGCTGAAGCGGCTCGTCAAGAAAATGATCGATGAAGAGGATTCAACCAAACCGCTGACCGACGATCAGATTGCGAAAAAGCTGGAAGATGCGGGCATCCGCGTTACGCGGCGGACGGTTGCAAAATATCGCGAAGACATGCGTATCCCCAGCACGCATCAGCGGCGGGTGAAGAGTTGAGCGGCCGCCTGCCGTGAAGCCGCGCGCCACCCGCGAATCACGCCAACTGGTCATTCTGACCGGACTCTCCGGCTCCGGAAAAAGCACTGTGCTCCGCGCATTCGAAGACATGGGTTTTTATTGCGTGGACAACCTTCCCGTCGAATTGATTCCGATTTTTGCGGAGTTGCACGCCGCCGGAGAGGCGGATTTTGCCCGGGCCGCGCTGCTCGTGGATGCGCGGGAAGGGTCGCAACTGGAAAAGTTGCCCCCGCTGCTCAAGCATCTGCGCAAAGATCATCCCATCACGCTGGTTTACATTGAGGCGGTGGATGACGCGCTGTTGCGCCGGTACAGTGAAACGCGTCGGCCGCATCCGCTCGGCAAAGAGCTTCCCGTGCGGGAGAGCTTGCGCTATGAGCGCAAAATGATGGAACCGATTCGCAAGCTCGCGGACGTCACGATAGACACGACGCAATTCAATGTGCACGAATTGCGGCACTTCATCACAGAGCGGTTCAAGAGTCCCGATCGGCGGCCGTTGCTCGTTTCTCTGGTGAGCTTTGGATACAAGTTTGGCCTACCGAGCGACAGTGATCTGGTGTTTGACGTGCGTTTCCTGCCGAATCCGCATTTTGTTCCGCGTTTGCGCCCTTACACAGGAAAGGACGCCAAAGTTCGGCGGTTCATTCTTTCCTATCCGCAAACGGGACAATTCCTGCGGCGGATCGAAGAACTGCTGAAATATCTGATTCCGCATTACATTCGCGAAGGGAAAAGCTACCTGACGATTTCTTTTGGTTGCACGGGTGGCAAGCACCGTTCGGTGATGCTCGCCGAGGCGCTGCAGAAGACAATCAAAAAGCTCGGATATTCGACGAAGGTCAACCATCGCGATATCGATAAGTAAATGCAGCGAATGGCGCGCCCCGCAAACTTGACACACTGCATCGTGGGCGAATAGCGTAACAAGTGCTCAGTCCGGGGGATTCTCGAGCGTGGCCTCGTTTTTTTCACCACAATTGAAGCGGCTCCTCGCCTATGTGCGGCCTTATTGGGTCGGCATGGTCGTGGGCGTGTCGCTGCTTGCGGTGGTGGCTCTCGCCGAAGGCACCGTGGCTCTCCTCATTGCCCCGGTGTTTGACCGCGTGCTCAATCCCGCGAGCACCGATTCCAACATCTTGCTCTTCCGCACGCCGATCAGCGGGACTCCCGTCTACATAAATCGTCTGTTCCCGCACAGCATTCACAACGTTTGGACGGTCGTGGTGATTTCGCTCCTAATCATTTACGCCGTCAAGTCTTTGAGTGAATTCGCGGGCGTGTCCTTGATTCAGTACATCGGCCATCGCTCGATCACCGACCTACGAAATGAGGTCTACTCACGCATCATCCGCCAGCCCATCGCGTTTTTTCAGCAGCAATCGGCTGGGCGGATTTTCTCCGCGGTCATCAATGATGTAGAGCGGGCGCGCCTGGCTATTTCCGAATATCTTGCAGAGCTCTTTCGTCAGGCGTTCTTGTTTCCGGTCTATCTGGCGATTTTGTTCTACCTTGATTGGAAGATGACGCTCGCGTGCGCCCTGTTGTTGCCAATCATCGTGTGGCCGATTGGGAAGCTGGGGCGGCGCATCCGGCGCTCGGTCGAATCCAGCCAGACGCGGCTCGGCGAATTGACTCAAATTCTTCAGGAAACCGTCGGCGGGAATCGCATCGTAAAGGCGTTCGGCATGGAGGAATTCGAAATCTCCAAGTTTCGCGGGGCTTCGCGACGGCTCTTGCGCGAGACCATGCGCTGGGTTCGCGCGCAAGTGGCCACGTCTCCGTTAATGGACATGCTTCAGCCAGTGGTAATCGGGCTTTTGCTTTTGTATGCGCGCGATCGCATTAAGCTCGGCGTGCTGACTACGGGCATGTTCATCGCGTTTGTGTACGCGCTTTTCAAATCCTACGAACCGGTGAAGCGAATCGGAGCGGTGTACCAGCAGTTTCAGCAAGCGCAAGGAGCAACGATGCAGGTGTTCACCTACCTGGATCTGAGCCAGGAAGAAAACGATGCTCCTCCGGGGGCATGCGAGATGCCTCCGTTTTCGAACGACGTGGAATTCAACAATGTGGCGTTTTCGTATGAATCGAATCCCGTGCTTCGCAACATAAACTTCATCGCAAAGAAAGGCGAAGTGGTCGCGCTAGTGGGAAGCAGCGGCGCGGGGAAAACCACGCTGGTTAATTTGTTGCCGAGGTTTTACGACGTAACTTCGGGCAATATCCTGGTGGATGGTACGGATATCCGGGATGTGCGGCTCCGCTCGTTGCGCGCTCAAATGGCGATCGTTACGCAGGAAAACATCCTGTTTCACGACACGGTTTGGAACAATATCTGCTATGGACTTGCGGGCATCGCAAAAGAGCGCGTTATCGCCGCAGCACAGGCTGCCCTGGCGCACGATTTTATTCGGGAGCTACCGTCGGGCTACGACACGATGATTGGAGAACGTGGCACGCGATTGAGCGGCGGACAAAGGCAGCGCATCGCCATCGCGCGCGCGATTCTTAAGGATTCTCCCATCTTGATTCTCGACGAAGCCACTTCGGAATTAGACGCAGAATCAGAGAAGTTCGTGCAAAAGGCGCTGGCGAACCTGATGGTCGGAAGGACCACATTTGTCATCGCCCACCGCTTGGCAACGATACGCCGTGCGGATAAAATTCTTGTCCTCGAAGACGGGCAGATCCGCGAATGCGGAACTCACGCCGAGCTTCTTGCGCGTGGCGGTACTTACGCCCGGCTTCATGACTTGCAGTTTGCGGACGACGAGATGCTGGCCCCCGCACCGTCCGCATCGGCCATCCGGCCGCCAATGGGGGAACCGACATGAGCAAACAGACCACAGCAGCTGCGAGGAAGCCGGAATGTCTGTCTATGACCGGCTACGCGCAAGCCCGCGGCGAGGTCAATGGCTGGTCGATTCGCGTGAGCGTCAAGAGTGTAAATCATCGTTTTCTGGATTTGAAGCTCCGCTTGCCGGAAGGATTCGATCTTTACGAACTGCGTCTGCGGCAGGTGGTGAGGGACCGCATTCATCGAGGGCATGTGGACGTGCACGTGGGCGTTGAACCCGGCGCGGCGATGCCAATGCATGTGAATCGAGACCTAGTGCAGGCGTATCTGAAAGCTGCGGATGATTTGCGGCTGCAAACTTCGGTCACGGCAGAATTGGATGTGGTCGCGTTGTTGCGGTTGCCGGGAGTAATCGGCGGATTGGCTCCCGTAGTTCCGGAGAGCGAAGAGGAGCAAGAACAGCTGGGACAGATGTTGGACCGCTGTTTGCTTGAGGCGCTTGGAAGATTAGATGAAATGCGCCGCGCCGAGGGCAAGCATCTGGTTGATGATCTGCGCGGGCGGCTTGCACGGATCGGCGAGCTGGTGGATCAGGTGCGGGAGCATGCGTCCACCCTGCGGCCGGCGTTCGCCCGCCGCCTTGATGCGCGCTTACGCGACTTGTTAAGCAGCACAACGATTGATCCGGCACGCATCGCGCAGGAGGCTGCGATCTTGGCGGAACGCAGCGACATCAGCGAAGAACTCGACCGCCTGCGCAGCCACTTGCTGCAGTTTGGAAAACTGCTGGATGGCGCGGGCGAACTGGGCAAGAAGCTGGATTTTCTGTTGCAGGAAATGCATCGCGAAGCGAACACGATGCTTTCGAAAACTCCGGGTGTGGAAGGCGAGGCGCTCGCCATTACCGGAATCGGCCTCGAAATCAAAGCGGAAATCGAAAAACTGAGGGAGCAGGTACAGAACATCGAATGAGCGCGGACAAGGGAAGCAGTCCGATGGTGTTGATCGTTTCCGGACCGTCGGGGTCGGGGAAATCGACTTTGGTGCAGCGGATCTTGCAGATGCCCGGAATGATGGCTTCGCGGTCATGTACTACCCGGCCGCGGCGCACGACCGAGTCCAGCGGGAAATGCTATGATTTCGTCACGGAAAGCGAGTTCGAAGCCATGGTTTCGCGCGGCGAGTTTTTGGAGCACGCGCGCGTATTTGGCAAACACTCGTACGGCACCCCGAAGAAGTGGCTCGACGCATCACGCGAAAAAGGTCTCGACCTTGTGCTTGAGATTGATGTGCAGGGCGCGGCTCAGGTAAAAGAGAAGCTGCCGGAGTCCGTGGCGATTTTCATTTTGCCGCCTTCGCGTGCAGAATTGGAGCGCCGGCTGCGCAGCCGGGGGCAGGATTCGGACGAAGAGATTGCGCGGCGCCTGGCAAAAGCGCGAGCGGAGATTGAAGCGTTCGGCAAGTATTACGATTATTGCGTGGTGAATGAAGATGTGGAACGCGCGGGCCGCGAAGTTGAAGCGATTGTGACCGCTTTGCGGTGCTCCAGCGTGCGCCGCCGCGCGGTGGTGGAAAATCTTCTGGCGTCATTTGGAGGGAAAGACTGAAATGACTGTGCAGACTAAAGCTCCGGAAAGCCAGTTTGCTTATGTCGTGCTTGCGGCACGCCGCGCTCGCCAATTGATGGCAGGCGCGCCGCCGCTGTTGGACAATCCGCGCACGCTGAAGTACACGCGTCTGGCCTGCGAAGAAATCGACTACGGGTTGATTGAATACGAGTTCCACGCCGCGAACAGCGGAGAGGAAAGCGACGGCAAGCGGCGGAAGTAGTCCGCCGCGGAGCCCTACCATGCGCATCACGCTCGGCGTCACCGGAGGAGTTGCGGCATACAAAGCCGCGGAGCTGGTGCGCCGTCTGCAGCAGGACGGTTTTACGGTGCAGGTGGTGATGACGCGCTCTGCCCGAGAATTTGTCACGCCGCTCACCTTCGCTGCACTTTCCGGACAAAAAGTGATTACCGATCTTTTCGCCGAGTCTGGCGGAGAAGCAAACCTCGAAAGCGCAATTGAACACATTGCCGTTGCGCAGCGAACGGACTTATTGCTGGTTGCGCCGGCGACGGCGGACCTGATTGCCAAATTTGCGCGCGGCATTGCAGACGATTTTCTGACGACGCTTCATCTGGCTTCGACTGCGCCGGTTGTGATTGCGCCCGCGATGAACGTCAACATGTGGAACCATCCCGCGACGCAGGAGAATCTCGAGATGCTGCGCGCACGCGGCGTGCACGTCGTGCAACCGGATGAAGGTTATCTCGCGTGCGGAATGACGGGCCCCGGGCGGCTTGCCGGGCAGGAAGCGATTGTCGCAACGGTCCGCGAAGTATTAAAGCTGAAGCGCGATCTGGAGGGCGAAGGCGTACTTGTGACGGCGGGGCCGACGTGCGAGGACCTCGACCCCGTGCGCTACATCACAAATCGCTCTTCAGGGAAAATGGGCTACGCGGTTGCAGAAGCTGCGGCGCGGCGTGGCGCGCGTGTAGTGCTTGTTTCCGGGCCGACCGCATTGGATGCTCCTGCTGGTGTTGAGCGAGTTAGTGTTCGCACAGCCCTGGAAATGCATCAAGCTGTGCGGCAGCATTTTTTCACCGCTACCGTTGGGATTTTTGCGGCGGCCGTTGCGGACTACCGGCCTGCGGAACCGCTCTCGCAAAAACTGAAACGCTCGAAGGATCCGCTTACCCTGAAACTGGAACCCAACCCGGATATTCTTGCCAGCGTTGCCAAAGAAAAAGGTACGCGGCTCGTGGTGGGATTTGCTGCGGAGACGGGCCACGTGGCGGAAAATGCGCGGAAAAAACTTTCTGCGAAGAATGCCGACCTCATCGTGGCCAATGATGTCACTGCGGAAGGCGCGGGCTTTGATTTGGACACGAATGTGGTTACGCTGCTCGCGCGTGACGGGCGCGATCTAGCGCTGCCGAAAATGACGAAGCGCGAAGTTGCGGAGCGCATCCTGGACGAAGTGGTGCGGTTGCGCACCAGTTTGCGCGCTGCGGCGCAACATTCTTCCGACTGAGCCGCCCATGCCCGAGCGCCTCTCCGACTCACTCCAACAAAAAATCTCCGACCGGCTGCTCTTTTATGAAGACATCGGTATCGGCCATTTCTACCGCAGTCGCGGCGACGCCGACTTGGCTCGGGAGCCACAAGCCGTGGCCGCAGCGCAAAAACCTATTCAACGCATCGAGGAGCCGAGTTTGCCAAAACTACAACCAAAGCCTACGTCGGCCGCGCCCGTAGCGCCTACGCCTCTGCGTAAGTTCGAACCGCCGCGCGTTGATGACGGGCCGTCTCTCTTCGAAGCTTCGAACAAAATCGAAAATGACACCCTGCTCAAGATTCGTGAAGACCTCGGTGATTGCAAACGGTGCAAACTGCACAAAACGCGGCACAGCATTGTGTTTGGCGACGGCAATCCGAACGCGCAACTTGTCTTTGTGGGCGAGGGTCCTGGAGCGGATGAAGACGCGCAAGGCCTTCCGTTTGTGGGACGCGCGGGAAAATTGCTTACCCAAATGATCGAAGCGATGGGCCTGCAGCGCAAAGACGTTTACATCTGCAACGTCGTGAAGTGCCGCCCGCCGGAAAATCGCCAGCCGGAAAAAGACGAAGTCGCGGAGTGTTCGCCATTTTTGCTCCGGCAGATTGACACCATTGCGCCCAAAGTGATCGTCTGCCTCGGCAGCACCGCCGCGCAGACGATTCTGCAAACGAATCGCGGCATTTCTCATTTTCGCGGGGAATGGATCGAGTTTCGCGGCAGAAAATTAATGGCGACTTATCATCCTGCGTATCTTCTGCGCAATCCGGCCGCCAAGGGCGAAGTCTGGAAAGATCTGCAAAAAGTGATGGCCGAGCTCGGCCTGCAAGTGAAAAAAGGCAAGTCCGCCTAAGCCGTCATGGGCGTTTTGCTGGGACTGGCGACCGCTTTCGCCTGGGGCAGCGCCGATTTCATCGCACGCTTTGCTTCGCGAACCATCGGCGCACTCAGAATTGCCTTTTACTTGCAGCTCTTCGGTTTTCTTTTTCTCACTCTAATTCTTCTTCGCTGGAACTCGTGGGGCCATCTTTTCGATCATTCCGGCTGGCACCCTTGGGTTTGGGGTGCGCTCGTTGGAGTGCTGAACGCCCTTGCGATGTTCGCTCTTTATCGCGCATTCGAACTTGGCAAGCTCTCCGTCGTTGGCCCTCTTTCCTCAAGTTATCCCGCGCTCACGTTGGTGCTCGCTTTTTTCGCGGGAGAGCGCCTCACGGTGATTCGCATTGCCGGCATGGCTTCTGCATTTGCGGGAGCTTTGCTTGTCGCTCGCGGGGAAACTTCCGGGGCAAATCCAACCGCCAGCGCGAAAAAGGGAATTGTTTGGGCTGCGCTTGCAGCCGTCCTTTTCGGAATCATGTTTTGGCTGCTCGGTACTCATGTCATTCCCGCGACCGGCGCTTACGCAACTGTTTGGTTGATGCGCGGAGTTGCTGCGTTCGTTACGCTCGGGATTCTTGGAGCAAAGCGTTCGCCGCTCGGACTTCCGGACGCGAAAACGACCGCGCAAGCCGCGGGAACCGCCCTTCTCGATACCGGCGCATTCGTCCTTAGTAATTTGAGTATGCAGATCGAACAGGTTTCTGTGGTCACCGTGCTCGCGTCGCTCTACGGAGCCATTACCGTTTTTCTTGCTGCGGTTTTTCTGCGCGAACGCGTAACCCCACTCCAGTGGCTCGGCATCGTGGCGATTTTTGCGGGCATTTTTCTCATCAGCAGGTGAGTTCCGACGCTGCTGGTACACTAACCAACGAAATGTCAGCTCCGTTCTGCAATGTGGCGCTCCCGGTTCCGCTGCGCACAACATTCACTTATGCCGTGCCCGACGCGCTGCGCGCATTCGTGAAGCCGGGCTGCCGCGTGCTTGTGCCTTTCCGAAAAAAAGCGCTTGTCGGTGTTGTTGTCGAATGTGTTGAAAAAGCTCCAACGGACGCAAAACTCCGAGAAATCACTCGCGTGGTTGATGTGCTACCAGCGCTCACGCCAAAACTGCTCGAACTCGGCCAATGGATCGCAAATTACTACCTTGCGCCGATAGGCGAAGTGTTTCGTTCGATGTTGCCACCGGTGACTGAGCTCTCTTCGCGGCGCGAAGTTGTCTTGACCACCGCTGGAAAAACCGCGGCCGAAGAACTTGGCAAAAATGTTTTGCTGCCAGAAGGCAGTGGAGAAGAATCGCGAGCTCTCCTCGAACTCACCGGGAAGAAAAGGCCGCTTTCGCTGCCAAGCGCAATAAAGCTGGGTTTCTCCGGCGAACTGCTGCAGCGATTCGAGCGGCGAGGACTCATCGAAATCCGTGAAAACGTGAAAGGCCGCAAACGTAAGACGCAGCGAATCATCGCTTGGAAAAGCGGGGGCGTCAGCAAACCAGCCGATGCGGAAAAACTGGCGCTGCTTCGCGCATTGCTGGAAACGACGCGCGGGCCATTGCCGCTTTCACAATTGCTCAAACTCGCGCGCGGTTCGCGCTCACTAATCGAGCGATTGGTGCGCGAAGGCGTGCTCACTTCCTGGGAAGAGCCGCTCGATCTTGCCGAAGACCCTTTTGATTCGGGTTACGAGGCCCCTGCCCATACGCTGAATCCGGCGCAAGAATCTGCATTTGGCGCAATTCGCGCGCGCTTCGAACTGGGAGAGTTCGGCGTTCAACTGTTGCATGGCGTAACGGGAAGCGGAAAGACGGAGGTGTATCTGCGTGCGGTGCAGGACACGCTCGCTCGCGGCAAAACCGCGATTGTGCTCGTACCGGAAATCGCGCTTACGCTCTGGATGGGACGCCAGTGCCGCGCCTGGTTCGGGGCACAATTCGAGGGCGTTGTTGTCTTGCACTCAGCCTTAAGCGATGTCGAACGCGCACAAGCTTGGTGGCGTGTGCGTCACGGGGACGCGCGCGTCGTAGTCGGCACGCGCTCCGCTGTTTTTGCGCCCCTCGAAAATCTGGGACTTATCATTGTCGATGAAGAACAGGAGTCCAGCTACAAGCAGGAAGAGACGCCGCGTTATCACGGACGCGATGTCGCCATTGTCCGCGCGAAACTCGAAAACGCGCTCGCGCTCGTTGGCTCCGCCACTCCGTCGCTCGAAACCTATCATCACGCGCGGGAAGGGAAGTACGAGCTCCTCACCATCGCTTCACGCGTCGCCTCTCGTCCTTTGCCTTCCGTCGAAATCATCAGCCTGCGCGAAGAATTCCAGCAGACGCACAAAACGAGCCCAATCTCTTCTGAGCTGCACGCCGGCATCCAGGAATGTCTTGCCAATGGGACGCAGGCGCTCATCTTAATTAATCGCCGGGGCTATTCATGGTCTGTCCTCTGCCGGAGCTGTGGCGCGTCCGTACAGTGCGTCAATTGCAGCATCTCGATGACGCATCACAAGAGCCGCAACCGGCTCGAATGCCATTATTGCGGCTCGATTCAGCAAATTCCGGAGCAGTGCCCCAAATGTCATTCGAAATACGTCTATTTTTTCGGTGAAGGTTCGGAGCATCTGGAAGAGCGTCTGCGCAAGGAATTTCCCGGTGCGCGCATCGCGCGCCTTGACCGCGATACCGCGCGCACCAAACGCCAGTTCCAGGAAACGCTCGGCGCATTCGCCGGTGGCGCATTGGACATTCTTGTCGGCACGCAAATGCTCGCCAAAGGCCACGATTTTCATCGAGTGACGCTTGTCGGGGTCGTCAGCGCGGATGCTTCGCTCAGCATGCCGGACTTCCGCGCCGCGGAGCGCACATTTCAATTGTTAACTCAGGTTGCCGGGCGCGCCGGCCGCGGCGATCTTCCCGGCCGCGTGCTGATTCAAACCTACTATCCAGACCATTACGCAATTCAAGACGCGGTGAAACAGGACTACGCCGCCTTTTTCAAACGGGAACTCCACTTTCGCCGCGTTATGGCCTATCCGCCGTTTACTTCACTTGCGAACGTGATTGTGCGGGACATGAGCTTGGAAAAGGCGATTCAATGGTCGCGGCAGCTCTCCGAATATTTTGCGCCGTTCAATAACGATGGAGTGCGCGTTCTTGGGCCCGCCGCCGCGCCGCTCGCTCGCTTGAAGCGCGAGCACCGCTTTCAATTTCTATTGAAATCGAAAAGCCGGGCGAAGCTCACGCGGTTGCTTTCCGGCGCGCTGGCGTATTGCGACGCGAAAGAGATCCCACAAACGGCAATTCTGGCCGACGTAGATCCGCTCTCTCTGCTATAGCGAACGATGTTTGGGGAGACACGATGCTTGGCTAGCTCGTTCAGCCTTCGAGACCCTGTAACTCTTTTCCAGGCTTGAACCGCACTGCTTTTCCGGGAGGGATATTCACTTCTTCGCCCGTGCGCGGATTGCGCCCGATGCCGGTCTTGCGCGGCCGCACGCTGAAAACGCCAAAGCGTCGCAACTCGATTCTCTGCCCGCGTCCCATGGCATTCTTGAGCGATTCGAATACGGTTTCCACCGCTTGCTCGGCCTTTACGCGGCTCACACCCGTGCCTTCGAGTTTCAGCAGCACGGCGTTCACAATATCCAGCTTAATCACGCAATCCTCCGCTTGTACTGTCGCCCGATGCTAGAGGCACCGCCGCGGGTTGTCAAGACGCAACGCCCTGCAATACACTGACTGTCTCGTCGAACCGCATTTGCACGCAAAATTTTTCGTAACACGCATTTAAGGAGGCGTGGATGTCCGTCAAGCCAGACCACTGGATTCGCCGTATGGCGCTGGAGCACAAGATGATTGAGCCTTTCACCGACCGCCAGATGCGCGAAGGCGTCATCAGCTATGGAGTTTCGTCCTATGGCTACGACATCCGCGTCGCCGATGAATTTCGCATTTTCACGAACGTCAATTCGACCATCGTGGATCCCAAACATTTTGATGCGCGCTCGCTCGTCGAGTACAAGGGAGATGTCTGCATCGTTCCGCCGAATTCCTTTGCGCTCGCCCGTTCGGTCGAATATTTTCGCATTCCTCGCAACGTCCTGACGATTTGCCTCGGCAAGTCCACGTACGCGCGCTGCGGCATCATCGTGAACGTCACGCCGTTCGAACCCGAATGGGAAGGCTTTGTCACGCTCGAAATCAGCAACACCACGCCTCTTCCTGCGAAAATTTACGCGAACGAAGGCCTCTGCCAGGTCCTCTTTTTTGTTTCGGATGAAGAGTGCGAAGTCAGCTACAAGGACAAAAAAGGAAAGTATCAAGCACAATCGGGCATCGTGCTCCCGCGGCTCTAGCCGGCAAGCTGCTTGAGAGAAACCTTACGTTTTGATTTGCGTAAGCGCGGAATCTTGTTTCTGTTCTTCAAGCACGGCCGCCTGTAGACCGAACCCTGCTTCGCGCCAGCCGTCCAGCCCGCCTTCCAGCGGCCGAATTCTCTTAATCCCTTGTTTTCTGAGGAGCAGCGCCACACGGGCGCTGGTGGCTTCGTTTGGTCAAGTACAGTAGAGGATGATCTCGCGGTCCGGCGGCAGCCGGTCGCTTCGTTCCTCCAAGTCCTTTACGTCCATGTGAAACGCGCCCGGGATCGTCTCCGGGTCGGCTTCGAAATCGAGGGAGTGGCGCAGGTCCACGATCACCAGCTCTTCGCGCGCGTCAATTTTCTCTTTTAACTCTTCCGGCGTGATGCGGCCGATGCGCAATTCGCGCAAGAATCTTCGCCGGCCAATGAATTTCCAGGTGATGTAACCGCCCAGCGCTCCCACAATCAGCACCATCAATCCGCTGCCGAGAGACGCAGCACGTTCCGCGATGACTTCGATCTGTTCGCTGAAAATATAGCCGAGGAGCAGAAACGCCCCGGCCCATAGAACCGAACCGAGGAAATCCCACAACAGAAACCTCCGCCTGCGCATGTGAAAGATTCCGGCGAGCGGAGGTGCAGCCGTGCTCAGGCCAGGAACGAATTTTGCAACGAGAAGGGAACGTGCGCCTTGTTTCGCAAACACCCCCTCCGTCCGGCGCACACACGAGTCCGGCTCCAGGGAGATTCGGCAGAGAAATTGAAGAACCCTGATGCCCTTCTTCCGGCCAAGCTGGAACCAGAGGCCATCGGCAAGCACTGCCGCCACCGCAGAGAGGGCCAGGCACAACCAAAAACTCAGATGGCCCCGCCCAGCAAGCGCTCCGGCCGCAAGCAAAAAGGGAGTGGCGGGGAAGGGAAGCCCAACTTGCTCCGCAAAAACCAGCCCCGGTAGCACCACATATCCATGACGCAGCAAAAACTCCAGCGTCCCGTGCATTCCTCCGAGATGTTCCCCTGTCATCTTCCGTCCTGGGCGTCCGTGCTTACTTCACGAATTCAGCAGTATGCCCCCATTGCCCGCTCATGACAAATTCGCGGATTGGTTTGCGGGTCCGCGGAGCCTTTTCCCTAGTTTGATACGGCTCCGGCAAAGAAGATGCATCGCCTGGATAACCGATTGCCATGGCAGCAATGGGCTCCCAGCCTTGCGGAATGTCGTACGCCTCTTTCGCCGTCTCCGGATCAAAGCCTGCCATTTGGTGCACCACTAAACCCCTCGCCGTCGCTTCAAGCGCAAGTTGCAGACTTGCCGCCCCCACGTCGTATTGTGCATTCCGGTTGGGCGCTTTGTTCTTCGCAAAGGCAAGCTCCGCAACCGCAATCACGAGCACCGGCGCCTTTTTCGCCCAATTCGCGTTGAACTCCACCAGCGCACCGAGCGATTTTTCAAAATTCTCCGTGTCGTCCTTTGTCGCAACCAGAAACGCCCACGGTTGTTCGTTGTTGCTGGAGGGTGCCCAACGTGCCGCTTCGAACAAGCTTCGCAAGACTTCCGGGGGAACAGGTTTGTCGCTGAACGCGCGCGGGCTCCATCGGTTCTTGATGACGTCCTGGACTGGATATTCCACTGGTGCTGGATTGCTCATCTTGGTCTCCAAGAAAAAGGCAGGCCGCGTTACTTCGCAGCCTGCTTGATCATCTCCAAGTCAATCGTGATGTTGACGGTATCGCCCACCACCACGCCGCCGCCGTCCATGTTGGCGTTCCACTTCACGCCGAAATCCTGGCGGTTCACTTTTGTGGTCGCACTCGCTGCCACGCGAGTATTCCCCCAGGGATCCTTCACCGGCGCTGTGGGCCCTTCCACGTCCAGCACGACCTCTTTCGTGACGCCATGAATCGTCAAGTCGCCTGTTACCTTCAGTTTGCCAACACCCGCCGCTTCCACTTTCTTGGATGTGAATGTCATGGTCGTAAACTTTTCAACATCAAAAAATTTTTCGCTTTTCAAATCTTTGTCGCGCGCGTCTTCCCCCGTATTCACGGTTTTCGCGTCAATCGTTACGTCCACTTTCGACTTTGTTACGTCCTGATCGTCCCAAGTCACCGTGCCGGTCACTCCCTTGAATTCTCCGCGCACCGTCGAAATCATCAGGTGCTTTACGGCAAATTGCGCCGCGGTATGCGCCGGATCGATTTTCCATGTCGTCGCGGCCGTTGCATGCCACGCCGCGCCCGCGGTCAAAATTGCTGCCACTGCAAACTTTCGAATCGCCTGGCTCATCTCTTTCTCCTTATCTTTTTGCTCGAAACTTAGGATGATACGGAAGTCTCATTCGATGCGGGTTTTTGACATTCGCCAAGCAACTCCTCAAGCTGCTTTAGTTTTGTTCCGCTGATGTGTGCGAACTTCCTCTTGTGAAATTCGCGCACCGGATTGTCTAATTTTTTCAGGATATCGAGACCAGCCGGTGTGATCCGCGTCTTGACCACGCGCCGGTCGTCTTTCTGCCGCTCTCGTCCAATCAATCCGCGCTTTTCCATGCGGTCGAGCAGCCGCGTCATGTCCGGATCGTGTGAAATCATCAGGTCGCCCACGCTCTTGCAGGGAAGGCCTTCCGGCCCCGCGCCGCGCAGGATTCTCAATACGTTGTATTGCGTTCCGGTAAGCCCGTGTGGCTTCAGCACTTGTTCGGTCTGTTGCCCCACATAATCAGCCGCCCGCAGGATCAGTACGGAAATACGCTCCTCGAGCGGCGACTGATACCGGTTCGTTGGGTGTGAGGAACTCATGCAAGCACTGTAGTTGTTATAACAACTATTGTCAAGAGGAAAATTACGCCTTCCGCACCGGTCTCAGCTCCACCCCGCTCAGAAAACTTTGCTCCCCTTGCGTCGCAATCATCGCCACCGCGTGCGCCACGTCTTCCGGCTTCAGCACTTTCGTTACATCCTTCGGTCCGCGCCCGGAAAACTCCGTGGCCACGCTCCCGGGGCACACCGTGCTCACGCGAATTCCGTGCTCGCGCAGCTCCTCCGCCATGCACCCGCTCAATCCCTGCAAGCCCCATTTCGAAGCGCAGTAAATTCCCCCGCCGGGGAACACATTTTTTCCGGCAAGGGAACTGATGTTGATAATGTCTCCGCCGCCGCGCCGAATCATTCCAGGAATCACCGCGCGCGAAACTAGAAACACGCTTTTCAAATTTGTGTTCATCAAGCGATCCCACTCTTCTTCGCTTTTTTCATGCACCGGGCCAAACAAGCCGATGCCCGCGTTGTTCACCAGCAAATTGATTCCGCCGAGCTTCGCTTCCACCTTTCCAATCAACGCCTCCACATCTTTTGCGCGCGTGACATCCGCGGGCATCGCGATCGTCTGAACTCCTATCGCGCGAACTTCAATCTCGGTCGCAGCAAGCCTTGCTGCGTCCCTTCCGCAGATCGCCACGTCCGCGCCGAGGCTCACAAGCTTCAACGCAATCGCCCGCCCGATTCCGCGGCTTCCTCCGGTTACCAGCGCAACTTTTCCGCTCAGCGCGGTGTTTATACTCTGTTGTCCACCATTTGTTTTGCTTATGCTTGGCATGAGAATTCTTCTCTCCCGGGCCTCTTTTTTTGTGCGAAACTCATCTTATTCTCAGGGCACGTGAGTGGCAAAGTTGTCCCCCCCTGACTCAGGCCCCGCTCGACGATTGGAAAACGAAAAATGGGATTATCTGGCAAATCTCCGGAGTCGTTTGGCCTTGCAGCGATGATTTGCACAAATTGCAATAACGTTACGGCTTGCGGTGACGTCGCGGCTTTCCTTATAATTCCAAAGTTTTCAGGGATGATGAAAATCTAGGTATTTGTACGTTTGTTGTTGCGCCGGACTCTTTTTGCGGTGCAACGGAGTCTAATCTTCCAGGTTCCTAGCGAGGAGAATCGGAATGAACGCAACACGACGATTGACAGGGCTCGCGGCATTTATGGCCCTGTGCCTTGTTCTTGGCAGCGCTTCCGGCGCTTATGCCCAGGCAGCCGCACCGGCAGCAGGCGGCCAGGATCAGGCGGCTGGCAAGCAACAATACACGATGGCGGAGTACAACTCTTATAAAGCTTGCGCCGATGATAGAGTCCCCGCTTCGCAAGTGAAGTGCTTCGACGATTTTGTTTCCAAGTATCCGAACTCCTTCCTGCTCATTTATGTCTATCCCGCTTACATCCAGGCCTACGGCGCGCAGAAGAATTACCCGAAGCTCATCGAGTCTGCCGATAAATTGACGGCGCTTGGCGATAAAGCCGAAGCGCTCGTCCGTCTTCAGGGCCTCTATGCTCGCGCCAGCTCTTACCTCGCTCTGTCGCCCGCAGACCAAACCGCGCAGGCAAAAGCCCAGCGCGATGCCTCGGCCCTTGGCCTGAAGCTGCTTGACGAAGTGAAGAAGCCCGAAGGCGCAACCGATCAGGCTTTCAACGACTCGAAGAGAACGTACGCTATCCTCTTCAACAACGCCGCCGCTCAAGCGGCTACTTTGCAAAAAGACTTTGCCGCCGCCGCTCGCTCTTACAAAGCAGTTTTGGCCCTCGCGCCCGATGATCCCATTACCCACTATCTTCTCGGCAAGACTTATCTCGCCATGACCCCTCCACAGCAAATGGAAGCGTTCTGGCACGTCGCCAAAGCAATTACTTCGAAAACCGCGACTGATGCGCAGAAGAAGCAGCTCACGCCCTATTTGAAGAAGCTCATCCTTGCCTATCAGGGCGGCACGGTTTGTGACAGCCTATCGGACTCCGAATTCAATGAACTTCTTCAACTTGCCGGCACTGCCGCCGATCGTCCGGAGAGCTATAAGCTTCTAAGCACCGCCGATTTGGAAACCGCTCGCAAAGACATGACTATCGCTTCGGTCATTGCCGACCTGAAGGCCGGCGGCGACAAAGCCAAAGTCACCTGGTTCGCTTCCTGCGGTCTCGAATTCCCTGATGTGCCCGGCAAGTTGATGGAAGTCGTTGCGTCTGCCGCGGACCCAGTCGTCCTCAAGCTGGCTTTCGTTACGAGCCAGGCCGAGTTCGATGCGGCCACCGCGCCGGATATGGAAGTGAAAGTCGTTGGCCAGCCGGAAGCCGGAAAATTGAACAAAGACGAAACTCCCGCGCCGCGCTTCACAGGCACCCTGATGACCTACGACCCTGCTCCCGCCTTTATGCTTCATTGGGATAAGGCCAAGGTGAACGCCGAAGATCTGCCGAAGGAAAAAGCCAAGCCGGCGCCCAAGAAGCCGCCCGTCCGCCGTCCGGCTCCCAAAAAGCCAAGCAGCTAAGGCCAACCGGTTCGTCAACAACAAAGCCCCCGGTTTGCGCCGGGGGCTTTTGCCATTCTCTCTAAGTCCAAACTGCTAAGACTCGGACACTCTCAGCGCCGCGACCTTCCGTTATGATCCAGCTTGTATTCCCCAATTTTCCGGCTCAGCGTATTGCGATGAATCCCCAAAATTTTCGCGGCGCGGCATTGATTCCCCTGTGCGCGGTCCAGCACGCTCTTGATAAAGCGTTTCTCAAACTCTCCAACGGCTTCGTCAAACAAGATTCCCCGCTCCACCATCTGCGCGACGAGCCCTTCCAGTTGATCTCTCACGATGACACGCTCCGCATTGGCCTCCATGGCCAGTCAAAAGTCTTCTAATCCAGCTCGCGTCCGGCAAGGATGCGATATGCCTCCCGGTATTTCGCACGCGTTGCCGCAACTACGTCTGCAGGTAATTCCGGGCCGGGCGGGGCCTTCGGCCAGCGGATCTGTTCGAGATAGTCCCGAACAAACTGTTTGTCGAAAGAGGGCTGTGCCCCACCCGGTTTGTACTGCGCAGCAGGCCAGAAGCGCGAGGAGTCCGGTGTCAGCGCTTCATCTATCCACATGAGCTCCCCATTGAGCAGCCCAAATTCGAATTTCGTATCTGCCAGTAAAATTCCCTTCGGCGCCGCGTATTCCGCCGCCCGTTTGTAAATCTCAATGCTGGCTGCGCGAACTTTTTCGGCCAAGTCTTTGCCGATCATCACCGCCGCTCGTTCGAACGAGATGTTTTCGTCGTGTCCGCTCGTCGCTTTCGTCGCCGGCGTAAAAATCGGCTCCGGCAACTTGTCCGATTCCACCATTCCCACCGGCAATGGAATTCCGCAAATCGCGCCCGTCGCTTTGTAATCCTTCCAGCCCGATCCGCTCACGTAGCCGCGCACAACGCATTCAATCGGGAGCGGTTGCGTTTTCTTTACGACCATCGAGCGGCCCGCAAGTTCGTCGCGATGCGCGTCAAACGGGGCGGGGAACTCCGTCGCGCTCAGCACGTGATTCGGAATTACGCCCTTCAGCAGCTCAAACCAGAACAGCGAAAGCTGCGTCAGGACTTTCCCTTTGTCCGGAATTGGCGTCGGCATGACAACGTCGAATGCAGACAGCCGGTCCGTCGCTACAATCAGCAGCTTGTCGCCCAAATCGTAGATGTCACGCACTTTTCCGCGCGCGCTCGGCGTCAATCCGGCGAACTGGGTCTCCCGTAAAGTTTTCATGGCAGGTGCAGACGGCACGGACAACAACCCCTCGACTGAGTTCACGCATTCTAGCGCACCGCTCCGTTCCCGCCAAGCCGCTCTCAGTGGAAAATCGTTGGAAAATCTTCGAACCAGCAGTGAGCGGTTCAACGAAAAAAGAAAGAGGCGCGTGTCACGCGCCTCTTTCTTCACTTAAGACTTAAAATCTATAACTTAAAACTCTCTCACCTTACGCCGCTGCCGTCCGCGTTTTCTTTTTCTCCGGCGCTTCGTCGCCTTCCCAACGCACGCTAACGATCTTCGATACGCCCGGCTCCTGCATCGTCACGCCGTAGAGCACGCTGCCCGTCTCCATCGTCTTTCGGTTGTGCGTCACCACGATGAACTGTGTCTGTGCGCTCATCTCGCCTATCAATCGCGTAAACCGTCCCACGTTCGCTTCGTCCAGCGGCGCATCCACTTCGTCCAAAATACAGAACGGGCTCGGCTGATACCGGAAAATCGCGATCAGCAGCGCCAGGGCCGTCATCGCCTTCTCGCCGCCGCTCAGCAGTAGCACGTTCTGCAGCTTCTTTCCTGGAGGCGAAGCCACCACGTCGATTCCCGCGTCGCCGCTGCTGTCCGGCTCTGTTAGGCGCATCTCCGCCATGCCGCCGCCAAAAATTGTATGGAACGCCGTTGAGAAATTCGCATTGATGGCGTTGAATGCCTGTTCGAATTTTTCCGTTGAAATCTGGTCCAGCTCTGCGATCGCCTGCTGCGTATCGGCAATGGACTGCAGCAAATCGTCTCGCTCCCGCGTCAGGAACGTGAACCGTTGTTCGCACTCATTGAACTCTTCGAGCGCCATCATGTTCACGGCGCCCATGTTTTCGATGCGCTCTTTCATTTCGCGATAATTCGTTTCCGCAAGCGCCAGTTCCTCGCCGCTCATGAACGCCGTCTCGCTCGCAATCAAATCCTCCGGCTGAGCGTTCACTTCGCTCATGCACGTTTCGCGCAGATGCTGCCAGTCGCTCTCATTCTTGGCGCGCTCGACTTCCGCATGACTCCGCTGCTCGCGCATCTCCGACAGCGACTGCCGCCCCATCCGCAAATGGTCTTCCATCTGCGTCAGTTGCGTCCGCGCCGCCTCCCACTCCTGCTCCAATTCCTGTTGCCTCGCCGAGAGCCGCGCCTTCTCCGCGCGCAAACCTTCCAGTTGCCGCTTCAATTCCTTGCTCTGTGCCGCAAGAGCCTCTGTTTCTGCTGTAATCGAAGTTTCTTGCTGACGCAGCGCCATTTCCCGCCGTTCCAGCTCCGCGCGCTCTTCTGCAAGCCGCGTGGCCAGGGCTTCCGCCGCGCTCAACCGTTCGTTCCGCGCCGCGAGCTCCGCCCGCCCTGCCGCCAATTCATCTTGCTCGGTCTGTACGGATCCGCGCAGTTCCGCAAGTTGCGCCGTCAATCGAGTACTCTCCGCTTCCGCTTCCGCGCGAGTTGCCGCCGCGGTTGCATGCTGACTCTTCGCAGCCGACGCGCGCTGCTCCGCGCCCGTCACTTCCTGCCGCAGTCGCGTCAATTCCGTCTGGCAAACGGTCAATTCGAGCCCCAGCCGTGCCAGTTCGCTCTGCGTCTGCTGATGCTTGTGCGTTGCGCTAATCACCTCGCGCTCTGACTCCCGCTGTTGCGTCGCCACCGCGTCGATCTTTTCTTCCGTCTCCTTCAACGACGCTGCGATGCGCTCAATTTCCGCCTGCATCTCAGCCATCCGCGCTTCAAGTTGCGTCACTTCCGCATCCAGCGCACGCAACTCGCGCTTCATCCCAAGCGGTCCAGCTTCGTCCGGTCGCCCGCCCGTCACCATTCGCCCTTGATAACAAGTCCCGTCCGGAGTCACGAATGCGTATTGCGGATTGTCTTTCGCCAATTTTTCAGCGGCGCTCACACTATCCGTCAAATACGCCGCCCGCAATCTCGGCAAAAACTGCTTCGCCGCTGCTCCCAGTGGGTCGCGAAACTCCACCAGTTTGTCCATTCGCGAGACCACGCCGTCTTCCATTCGAAACGGAATAATTGGCTCGTATTCATCTACTTTCAGATTCCGTGTCGAGTCCACAAAGAACGTCGCCCTTCCGCCAACTTCATCACGCAATAGGGAAACGCCCGCTCGCGCGTGGTCAAACGTCTCCACCACTACGTATTCCAGTTCATCGCGCAAATACTGTTCAATCGCGCCTTCATGTTCTTCCGGCACTTCCGCATAATCCGCGAGCACGCCGACCGCGCGGAAATCCTTCCCGCTGCCGCGCTCGTTTGCTGCAAACAGCTTCTGCACCGCGTCCGCTGTGTACGAGCGGTCGTTCAGAATCTGCGTCAGAGTCGCATGCCTCGCCCGTACTCCTGCCAGCGAATCTCGCAGCGCCTCTGCCTGTTTCGCCGAGGCTTCACGCTCAGCGCGCAAGCTCACCATCTTTGTCTGCAACTCGCTCGCTTGCTGCTTAAGCGCGTTCAACTGCAAACTCGCCGCTTGCAACTCCTGCGCTGCTTCTTCCGCTTGGCCGCGCACACCAATCGAACTCTCGAGCAATTCGTGCTCGTTTGCTTCCCGCCGTCGCAGCGCCTCGCTTTGATGCACCAGCGCTTCTTCCGCCTGCTTTTGTTCGCCGTGCAAACGCAGCAAGCTGTCCCCCGCCTGCGCCGTGGTCACACGCAGCGTTTCGATTCGCGTTTCCGCCTCGGCAATCTGTGTCGCGCGCGTTTGCGCCCGCATGGAAAGCTCTTCCACACGGGCCGCCAAGCCTGTCGCTTCTTCCTTCAACGTCGTTACAGTTTGCAGTTGCGAAGCGCTTCGTGTCCGCCATTCGCTCGCCTGCGCGCTCACCTGATTCATGTCCGCGCTTAACTGCCCGCGCCGCGCCGCCAACTCTTCCGCCCGCTGCGTGTTAAACGCAATCCTGTTTTCCGCGCGGTCCGCTTCCAATGCCGTTAAATTTAATTGATTCTGATTCTGCCGGATTTCCGTATCCAGTTCGTACACGCGCTGATTCAGCCGCGCCTGCTCGCTTTCCTGCTGCTGAATCGCCGTCGCATGCTGCAACTCCGCCGCTGCAAATTCATCCAGTTGCTTCGAAATCCGCGCCGCCGCGGCTTCCATCTCGCGTGCCTTACCCGCCAACATCTGCCGCACAATCCCGCGCATCTGCTCGCGAATCTCCGCATACCGCCGCGCTTTCGCTGCTTGCCGTTTCAGCGAGCCAAGCTGCTTCTCCACTTCCACCACAATGTCGTTCACGCGCGCCAGATTCAGCTTCGAAGATTCCAGCTTTGCCTCAGCGAGCCGCTTCTTCGTCTTGAATTTCGTCACGCCCGCGGCTTCTTCGATAATCGCGCGCCGCTCCATGGGCTTCGTCGAAAGAATCTGCCCGATGCGCCCCTGTTCGATGATGGCGTACGAGTCCGGCCCCAGCCCTACGCCCATGAACATTTCCTGAATGTCCCGCAACCGCGCCACGCGTCCATTGATTAAATATTCGCTCTGCCCGCTGCGGTACAATCGCCGGCTAACCACAACTTCCCCCGGCTTCGTCACCAGCTCCGGTTTATCCGCTTTCTTCTTCCTCTTTCCCTTCAGGAACGCCGGTCCGTCTGTTGCAACCGTTGCTTCGCCCGAGTCCAAATTTTGCTCTGCAGAATTAGCTTCACTCTTCTCTGTGCTCTCTGCGTTAAGGTCCGCATCCTGCCCTGCGACCAAGTTCACCGAAGTACTCAGATCCTGCGCG